>OIZI01000226.1_pt1 | contig 29706 bp, 33 predicted proteins | sample 1588441 | NCBI WGS metagenome assembly OIZI01 (sample SAMN03283284) | human gut metagenome | biome: human-associated habitat; material: feces | host: Homo sapiens | place: Peru | collected 2012 | reverse complement strand
AAAAAAAAAAGCACCTATAACAATAGATGCTTGAAGGCTAATGAAAAAACTCAAAGTAAATCCCCAAAATGAGCGTATATATTATACACTATTTGAATGTTTAACTCTATGATTTACTTCATATTGTTTGCCACTGTTAAAACCACGTTCCGTGGGATTTCCCAAATAGCCACAAACTCTACGTACAGTTGCAACATTTTTACTTAAACAATTCGGACAAATATAACGCTTACCATTCCATTCAGTTTCGCCAACAAAACCACAATCGTTACATACATCAGCCGGTGTATTTATGCCAAAATATGCAACCTTATCATAAGCATAATCTATGATGTTTTCCAAAGCTTCTAAATTGTGTGTGAGCGATGGCAATTCAACAAATGTTATAAAACCACCACTTGAAAATGATTGGAAATTGCTTTCAAAATCAATTTTATCAAATACACTAACTTTATTTCGTACATCTAAATGAAAACTATTTGTGTAGTATTCTTTATCAGTAACGCCATCAATTTTTCCAAAATCTTTTAAATCTTGCTGTAGGAATGTTTTACACAGACTTTCAGCCGGTGTGCCATATAAAGAATAGCCAAAACCTTCTTCAGATTTCCACTGTTTACATTTATTGCTTAAAAATTGTAATATTCGTTTCGCTAGTTTTATTTTTTGGTAATTCCCAAAAATCTGACCATTTTCTTGATAAATTCCATTTATAGTTTCGTGGATGCCAATATAACCTAATGAAATTGAAGCATAACCATTTTTGCACCTGTCAATAATATAATCGTTTGGTTTTAGTCTAGCAAATGCACCTTCAACCCACAAAAATGGATTGCAAGATGCTTTAGCCTTAGATAGATATTTAATACGTAACTTCAAAACTTCGTGTGCCAACTCACACTTTTTATCTAGTATTTCAAAATATTCAGCAATTCTATCATCTAAATTATCTGCTTTTAATTCTAATGCCACACGTGGTAGATTAACTGTGCATACGCCAAGATTTAATCTTCCATTGTATTTGAATTTACCGTTTTCTTCGTATGGTGCTAAAAATGACCTACATCCCATTGGCGTAACTCTGCCACCTGTAAATTCTTCTAATTTATCTACCATCAGCCAATCCGGATAAAGTCTGTGTGCACTACACTTAATAGCCAACTGTTTTATATCATAGTTAGGATCTGTAGGATCTTTATTTATTCCTTTCTTACAGAAAAAAACCAATTTAGGAAAGATTGCTGTTTCGTGATTTTTTCCAAGTCCCTCCAATCTTGTTTCTAATAAATATTTCTGTATCAAACGTGCTTCATAAGATGTACCATACCCAAATCCTAGCGTACAGAATATACTTTGTGCGTGACCATTTACTAATGAATTTAATTGGTATTCTAATGTTTGGACAGCATCTTTAACCTCTTTTTCAGTTAATTTTCTAGCGTACAGCGTTTTATCTCTAATGCCAAAATCTTCTGCTTGCTTCAGATATTTTTCATAGGATAACTTTACGTATGGTTCTAAAAGTAAATCTACATCGTGGACTGATACGCCTCCATATTGACCGGCTGAATGATTAGCCATACACTGTGTCAAAACAGTGCTTGCAGTTCTTATTGATTTCGGAGTTTCAATAATAGCACTACCCATCTTAAAACCATTTTTCAGCATATCTTCTGCGTTAAGTAATGCACAGTTGGTAAATGGTGAAAAAAATGAATAACCAAGATCGTGAATATAGATGTCTTTTTTATGTGCCTTTGCTAAATGTTTTGGCAATAGGGTACTTAGATTAAATGATTTAATTACTTCGTTACTCATTGCTTCACGTACGCCAATGTTGGTTTTACCGTCAATGTTGGCGTTGTCGTGAACTATATCTGTGTTATTCTGACCTATAACATCTTGAATAGTTTTAACGATATTTCTATTAACTTCGTGCTTAGTCCTGTATCTGCTGAAATTGATTAAAGTTTTGTAACATAAGTATTCAGCCAATGTATCTTCAATCATATTCTGTATCTTTTCAACATTTATTCTTTCCATTTCATCATAAATATATTTGAATTTTAAACGCAACGCTTCGACAACTGTATCTAAATGTATGTTGTTATATTCCGTTTCTATCCACGCTTTACTTACAGCGTTTTCTATTTTTTCAAAATCAAAATCTACTATTTGTTTATTTCTCTTAACTACTTTCATTTTTTATCCTTAATTAAAAAATAAAGAAAATTGATTTAATTCTAACCAATTTTCTTAAAATATTTCAAATTTTTATTAATTTTGTGATTTCTCAAATACTCCATTCTTCTAGCATTTCTTCAGAACTGATTTCTTTTTCGCTTATAACTTCAAATTTGTTATATCTTCCTTTGCCAAATTTTTAACTAAAAGCGTGAAATAAATCACAAAAAATAAGGTTTATTTTGAATTTAATAAACCTTAAAAAATGAAAATTAGATGTTATCTTTAATAATTTGTGCAATTTCTTCAGCAAGTTTTGATTTATTTTTATCAAATTTTTCATTGTCTGAAACATTATCAATAAACCCAATTTCTAATAAAATTGCTTTCATGTTACTTGCTTTCAGCACGTGTAGATCTGTGCGTATTTTTCCACCCCTACACTTAAAACCACAAACATTAACCATACATTCTTGTAATTTGTATGCAAGTTCTAACGGCGCATAAAATAGAGTTTCAGCACCTTCACCTTTATGAGTTAAACTAGCGTTTCTGTGAATTGATAAATATAAATCAGCACCCCATTTATTCGCTTCGTTGGTACGTGCTGTTAGTGACTTAATATCGTTTTCACTATTCCTACTAAGTTTTACATCAATTTCTAATTTTTTTAGGCAACTAGACAATAAAAGTGCAAATGATAGTGCATCTTTACTTTCTTTTCTATCATCAAATAAAGCACCACAATCTAGGCTATTATTACGATGTCCGGCATCTAAATATACTTTTTTCATTTTAATTTAATTTCCTTTTCTTCATTTTTCTGTTTTAATTGTGCAATTCCGTTTCTTAAAAAGGATGGAATTATAGAACCTAACCCCATTTTATCAATATTTTCTAAGATGCTACCGGCTTCATTCACAGCATAAGCAAATATAGCAATATCACGGAATGTATGAAGTTTCATAATACTATCTAAACCAACACAAATACCAATAATACCAAACATAATAGTTTTTTTGGTAATGCCTTTAAAGCCATTAGAACTTGACCATTTACCAGTTTTGAAAGCACCAATCATACCTGTGATATAATCAGTTATTGCTAACACAATTAACCACTGTATAGCAACATCTACACCACCAACAATAAAACTAAATGACGCACCAAGAATAGCACCTACACTTAACAAAAATTTCTGATAGTCACCAATTTTTAGTAATTCTAATGATCCAATTAAAACACCCATATACACCCTAATCTTTAAATAAACCGTGCATTGCACACGGTTTATTATAACATTTTGATTGATTAAAAATTAAACTTTCATAAAAATACCCACAGTTAGATTACAAAATGGGCGTAAATCACCACTTTCCTCTTGTCTGTCAATTTCTGCACACTGTTTAATCATCAAATAATTTCCTTGTGGAAAAGGATTGCTAAATACTGCTTCTTTGTACGAACCTCGATATATTGATGGATCTAGCGTGCTGGAACCAAACGTTTCATAACTCGCCAAAGCTTCTGTGCTAGCCGGTAAATCTTCTGTGTATTCTTTTGATGATGATGATGTTAATGTATAGCCGGTAATTCTTCTATACAAATTAGTACCATCTACTATTGCCCTAGCTTCTGTCTTAAAACCACTCAATTTTCCGTCGGTAGAATACAGCGCATAAACTACTTCACCAACCTGTGGAACACCTTCATCTAACATTAACTTAAACACTTTCCACTTTACACTTCCATCTGTAATTTCTTGTTCGGCTGTAACTGTTTTAGTATTTAATACTGTGTTAGATGTAGTTCCACTTTGAACACATTTCAGCATATATTCAGCGTGGTATTGACACTTAACCATTTCACCAACTGAATATGCTGTGCTTTTCTTTCTATAATCATTCAGATTATATAACGATGTCGGTGTAATACTTGCATCTTCGCATAGATTGTTTAATTCATCATCAACGCTAGTGCTTCTCAGAACGCCATAGCGCACATTTGTTGCTATGGTATAGGTATTTATATTATAAGCGTTCTGATTGTAACTATACGTGCTTAGAGATGAAATAACGCCACTATTGATTGTTACACTTCCAAGTGGAATACCATTATATTTAACCCACGCATTATTTTTGCGCACGAACGCTTGTAACGGTTCAAATGTTTTTAGCCAAATCGTTTTATCTGATGTTGTTGGTTCTGTTTTTTGAGCATACACAGTGCCTAATAATTCAACTGTTCCCAATTCATCAACACATACAGTATATGTACCATTTAAACCCACAGTATCTTTAGGTGCAATACTATCTAAGATAAATGTATGAAGTGTGTTTGTTGCTGTTATTCCACCCCTAAATTTAATCAACTGATTACTTGCTACTGACTTACTAACTACAGCACCAATTTTAATTTCTGCTAACTGTATTGCTTCACCAACAATAGATAATTGGTATTTTTTATACTTACTTAAATTATTTGGTAAAGTTACAACACTTTCTCTATCTGCTGATAAAGCAACTGTAAAACTAAATAATTCAGTTTCAACGCTGTCTTTAGCGTATAGTGTCACAGAAATAGTTTTATCATTCTTTGCTGTGAATGATAATTTTTCTAGTTTAATTTCTGTTGGATTGTAAACTATGATATTTGCACTATTAGAAATAGTAATATAAGTATCTGCTTTGTTATCAAATGCTTTGTAGATGTCTGAAATAGTATCACAGAATACGGCAAATGATGTTCCATCTACTGTACCATTAGAACTCAAAATAGGCTGTTCAAAACTAACATCTACTGTACCACTTGTTGTATCAGTATATAGTAAATTTTCAATTCCGTTGCTATCAACACTTGCTGTATTAACAGTAAATGGTGTATTTGATACTCTTGATGTAGCATCACCAATTACCCCATCTAAAATATCAAAATTTGTGTTTAATTCTGTAATATCAGCCGGATCTGAAAGTTCCGGTTTATTCATATTCAAATATCTTGTATGTAACATTTCTTATCCTTAATTGTTCAAATATGGTAAATAATTCTTTAATTTACCCCAAGTTTCACGTTGTGACAACATATCACCCCAATCAGTATAATCTGCTTTCACTTCGCCCCAAGTGTAATAATATCTATCGCACCAAATTCCTAAATGTGCCGGTTTCTTTTTGTAAAGGTCACGTTCTATTTTGCTATAGTCAATATCATTTTCATTTAATGGATAAATTAAAATATGAATATTGCTATCTTTAATTGATACATCGCAATTTGTACCGTAATAGAAATACACTATAGATTTAATTTTTTCTTCGTTTAACTTACCTTTACCTTGAAAAAACGCTAATATATTTTCTCTACGTGTTTCAATATTATCTGCTTTTTTAATCTCTAAATCCCATTCCCACTCACTTAATCTAGCATCGTGTGATGTGCTAATATATGCTTCAGTAGTTATGATATTAGAATTTTCATTGAAATTATACATCAAAAAATTAAGTGATTTTTTCTGAATTTGTATCATTTCTAAATTTGGATGCCAATAGATTGGTAAATAGTGCATTAAATCTATTTCACCACTAACTATTGTAATAGTGATACTATTCTGATTGCTTCTACCATTATCTGATGTTACAGTTAATGTATAAATAGTAGTTTCTGTTGGTGTTACTTGAATTGTGTCTGTAGTTTCACCGGTACTCCACAAATAAGATATAATTTCTGCACCTTCACAATATGAACGCTTACCACTTAATTCAACTGTTTCACCTAATTTACAATATGTTTTATCTGCTGAAATAATTGCTACGGGATCGTGTTCGATAATTGGTTCATCGGTTGCTTCAACATAAACATATCCGGTGCTTGTTGTGTTATTAGATCCGGTAACACTACAGAAATGATAGCCACTTTCAAATATAGTTTCTCTCATTGTTGGTGTATCTGCACCATTGCACCAACTGTATTTAGTGATTGTGCCACCTTCTAAATACGATCTACTAGCATCTAATGTTACTGTTTCACCTTTTTTAACACTATTAGCACTACTTAAAACTACAGCCACAGGTGTAGGTTCAATGACAAAAGGGGGGTCATACAGTGGATATGAATTATTAACTTCGTATGTATCTTCTGTATATTTATTCGTATTATATAATACGATTTCATCATAGATAATATCTGATTTTAGATTTCTACCAAATATTAAATTTGTATTGCCAAACAGTGGGTAGCTCATAGTAGCCCTAATACGTCTAATACCATCCAAATAAACTTCACATAAATTAGATCCACTGATGCTACTAGATACTGCTAAAACGTGCCAATCTTCCGGATCAAAACTCCTCGGTAAAATTGTTGAATAATATGATCCATGATGTTTAATCTCTAAAAAATATCGACCTTCAAGATTCAGTTTTAGCCATATTTCACCCCAACCACCCAAGGTAACGTGTGTCTTAATAATTATATTATAATCATTGACAAAACTATCAAATCTAAATCGTAATTCTAATGTTATTAAATTATTAGGAATAAATGCACTATTACTCCAATCAATCGTCACAACTTTACTACTTTGTGCTTGAAATTTTATTGCTTTTTTGTTTTCAAAAAAACCATCAACAATCAAATTTTCATCTAAAAAGTTATGATTGTTTACATATGCAAAATAATAACCCCTTTTATCGGCAAGAAATATTTTTTTATTTCCAATGCCCATAATATTAGCGTTATAGTAAAGCACTGTGTCAAGTGGTAATTCAAAACCAACGTAAATAGTTTTATTATTATCATTGTAAAAACTTATTGCTTCTGATTTATTTTTGCGTGTATTAATAAGTAAAATATTTGCTGTTTTTGTGCTATAGCTACCACCATATTCTACAGTAAATGTAGCATCATCATTGATTGGTATAGGTTCGTGCCCATAAGGTTCATTAACATATATACTACTTGTATCAGCAACATAAATCTTAAAATCTTTATGTGGAAATATTAAATTCATTGTATTAGCCATAACATCACCACCTTTATTTAACTGTAATATCTACAGAATTTAGCACAGGAATTTCTTCACTTGATAACTGAACATTTGATTGTGTGTTATTAACAAACAAATCACCCACGCCATCGACACTTTCGCTCATATAAATTGCTGAACCAAGTTCAATATATGAAATAAAATCACGCTTATATGCAATATTTTTAAAGAAATTTCTAATACTTTCTTCCACGCCAATAGGACTTCTGTAACCACTTTTCAACGTCACACTAACGCGTACATCAATACTACGTTCAAACGCTGTACTTACAGTTACTATTGCCCCTATTGGTGCTTTTCCGTTTCCTAGTCCTTCAGAATTAGGATCTAAATACTCTTGAAATTCTGCAACTAATCGATCACTTGCTACACCATTTTCAGTGTTTAATATACTAACTTTTACAGTGTTTTTTCCGTTCCATAATGGAAATACTTTTGCGTTTCCAATACCGTGATACTCATTACACCATTCAATGTACTGTGCTATATTTCCATCTATTGCTTCATTTTTAAGCGTTTCAAAATATCTTTCTCTAAATGCTTCTGTTTCTTCTTCTTCTTCGCCATAGATTAAAACTTCTTCGCTTAACGTTGCTGTTTCTAGTCCGTTTATGTATTCTACAGGTATTAATAAACCATTTCCCCTATTTCCAACTTCGCCAACGGTCTGACACGTCATTTCATACACGCCATCACTGATTTTTTTAGTAGCAACAAAATTTAAGTTGTCAAAACTAAACATACTACCTAGCACATCAACGCTAGATGGCGTAAATACGCCTTTTCTAATAGCGTATGTTGCTTCGTATGGGGATATACCTATTTCTTGTGCCCTTAATATTAAACCATCTCTTTCTGCTGTTCCGGCATAAGTATTTTTTAACTTTCTTTCCATTTCAGCGTATGCAAGTGCCAATTCATAGCAACACGGTGCTATCGCATCGTAAATCACTGAACCTTCACGTTTATCAAATGTGTTAGGTATTCTACCTAACGCATCTTGTAAAATTTCTTCATAAGTCATAATTAAAATTCAACCCCCAAATTAATAGGTATCTCACCAAAAATTGTATTAACTTTAAACTGTGTATTTATGATTTTTTTCTGCACATCAAATTCAAAATCAAAAACACTTGTAATTCTGCTATCCCATAATAACGCTTCACTTATTCTTCTTTCTATTTCCGGTATAACATACGCAACGTGCTTTCCTATAAGTTTTTTAAGTTCCACGCCATAGTTATCAGAATAAATGACAAAATCATATCTTTCAGTATTTAAAATTTTAAAAATTGCTTGCTTCATTGCTTCTTGTTCATCTGTCCAACCCACAGTTCTATCTTTTGTGTATTGTAAATTATAAGTGTGTGTGGGTTGTTCAATCTGCAAATCTAACGTTTCAAAATCTGATTGTAAATCATCATAATTACTTGTATCTGTTGGTATCATAAATTATCCTATTCTGTCTAAAACTATATATTTCTGTCCACCGTGCACTACAGCCATCACAACTTTTTCACCAACCAATAACTTATTATGAACCCTAAATGTTTTTCTACCTTTATATTCGTGATCGTGCAATTCATACTGTGCATAGCCACTACCACCTTCTCTTTTTTCGGTTAAATGATCTACTGTCATATCAAAATCATAATCTGTAACATTTCTAGTTAGCACAATAAATTCTTTACTCAATGTTAATTTTTGGTCAATAGTTATTTCCAATGGACTTTCTTTTGTAACTTCACCAAAAACTAGGTTACACGGATGTTCTGAAGCGTTTGCTTCATTACTAATCTGTTTTAAAATCTGTATTAAATTCTTAGCCATTATACAAAACCTACCCCACCTATAAGATGTAAATCCATTGTATGATAATTTTCATTAAAGTTATGTGTGCAACTATCCACAACTAAATAATTGTTAATTTTTATATCACCTAAATCTAAAGAAATTGGAATACTCACACCGGCACGTACATTAACATCACCAAATGCACCACTAATATCTAAGTGTCTAGTTTTTCTGTTTTTACCTTTCTTTCTATCAATTAGATTGTTAGCAATAAAAGTTCCGTTCATTCCTTCTTGTATCACTTCGTAATACTGTATAACACCCCAACGATTTATGTGTTCGCTATCTTTTGCGATAAATACATCACGTTTACCACTTTCTTTATTTTGTTGCACTAACTTAATTTGATTATAAGTATCACCATCAATCGAACTTTTATAATCAAAATTTTCTGCTGTTTCTGCATCTATAACAGTATTTAATTTTAAGTTTTCAACATTCTTTAATGTTAATTTACCAAAATCATCATACAGCACATACAGTTTACCGCTATTTATCAGCGTAATATCTAGTGCGTTATAGATAATATCAAATAGCGTTTTATTATCTTCAATTCGTTGTGCTATTCTGTATTCTGTGTTATCTATTGTACCAAGTTTTAAACTAAAATCATTAGCAATCATACTGATTAATTCGGATGCTGTTTTATCAGTATAAATGTATGTGTCTTTGTTTTTTAAGTAGCGTAATTGGTCATAACACGTTACTTGAATATGATTATTTTTATCACGTGATTTTTCAAAAACAAAACCATAAAACATATTTTTACCATTAACGGTTAATCTAACTGAAGCACCTTCATCAAATGCCAATAATTTATCTTTTATGCACGTAAATACTAATTTTGATGGTTCACCAATTCTTTGACTTGATAACTCTATACCTTCATACACTACAGGCATTAACAAATCTGAACCTTTAACATACAATTCTACATTCATCATCCACGCACCTTTTCTATAGTAGTTTTACCATCTACACTCACCAATTTCTTAGTGCTATAGTCTCTATATTGTTTCAGATTGATACTGACAACAATATCCAACCCATTGTCCGCACTTTCTCTTATCTCATAATCTTCAATAGCACATTTAATGTTTGTGGCGTGAATGAAAGTTTGTTTGTCCATTCTAGTAACAATAAATTGAAATGGTGTACCATTCTTTTTGTATTGTTCCAACTGATACAAAAATACGCTTTGTGGTATGTAGTAATTCGCAAATGGATAATTTTGAGCCGGTAACAAAAAATCAAATGATATTTCCGTTAGTCCATTTTGTTTCAAAATGTTAATTTCACCATCATTTATGAGTGATACTGTCTGATTTTTGTTTGTTATGTTTACAGTTAGTTCTGATGGCGTAACAGGTAACAATAAAGCGTTAAAAAAGAAAAAATACATAAAAAACTCCTTTTTTCTTGTATAGATCTATACAAGATCCGTCAAGATCTGACAGTTAAAAAACATAATAAAATCAACAACTTACATAAAACCTTGTATAGATCTCATATGTATTTACTATTAATAATTTTTATTAATAGTGCATTATAATCAAAAATTAATATAAAGAAGTTAAATACATCTATACATCTATACAAGAAATCTTTGAAAACCATTGCTACATAAGGCTTTAGACTATGTATAGATCTCAAAAAGATCTATACAACGATCTATACATCTATACAAGATTAGTAGTGTTCACCTTCTGAAGCAATAGCCATACTTTCATACAATTTATCAGTTAAAATGTTAATAACTCCGTCAATATCCATATCTTTGTTAATTGTGTTATTGTTGGTCATACCAATTTTAATTTCTGCTGTAGTAAATCTGTTAATTGCTTCACGTTCTGCAATATCACGCATATACTTTAATTCTTCTTCAAAATTGTTGGTATTTTGCGCTGTTGCTTTAGTGTTTTTGGCAATATCACCAAGTTTATTATTAGTATCACTTCCAAGACCGGCATTTGTTAATAAATCTTCGCTAGATAGTGTTATTTGATGTGATATTGCATCTGTATCAAACATCTTAGCAATTTCATCAGCCTTAGATGTACCCCACGCTTTACCACTTTCATACGCATCTGTTGGACTTTTAATATCTAGTGATAAATTTTTAGTTAATACATTCCTGTCAAAATTTTCCCAATCATCACCCTTTAAATCGTCAATCTTATCAACTATTGCTTTCTGTATATTGTTAGCATAGTTTGTATCATTGAAATAGTCCCACACTTCAATTAACGGTTTGATTGTCTGATATATGTAATCAACCAATTTGACAAACGCTATTTGTATGCCATTCATCCAACCGGTAAAACCTCTATTAAATGAATTATAAATTATTTCAACAACGTCAATAATTGGATTGATTATTTTGTCTAAGAATTTTATGATTGTATTCCAACAATACGCAATCACATCATAAATGACTACGCCAATGAATGAAATAGCACCTGTAATAATTCCCACTGCTTCTTGCCAAGTATCGGCAAAATACATCACTAAACCAACTACAACACCTAATACAGCAATCACAGCTAATAATATCCACGTTATAGGACACGCCAACCACGCACTATTGAATAAGAACGTGCTTGCTGTAGCAATACGTGTAGCGTTAGTGAATGACCATAAAACAACTTGACCAATGGCAATAGCAAATTGAATACTTTTCCAAATGGCAACTGCACCCGCCATTATTTTTTGCCAAGTCCATACAGCAATTAACGCTGTTTTATAAGCAATTAATGGTGCTAATGCCCCAAATATAATCGGTGCTACATATTTCCATTTTTCAACGATAAATGAAGCAACTGTACCAACTAACTTGAATGTACCTACAATCAAATTAGCAACTGTACTAAGTGATGTGGCAACTGTGCTTACAAACTGTTTAAATCCTTGACTATTGCCAATCTCACGCAAATAATTAAACAGTGGCATAAATGAATTTGTTGCTTTATTCTTGAATAAGTTCCAAATATCACCAAATGTTACCCTCATCTGGTCGAATTTTGCGTTAGTTTCATCAGCCATTTTGTAAATAGAATTTTTGACAACATCGGCTGTTAATTGGCCTTCACTCGCCATTTTTCTTAATTCACCTGTATTAACTCCTAATGCTTTTGCTATTGCACTTGCTATAGTTGGTGCATTTTCTAATACAGAATTAAATTCTTCGCCACGTAAAACACCACCGGCTAATGCTTGCGTTAATTGAAGCATAACTGCTTGTTTGCCACCACTAGATGTTCCGGCAATAGTAAACAGTTTGTTTATTTGTTCGCTAAAATTGATAATATCATCATTATTAGAAAACGCTTCACCGGCTAAATTACCCAACTTACTGATCATATCAGCCATATCTTTAAATGAACTATACGTATTGTTGGCACTATTCATTATCTTTTTCTGTAAACTATCAACAGTATTAAACTTATCTTTCATCAAATCTAATCGTGAATTGATATTAGTTAATTCATCTGTTATTCTGATTGTTGCTGTGCCTGTTTGAAATGTGGCATACGCACCAACCAAGCCAAAAATATTGTTCTTTAAGCGTTGGAATATACCTACACCATTTGCTGCTTCTACATTAAGGCTACGTTGTGCGCTTGTTGCTTGCGAAATAGATACATCAATATCAAATGGTCTATCTGCTGTTTGATGTAATTTGTCGAATGTGCTAATGACTTTGTTTAGGCTGTCCGTCATTGAACGTAAAGATGGTGTTAGACCATCCACTATACTAATTGCTGTTTTGATGCCTTGTGCCATAGTCTAACCCCTTTTCTTAGATTTTAATTTTTTATTTTGTTTTATTTCATCTTCAATTCTCAACTGAATACTTGCGATAATAAATGCCCTTTCTCTAATTGGTAGGGCGTAAAATTGATGTGGTAATAAGTGAAATTTGTGTAATGCAAAATTCAAAACACACGCTTCATAATCATTACCACTTTCAATTAGTTTTTTGCTTCATCTACCAAATCATTAAGATTTTCACTTGAAGCATTAGCCATTTCTTCTGCTAATTTGTTGTATTCAGCCAATGTTAGCATTTTCTTTAATAAATCTTCCGGTGTTTTGACTCCGTATGAGTCTTGCAATTCTGCATTATTTAAATCCGGAAAAACTACCGTTTCTGCCAATAAAAGTGATGTATATTTGTTTCTGTCTAGTTCGCGTGTGAATTGACCTTTGCGACCAACAATAGGTACGTTCACATAACATCTTCTTTCTAACACATCGTTATCATCAGCACTTAGTGTTTTAAGTTCCCATTTAATCGGTTGTCCTTTATCATCTTTAAATCTGTTAGAAATAACAACTTTTTTATTTTCAACTTTTGCTACGTTTGTTGCTAAAAATGCTTTACAATCCATTTTTCATTTTTCCTTTTAATTTTGTGTTATATGAAAAACACAGTATTTACAATCAAATACTGTGCTTATATTTTATCATATTTTGATGTTTAAAATTAGATCATGCCGTTGATTGTGGAAAATTCTTCCGGCATTTCCCAATCTTCAAATGTGAAATCTAAACTTTCATCTAGGTATTCACCATCAGCATCAAACTTAGCGAGAGTAATACTATCTAAGTTACAATCCTTTAAGATAATAGTCTGTCTGCCTACTGTACTTGTTGGATCTTCGTTTGTGATCTGAATGTCAAAATAAAAATCAGTACCACTATCCTTAAATTCTTTCATTGCCTTACGAAATACTGAAGTATTAAAGTGGAATGTTGCTGATCCTGTTCCTTTCCATCCAACTGATTTATTTCCCTTGCCACTCTTTCCTAAAATCGGCACTTCTGTTTTAGTTTTTTCCATTGTGGCATCTAAATTAATTGCTTGCATTAAGTTATAACGTGTTCCGTTAATTGTCGCAAAACATTCAGCCATACTTGCTGATATTGCATCTCTACCATTCATTATAGCGTTCATTTATTCTTTCTCCTTTTACGCAACAACTACGGTCATATAGAGCTGTGCCATAGCGTTTACAACTGTGATATGATCGTTTACAACTACTGCTTTCTTGCTATCACCTTGATCTACTGTGATGTGATCCGGTTCAAAACCTTCAATAGCACGTAAACGCTGTAATTCTTGATGGTGCTTAACAATATCGTTCCACAGTGAAATTCTTCCGGCATTGTCGTTTGGAATAATACCAATGTAGTTAGTATTAAACAACTTAGCAATATCGTTAGCAATCTGATCGATCACTCTAATAGTCTGATTATACTTGAAATCTTCGCCCTTAGTGTTTGTAAATGTAGTTAAACTGTTAATATCTTCTAACACACGTACATCATCACCAACTTGATGGAACACAAACTTACCACCCAACATACAATCTTCTAAATCTGTTTGTGTGTAGTTTACATCAATATCTAGTTCACCGTCATACACTCTATTAGTTACTGACTTATTAACAGCGCAATCTGCTTCAACTCCACCAACCCAATAAACCAACTTAGCACTTGCTGAACTTTCACCAACTAGATTATTTTCAACTGAAATAACACCTTCATAATCTGCTGTATCGTATTTGTGAACTACTAATTGGAACTTAGCCCCAACATTTTCACGCATACGCTTAGTGTATGCTACACACATTGCCTTAATAGTTGTTTCAGTAGAATTACAAATTAACACGTTAAAGAAATATGCTTCTAAAGAATTTAATGCTTTAGTCCATTGCTCACCGTCTACAGTTCCGTTTGTACCATTTTCCAACGGTGTTCCGGCTGTTTCTGCTAAAGATGCTGAAGTCTTAAATGTTACAAAATCATTGTCTTTAAGTTCTGAAGCACTCGCTACTGTCTGTGTGTCCATTTCTAATGTACCAACAAATGTTTTAACATCGTATTTTGATGTATCATCAACATTTTTCTTGATAACGATTTTGATGTCGTTTCCACGTGTACCACTGTATAATGCTGTAGCATAAGTACAATCTGCCTTAACTCCATCACTACCATTTAATCTGTAGAAATACACAGTTTTTGCATACTTAAATACTTCTCTTAAATTCTGCATTTCATCTGCTGAAATGTCGTAACCAAAAATTTTTTTACATCTTGTTAAAAATTCTCTATCTGTTACTTTGAATACAGTATCATCTGCACCCCAATTCAATGAAATTGGTAACGCAACAATACCACGTTCACCCAAATTAGATCCGGCACGTTCTACGCTTACAAAATTGATATAAGAACCGGCTAAAATCTTATTCTGTGTAGTAAATACACCACCACCTAACGCCATATTATCAAACTCCTTTTTTTAAAAAATCATTCAAAATCTTTTCAACTTCTTTGAATGTATAAGTCTTTTTATCAGACAACAACGCTTCCAAAACGTCACGCTTAGATTTATATTTTCTACTGCATATCAAATCTTGTTTTGTAAATTTAACTCCCATTATTATCAACCCCCACAGTATGATCTATCTTATCCATTTTATTATCATCTACTTTCAAAATGTTTAAGATTGGTTTAAATTCTATGAAAAAGTGTAAAACATTATCAACAATTTCCGTGCTAATGTTAAAACTTTTTAAACTTCCAACTTTTTCTAAAACATCACTATCATTAAGTTTATACAAATCTAAGATTTTTAAAGTTTTTATCAGTTCCATAGATATTTTATTTATTTCTGATTTTTTATTTTTTTCAGATGCAAAATAATGAATGTCTAATGGTACATTAAGCATAAATCTATCATTTAACAATTCTTTTTTAGATGTGTTTAGAACACACACATAGAAACACGGTAAAGGTAAATTTTGTTGCAAATCTTCATTGATAATCGAAATATTAGTAAACTTATCACTTAATGTCTTAGTAATACTTTTAACTATTAAATCAATCATTCTTCACCAAATCCTTTAATGCTTTTTCTAATTTTGCTACTAATATTGCATCTGTTTGACTTCGCAATTCATTCTCACTTTCTGTTAGCATAAATCTACCATTTACCCACGCTTTTTTTAATCTTTTTCCAAGAGTTGGCACAAATCTACCTACTTCTTGTCTATGCCCATATTCTACATAAGGTGCATAAGATGTATTATTGTAGATAGTTACACTGTATTCTTTTCCTTTAACGCTGACGTTGGTATCTGCATACCAATTTCTTCTCAACGTACCACCAACTTTTCCACTTTCTTTAGGATAAATTCCCACCGGTGTACGTTTCTTAACTTTTGTCAAAAGTCTTGCCCCAAGTTCTAATACACAACTTTTCAGAAATAAATCAGAATTAAGTTTTTCCAACTTATCTCTAAATTCTTCTAATTGTGAAATATCTAACTTGCTAGGCATATTTTTCAACTAAATCCAAATTAATTTCTTGATGGTTGTCATAAATAGCCGGAACGCCACTTGCTTTATACTGTGTGATGTTTCCGTTTCTGTTTACAGTTATCTTTGAACCGGCTAATATTTGTAAATCTTCACGTATAAATAATTTTATCTGTTGTGTGATTGATGTAGCACCATTATTGCTATCATCAGCATTGCTAAAATTTGAATAACTTATTCTACACGCTTCATCTGTGCATATTACTTCATCAACTGATGTAGTTGCACCATAAACATCTGTAATTAACTGTGTATTAGTTATAGTGCATTTATCAGTAAACAATTTTCGTATTGGTAAACGTGCTTTTGTAAACATAATCAATTCCAATTCATTTTTCTGTAACGTGCAAAATCAATAGTATCACTAACTAATGTATCTAAATACTTTAGATATATTTCTTCCGGTGTACTTCCACTTGCAAAATTAACAGTGGTATCACCTTCACGTATTGATGTAACTGCACTATCTACATCAATCAATCCTTTATTCTGTGAATACACGCCTTTGATAAATTCTGCACATACCACATCCACAGCCTTTTCGTATAAGCCTGTTGGTATTTCACTTAAATTACAGTTATTACAAATATGATTAGTTACTTTGTCTATTAGAAAGCCTAAAATCCAACTGTCACGCTGTTCATCATAAGCGTAACCCAAACTAGCCAATCTATTTGTAATATCTTCAAAATTCATATTTCACCTTTTCAATAAAAGCACCCAACAAATTGAGTGCTTTTTTACTGATTTTAAGAGAGACTTAAATTTTTAACCTCTTGAAAGAATACGTGCAATCGGAATAACCTTATGTTCAATAGTCTTTAAGTTACCACCACTCTTACCGTTATTAACAAGTGACCAATTTGAACCATCTTCAAGTTCTGCATTAGTTGGACTTAATGTAGTAACATTAGACTTAGTAAATGTTAAACCGTAAGGCGCATAGCACAATCTTTCACGTGAATAGAGAGTATCTACACCACCATTAGTTTTAGGATCTCTACTCATTTCAAATGGTACATTTACACCTAAATCAGCGTATTCAATCGCACCGTTACCAAGTACATAAGATGTGTACTGAACACCGGCAACAACATAATCGTTTGCTTTAAGTGTCTTAGATCCAAAATAATTAGTAACTTCTGCTAGGTTAATTTCACCGGTACTTGCCCCACTTGCAACAATCTTTAACGCACCTTCAGTATCAGAAGTAGCATCATAATACCCTTCAACTGCCGGCATACAATCATCAATTAACACTGTTCTACCGTTCCAAGTTCCAAGTGCTAAATCACGCTGAATACCGTTAGGATCTGTGTACTTCAAATGATTTAAAAGATTAAGATTTTCTAAGTTTGTTGCTACGTTAGAGTGCATCAATACCATAGAAAACTTAGCCTTCTGATCACCACACGCACGCTGAATTGCAACATTAAGGGTGGTTGCACCAACGGTGTTATTAACTGCATCTACAGAAATATTGTGAGTATGGTTATTCACAAATGCTTTGTTTGCTGTACCGGTCATTGAGAACACACCCTTTAACACAGAAAATAGAATGTCTGTGTTTACATCATCCCAATAATCTGATACTTGTTTACCAACTTCACTCATAAAATCAACACCGGATGTAACATCTACAGCAAAATCTTTTTCAGTCCAAGCGTTAGCACGACCACACGCAATAACTGAACGTGAAAATGTTTCCATACTGTTGGAATTGATGTCATTTACACCGTCATAATTCTGTGCATCACCACCAATTCTACCAAACATTGGTAATGTTCCATAAAATGATCCTGTATGTGTACTTAAAAGATTTTTAATTTCTGCTGATGGCACTAACGCACCACTCTTTAGAAGTTCGTTTTTATTAACTTTTGGTAATGTTTCAACGTACTTACCAAATGCTTCACCATTAAATAATTTGCTGTCAAATTGCATATTCAAATCTCCTATTTCTGATTATTCAAATAATTGCACCAATCGGTATAATTCATTTCTTTTGTTGGTTTAGATGCAACATTAGTGTTTGTTTCTGTTTGCTTCATTCCTATCGGTGCTGAATTACTAGCATTTTCTTCAATCTTAAACAAAAACGAATTTTCACCACCTTTCAACGCTGAAATTTGTTCTGCTAAACCCTTTATTGTTTCACCTTCAAATTTAGCATTTGTTAAATCCAATAATGCTTTAACTGCTTTAGTGTTTCTTGCACCGGCTGTAGTTAATGCAAGTTCCACAGCATTATTTATTTTAAGTGTGTTCAAATCATTTTCGTACTTTTCTTTTGTAAGTTTGTTAGTTTCTTGTAATTTTGCAATTTCTGACTTTAACGCATCTAAATCACCTTTAGATTTATTCAAATCATCTAATTGCTTATCACGTTCATTGATAGTTTCCAATGCTTTTTTCTTTGCTTCGTTTACTTCATCAAAACGTGCTTTCGGCACATATCCACTATATGCTTCCAAAATCTTAGTACACTGTTCTTCGTTTAAACCTAACGCTAATAATTGTTCTTTATTCATTGTTCTTTGTTCCCTTACATTTTTGACCTAGTTCTGTCTAGTTTTATGGTCTTTTTAATCACGCTAAAAAATACTAAAATAGCAATTATATTATACTACATTTTTGATCAAAATATCAGTGTTTAACACACATAATTAAAATAATCAACGAAAATAAAATTAAATTTTTCAACATAGATCACGTTTCTTACGATTTAAATAAATATTTTAACATTTCTGCATTTTCACGTTTGAAAATAGCAACTTCTTCATCGGTCATATTCTGTGGATAGTCTCTAAAAAAGTTATAGATTTTTTTCTTATCAAATGAAAATTCCCACACACCAATGCTATCGTTTTCTACCCACCAAATTTGATCACTTTCATTTTCTTTGTAAAACTTATTTTGCATAGCCACTTGTTCCTTTCATCTGCTTATCTTTTTTAGTGTTTATGTATTGTAACATCTTATAGAAATTAGCATTGCCCTTAAAACTTTCTACATCAAATAACCAAGTTTTGTAAGCATATTTACCACTTCTCACCTTTCCTTTAAACCTGTCTTTAATCAAATTTTTTAAGATTGGTACTTTGTGCCATCCACTATTCATTGAACTTTGCAACTCTAAATATTCATATTCAGTATCACCAACTTTTTTGATAACGCTTGCGTGTCTGCCTGTGATTAATATGTATTCTTTATTCAAAATAGCATCTGCTAATAGTTCTTCACACGCAAATAAATCATTTTCATTACGTGTAGTTTTAACTTTCAATCCGTCAAACTTTGAAATTTCATCAATATTGAAATTTCTACTGAAAAACTTTTGAGATACTCCACCCCTAAAATCTAACACATCTAAACCGTGTTTGTTTGCCGTATAAGCAAATGCCATACTTACACACGAACCATCGGTTTTATCACCACCGCCAATTTGTTTAATTATTTCATCATCAGTTAGTGCTTCAGCGTGTGCTGTATATGATGATTCTTCTACACCCAAATCTTTTAGGCGTTTCAAAGCGATATTGTCTAAATCAGCCATTGCAATAATATCTGCAATTTTATCACCCACAGTATCTACAACTTTTGATAAATCTTTAGGTTTTATCGAAGCTAAGTCTGACTTATCACCATTTTCAATAAACTTTTCGTGCCAAGTTCTATATGTCATTGTTTCCGGCACTTTGTAATAACCTTTATCATCTTTATCACGTGAAGCACGAACACCATCGTTAAAATCTTCAAAATGTGGACACGTTGTACTTCTGCAATATGGATGAAATGGAGGTGCTGTAACCCCACTTTCAAAATCTTTCAAATCGTAAACTTTACCATCTAAATCTCTACAAATTTCAGATGTCTTACTGTCCAATGTTGCAAGTATTTCATACTGTTCTACACCTAACTCTTTCATACTATCTTTGCTACTTTCTGAAGCAAAAAAAGCGCTTTCTGTCATTACTAATCTTCCGGCTTGAAATTTACTTACACCAAATTTTTTAGCAATGCTATCAATACTAATTTGTGGATCTACCCCACGCGCTATATTCTGTGCTAATGTATCGTTAATTTCATTAACTAACTTAGTTCTATCATCCCAAATTCTAGCACTGAAATTCTTTCCATCACTCGCCCACGGTTTAGTTATGATTTTATTAACTGTGTTACTATCCAACTTCATAAAATCGTGACCAACACCAAGTCCTTTTTGGATCTCAAACGCTGTTTTGTAGTAACCATCGGTATAGATGCCTTTCACCAAATCAGTTAGTCCGTCATTCTTTACAACACCTAGAAATTCAATCTGCTGTTGCATCTGAATTTTAAGTGCTTCCAAGCGTGATACGTGGAATTTAACGCTTGCTTTTTTTAGCGCACTTTCCCACTCTTTAGAATAATTAAGTGTTTTACCTTTCTCAATATATTCTTCAACGCTCATTCTAAATTCAGCAAGTTCACGCTTGCTCAACTGCCTTTTTGCTTCAGCAAGTGTTATTTTATTTTCTTTAGCGTAACGTGTGTACCAACGGGCTAAATCTTTTTCAACTTCTGAAATAGCACTATTGTACTGTTTTTCCAAATTAGCATAAAATTCAGCACCTTTTTTTAGTTGTGCTTCTTCTAATTGCTCAAATCTACCTTTCCAATATGTGCTATTTCGCATAACTAATATACTCCTTCAACATCGTGTCGGAATTGTCTAAAACCAATTAAATTACCTATCTGCTTTTCACCTACATTTAACGGTCTACATACGTGTTCAAACGCTGAACCGTGAATAATATCACCACTAATCAATTTATCGTAAATTTTTAACGCCTTATCAACGCTAGTATCTAGTTTTCTGTAACTCACTTGCGCACAGCAACTTACTGATATTTTTTTACAAGTGTCAACATCTAAATTAATCAAATCATTATTTGTAATGTATGGTAAATGCCACTCATTTTCATTTAATAGTTTAGGCTCACTTTTTTCTAATGCGTTCTTCATTTTATTTGCTAACATACGTATTTCCGGCATAGCGTCACTATGAATACGTAACTTAAAGAAATTACGTAAATCTGTTGCTGTTAGAATTGTTTTAACTGTTTGGAACGGTTCTAATAGTCTATTGACGTTTTGCTTATGAATACCTAAATCAGCAAGTTTGCGTGCAAACTCAATAGCCTTAGCACGTGAATTAAACCAAACAGCAAACGCTTCATCTTTTAGTTCTTCATCTTCAACAATTTCACCTTGCATACCTTTTTGGTTATAAGTCCAAATAGGCACATTGTTAGTTTGCAAAATATCGACTATGTTTTTTTCTAAAGGTATTGCTCTACTAGATGCTGTATTTCTGCTGAATACTCTATGTGTGTTCAATTCTGATAATATATAACGTGGATAGTCTAACTCAAATGTAGTTACTCTATCTCCACTTTCACTAATGCTATCCTTTAAAATCTTTGCTTCAATCATTGTTATTTACTCCATTAAAAACATTAGCATAAACATCATTTTCTTGTTTTTCTGCATTAAGCATATCAATTACACTCTTAACATTATCAACAAATGGCACTTGACCAACTAATAATTCATTAGGTAATTGCACGCCTAATTTAACTAGACTATCAATTACTTCAGTTTCATTTATCATAATATCACGATTGAATGTAATTTTAACAGGTACATCAAAATATGAACCTTTACCCACAGTTGCTAAATATGAATTAACAAAAAATAATAACTGTTCAAATGCGCCTTTGTATTCTGCTTCCATATTATCAGCATCAATATCAATATCTGAATACATTGATTTAATATTAACTTGATTAGCATTTGAGCCAACTCTATCATCTTTAGCATCATACGCCATACAGTTTTCAATGATTGCTTTTTTCAACGCTTTTAATATGCTTTCGTAATTGTCTTTATTCACAGTTACAGTTAATGTATCTACGCCACCATCTGCACCATCTACTGTTTTGACCTTTACAGCACCATACGTTGCTAGGTTCTTCCTAAATTCACCAAGATTTTGACCGTCATAATTCTTGATAACTAAAATAGTGTTTCTACAATCTTCTTGCATTGTGTTAGTAAAATCACTAATCATAGTGTTATAGGCATCTTGTAAACCTTTACATTTTCTTAATAATGATACTTCTCTACCGTTTGACTTAAAAGCAATTAAAGGAATTTTATTCCACGTGAAACCTTGCGTACCAATACGTGCATAATAGCCAAATGGTTCTGTAACATCAGCAACTAATTTAGTACCTTGCAAAATATAACGCTCAATACCTTCACTTGTAAAAATTTCAACTTTCTTGATTATTACTTCGTTATTACCTTCCCAACCTTTAACGTGGTAATATCTAATTGCACTTTCTACTTCAGTGTGTTCGGCATCTTTCCAAAATGGTAAAATCTCATAACTTCGGAAATTTTGAAATGCAAAATTACCATTTTCATCATAGTATGGATAAATCCAAGTAACGCCACCATTTAAAGCATCTATACCACTATTTTTTAATCTTCGCAAAAACTCACTGTTGAATATGGTCTTTAATAATTCATCATACTTATCATTACCACTTTCAAATGTTAAAGGTTTAGATAATAAATAATTGCATTTTTGATCTACAATCTTCCCATAGATATTATTAACAATCCTATTGTTTGGTAAATTATCCAAATTGATTAACTCACCTTTTTCACCTATTGCTGTACGTTTGCGATTTAAAATGTCGTGCTGACCCATATAATAACAATCAGCGTTTATCATTTCTAATCTATCTTTAGATACTAGCCACTTGTTTAGTTCTAATTCATAAAATCTGTGTAAATCTGTTGTTGGTAATGTCATTTCGTTCTTAACTCCACCAAATAAACTTAAAAAATTATCTAATAATGTCATATAAACCACCTATAAACAAACTACTTTCTTAGTAACAGTGCTATCATCTTCTAAAGTAAATTCCCAACTTTCTGATTTTGTTTCTAAATCAGCGTTTGCTTGTAAAAACATTTTCCAACATTCCTTTGTTAATAAGCATATTGCCACTATTTGTAATATACTGTTCTGCTGACAGCATATCCTTTTATAATTTGCAAATCTTTAAGAGTGCGTTATAGTCATTCGCTAGTTTGTCGCACTCGTTGGCAATAACCAAACTTCTTTCAATTTTTCGGTATAGTTCGTGTTCTTTGAAACATCTAAGGTTATTGGTATTGCTTGCCTTTTCGGACACACGTTTTGAACTTCCGGCACTTTCACACTGCACGCTGTTAGCAATAGTGTACTTAGTGCGCATATCAGCAATAGTTTCTTCGTATTCATTTTTCAGTGCTTCTTCTTTCTGTAAATTTTCATGTTCAATAACACTTATTTTATCCCGTGTTTCACTTTCAATCTTTGCTATATCTAGCAATAATTGACTTTTTTCTTTTTCTGCTTTTATCTGATAGTCTTTAATCTTTGAAGCACACTGCGCATACGACCAATAATATCCACAGAAAAAACAAAATAAAAAAACAAACATCATAAAGATATTTTTTAACCCAATTTTTGACAACATTCACTTTAATCCATATCCTTCCATATCTACAATCAGCAATTCAATATGTCTCAATAACTCAACATAATTTCTACTAAATGTTAATATCAACAAATTCTTAACATCATCAGAAAATTGGTTTACATACACATCAGTATAACCACTGTCTAAGTTAGTGTTAATATCATCGTTTATGATTTTCTGAACGTATGATCTTGCTTTCAGTAAATCTTCAACGCCATTTTTGTTTTTAAATCTGCTGATGTATTTAATTACATTACCCAAGAAATAATCAATATTCAAATCACGTATTAAATCCCACGTTTGATACTTCAAACACTGATAATGTGTACCGCCAACTTGATTAATCATTTCTTACCCCTGTTATAATAAATCAAAAAATTAGTTGTAAAACGTTTACAACTAAAATACTTAAACTAACATAAATCATTCTTCAAACGGATCTAACACTTTACAATCTACATCTAACAAATTTATCTGCAATTCTGTTGTAATACGCATCTGATTATCTTCTGCACCATCAAATGCATCATATACAACACATTTAAGGTCTAACACTTCTAAATCATAAAATTTTTTGTCACGTAAAAAGTATTCTTTTTTTTTTCCGGCAAAATTCAAAAACTCAAAACTATTACCAACTGTTACCGATAGATTATCATCAACATACAAAATATCCAACAATTCCTTAAATTTCATATCCCCCCCTCCCCCCCCCATTAATCAAAACTGAACGTATCTGCAACTAACATCTTAGTCACACCATATCTGATACTATCCATACCGTGTGAAAATTCGTGTTCCGGCTTATCAATCGGTTTTCCGTATTTATCTGTCTGCCAACTGTAATTAATTATTTCCCTATAAAATTCTTTGCATTTTGGATGCACCAAAAACTTATAATTCTGCAATAACTGAATACCATAAGTTACACTATCAGCACCTTTGCGTGATGGTTCTGCTTTAATGCCTAAATCATTCAATTCTGCTATTGCTTTAGGTTCTGCGCTATCACATACAATACGTTGTCCACCATAACCCATATTTTTAATCTGTTCTGCAATTTGGATATTTGTAACGCCACGCTTGTACCATTCATCGAAGACATATATCAATTTGTTATCTTTGTCAATTAAGCAACAAATAAAAGCGTTAGGATCTGTAAAACCAAAGTCTAAAGAAAATGAACTAATAATATTTTCTTTGCTTCTAATCTCATTCACATCAAAATCAGTTAGTTCAACTTTATCATAGATTAAACCTTCGCTTATGCCCCAATTACCAAGACCTTCAATCCAATATCTACGTGGATTGTTAATCTTCATTTCTTCAAAAACACTTAAATCTGACTTATCTAACCATTCATTACATTGATACGTTGTTGTTTTGGTAAAAACATTTTCACTTTCTACATCAAAAAACCTAGACTTTAACCAACTGTTTGCTGACCAAGGATTGAAAGTAATAGTTAATTGTTTAAAATACCCTGTTGGCACTTCGCCACGTATTGATAAGTCTAATTTGTTAAAATCTTCTTCCTTAGTTATTTCGTACGCTTCTTCAATCCATACCCAACATAACACGCCCTTAGGCACAGAAATAGATGTGATTTTAAAACCATCATCTAATCCCCTAAAAAGTATTTTCTGCATCGTTGGTAGATAAGTTATTTCTAACGGATTGCTAGTACATCTGAAAAAATCACTAACGCCAAGTTTATCCATTGCCCAAATTAAATCTGAATAACAACTATCTTTTAGCGTATTGAAGTTTCTACGTACAACTAACAAATTTGCTTTAGGGTATTGAATTAAGCGTGTTATAAGATTTAGTGCTGTAGTTTTTGATTTTTTGGATGCACGTGAACCCTTAACAACTCTATAGCGTTGCTTACACTTCCAAAAATCATTATAACCACCACCCACTAAGGATTTAACGCTTATTTCTGCCATTATCTAATTTATACCCCAAATATCTTTTGTTTCCATCAACTGATAAAAAATCAAAGGGTTTTCATTTCACTTACATTTCTACGTTTAAATTCTTTGATTAACTGTCTAATCGTATCCCCAACTTTGTTGCTTTTTTTACCCAAAACATCTTTTTCAGCGTTGTATTTTTCAATAAATTGCTTTGTAATAAACATTTTTATTCTTCTTCGCTCAAATCATCTTTAATTACAATCGGTGCTATATTCTGATGAACTGTCTGTTCATCTTTCTGTCCTAAATACTGTTTACCTAACCAAATAGCCATAGTGGGATTTTTTTCAGCCTGTTGCCATTGTGAACGCCTTAATGAAATTTTTCCGTGTGAACGATATGTTGCATAAACTTCACTGTAACCAACGCCATAAGTTTTTTTACACCATCTTTCCACGCTATCGTGTGATACTCTAAACCAATCTGCAATTTCTGCCTGTGTGCATTGGAACGCACATAATTTCTCAAAAACTTCTTTATCAATGTTGCACTGTACTTTTCTTCTGCTCATTTTTTTAACCCTTAAAAATCTTAATCATAATTTTACCAAAAATGCAATCCTTTTTCATCAAATAGTTACGCAATAAAGCACATTTATACCTTGTACGGATCTTGTACGGATCTTGTACGGATCTATACAAGATCCGTACAATGAAAAAACATAGTAAAATCAACAACTTACATCAAAAATCTTGTATAGATTGTATGGATCTCCTATATATTACTATTATTAATTATTTTTTATAGTAGTATATACATATATTAATAAAAGAAATGAAACAGATCTATACATCTATACAAGAAATGCCCCAAATCCCTTATGTAGCAAGGCTTTAGACCTTGTATAGATCTCTTAGAGATCTATACATAGATCCGTACATCTATACAAGATTTTAGCCAAAAAACTTCAAAATTTTTGCATTAACGCTTCTACGAACTATCTTCAAATTGTAAAATTTACTCGTTTGGCGTGAAAATTCTATCCTTGAAGTTGGTGTAAAATTGTTGATCAAACAGAACTCTTTGTATGATAAATATACAACGTCAATAGGATCACGCTGTATTTTTTCTTTGTCCCATTCATCATAAAACGCTAAAATTGGATTGTTTAATTCATCGTATTGGTTTAATTGTTCAACAACTTTATCACCTAAAGTAAATTCTTTCTTAATCAAAACTTGCTTCAATGCACGTAAACCAAGCACAATTAAATACTCTATATTCTCTTTTTTCTGCAATTCATATTTTATGAAAGGATTGTAATTTTCTTTGTTATTTTTATCGAATGTTGCGTTAAATGGTATGATAATTAGTCTGTTTAACACTGCACCTGTTTTATCTTTAATACGTGGTAAAGTGTTTGCGCTGAAGATAAGTTTGGAATAGTTATTGAACGTGAAAGGATCTTGCCCTTTTTTCTCTGCTGTTATTCTGTCACCACTTACTAACTTCTTGAAGATTGCTGTGTCCGGTATAAAATCATCTGCAATATCATCACCTATATTAGCCAATTTTCTGTATAATTCTGCCGGTTTAAAGCGTTCGTTTAGTTCCTTCATATCTAAGGCACTGATATTATCTTCACCTAGCATTTTCTGTATTACTGATAAATATGTGGACTTACCATTAGCCTTATCACCAATCAAAATAAACGCTTTGCGCAACTCATTACGCCTATACATAGTATAACCAACCATTTCTTCTAATGAAGAGCGTATAGACTTATCATTACACGCTAATTTGTCTAGCGTATCATCAATCAAATCACTGTGCGCATCTGCATTATAATCATAAGGAATTTTATTTGTGATTAGTATGTCCGGAGTAAAGGGTAGCAACACATCTGTATCTAAATCATAAATACCATTATTGAACGCTATATAGTTTGCATCTGCGCCCACATCATCTTCTGTTGCTAATAGTTTGATGTACTCATAAACTTCACTTCTTTTTGCCCTAGTCAAATTAGGAATAAGTTCAATCATCTTACGTTCAATACGTTCAATGCCATCTTGATAATAGCCCTCTTCATATACGTGCAATAAACCATTGATTTTTTTGATTGGTAAATTATCAGTTAAATATTTTGCAAAAACATCAAATAAAAACTGTTTACCATCGTAAAATGAAGGTATTATTGCTTTCTTAAATGCTTCATCCCGTGTGATAGTTTCTAATTCTTTTTCGGATAATGGTTTTTTGAAAATGTATTTGTTTATAATTCTAAAAGTTTCTTTTATTTGGTCTTTATTAAGTCCGGCTGATTGTAGATTTAAGATGTAACCAAATAAAGCACTATTTCTTCCGTCACCATCAGTTAAATTGATTAAATCTAAGTTTGTTGTTACTTTATTTAACCAAATTGGCACTTCTGCATATTCTTCATTGTCAAACTTATCGTAAATAATTTCACGTTCAACGCCATTAAATTTAAGCACAGAATAACTATTAGTTAGTCCAACTTTAATATCTGCATTTATTCCACACGCTAATTTAATCTTAGTGTGGCACTGTGTGAAACACTTAGAACCGTTATTTAAGAAAAAAAAGTGCATACCATGTGTAGTTTTACGAACTTGACACACTATATTTTCTGCTTCAATTATGTCTAACAACAGTTTACTTTCTGTTTCGTTATCAACATCTATTAGCACCGTTTGTTGTGCTAATATTCCGGCATACTCACTTAACTTCTGTATATCATCAATAGTTCTTAACTTTTCTACATCCTTAAATCTTTCTATTGATTTTTTACCCTTAGTTTTTACATAGCCTTTAAAAAACATTTTTAGTTCACTCCAAATTGATTTAGTCTTTTATTAGCAAGTTCAATATACCACGCTTTATCTAATCGTGATGTAACTTTAACGTTATTCACATCTGCATTAAAAATAAAACAGTTCGTTGGCGTGTTGGCGAACTTCTCCGGATTTTTTCCATTTTTAACCTTATAAATACTTCCTAACTCAAATGCTTTAGATGCAAAAACTCTAAAATATTTTTCTGTTAGGCGTTTATTTCCGTGCATAGCATAATCATACTTACTAGATAATTTAACTATTTTTTGGAATTTTTTCAAATCATCACACTTATTGATTGTTTCTTCTATCGGTATGTCGTGCACAATTCTATTAATTAGTGCTTCATTGATTATTGGTAAATCATTATCTAAATCTGATAACTTTTTAACGTATGCCCCCTTAGACTTATAGTGACCATCAGCATCTATAATTACATAATTGTTTACATCTTTTTGAACCACACGCCTAAATTCATCAAATTCTAAATTCATTCCGGTTCTTTGTTCCCACTCATAACAAATATCATCTAATACAGCGTATTCTGCACTTGCTTCAACTTCGTTATTAGCACGTAATTTAACTAAAATACCATCAGTGTTTGATTGGATAATATCAAATCTATCTTCTAACTTTTCAATTAAATCTAACAGCAATATCTGACCACCAATGCACACATTATTAGCCATAAGTGGGTCATACAGTGCGTTATTTTTATCTTTCATCGCACCATAAGTAGAATTAAGCACTATTTTTAACGGTGCTTGCCTTTTGTCTTTTATCTTTTTGTATTCTAATCTCTTATGATATATTTCTGCATACTTGCTTTTATCTTTAACGTTTCTTGATAAATAATCATATACCAACATCATAGATGGATAAT
>OIZI01000225.1_pt1 | contig 29783 bp, 30 predicted proteins | sample 1588441 | NCBI WGS metagenome assembly OIZI01 (sample SAMN03283284) | human gut metagenome | biome: human-associated habitat; material: feces | host: Homo sapiens | place: Peru | collected 2012 | reverse complement strand
GCCCGCAAGAGTGAAACACCTCCATCACCCGCGACGTATCCGGCGAGGGTGTGCAGCAGGCGCTGCTGAAAATTCTGGAGGGCACCGTGGCCAACGTGCCGCCCCAGGGCGGCCGCAAGCACCCTCATCAGGAGTTCATTCAGATCGACACCCACAACATTCTGTTTATCTGCGGCGGCGCGTTTGACGGCTTGGAAAAGATCATCGAGCGCCGTACCGACCGCAAGGGTATCGGCTTCGACGCCGTGGTGGAGAGCAAGGCCGAGCGCCGTCAGGGTCAGCTGCTGAAAGAGGTGCAGCCCCACGACCTGCTGAAGTTCGGTATCATTCCCGAGCTGGTAGGCCGTCTGCCGGTGATCGCCGCGCTGGACGGACTGACCCGTGACGATCTGGTGACGATCCTGACCCAGCCCAAAAACGCGCTGGTGAAGCAGTATCAGAAGCTGCTGGAGTACGACGATGTGGATCTGGAATTCACGCCGGAGTCTCTGGAGGCTGTTGCCGACAAGGCGATCGAGCGCAACATCGGCGCTCGTGGTCTGCGTGCCGTCATGGAGGGCGTGCTGACCCAGCTGATGTATGACATCCCGTCTGACCACACGATTGAGAAGGTGACCATCACCGCCGATTGTGTGAAGAACGGCGCCCAGCCGGAGATCATCCGTGATCCGGAACATGCCGTGCGGCGGGCAAAATTAAAGACCGGAAAGCAGCCGGAGAAGAAATCCTCCGCACCGGCCTCTTAAAGCATGAACAGGGGAGAGGCAGCGCCTCTCCCTCTGCGCTTTTTTCACGATCCTGAAAAAAGAGAACGATTCCCCGGCAAAAAGGAGAACCCTTATGGAAGAAAGAACGACGATGAATATTCCTGTCATCGCCCTGCGGGGCCTGACAGTTTTTCCCGACCTGACGCTGAGCTTTGACGTGGAGCGGGAGATCTCCATCTACGCGCTGGACAGCGCCATGGAGGGCGACCGCACCATCTTTCTGGTGACGCAGCGGGAGATCGCCACCACGACTCCCACGGAGGAGGATCTTTACACGGTGGGTACGGTCTGCCGCATTTTGCAGATCCTCAAAACCTCTGAGACCAGCGTGCGGGTGATCGTGGAGGGTCAGCAGCGGGCCCGTATCCACCGCCTGTGGCAGAATAAGCCCTTTTTGCAGGCCAACGTGGAGCTGCTGGAGGAGGACTTCCCCGGCCGCATGACACCCCGCATGGAGGCGCTGATCCGCCAGACCTATGTGATCTTCGGCGAGTATAAGGAGCTTGTTCCCAATCTGACCGACGATTTTGTCTCCGCTGTGCTGGATTGCCGGGATCCCGGCCGTCTGGCGGACTTCATTGCCCAGAACATCAATCTGCGGCACGGCGACCGCCAGCGCATTCTGGAGGAGCTGAACCCCACCAAGCGTCTGCGGCTGCTGAACGAGATACTGGCCCACGAGGTGGAGGTCATCTCGCTGGAGGTTGAGCTGGAGCAAAAGGTACGCTCCCGCGTGGCGCAGGTGCAGAAGGACATGATCCTGCGGGAGCAGATGAAGGTACTGAAGCACGAGCTGGGCGATGACGGCGACGAGGAGATCGAGGAGTATACCGAGAAAATCGAAAAGCTGAAGCTGCCGGAGGAGATCCACAGCAAACTGATAAAGGAAGTGGATCGTCTGGCCAAGCAGCCCTACGGCAGCGCGGAGGCTTCTGTGATCCGCAATTATCTGGACGTGTGTCTGGAAATGCCGTGGAACAAGACCACCAAGGATCGGGCCGACGTGGCGAAGGCCCGTGCCATTCTGGATAAGGAACACTTTGGTCTGGATAAGGTCAAGGAGCGTATTCTTGAGTTCATCGCTGTGCAGCAGATCAATCCCGATACCAAGGGGAAAATTCTGTGTCTGGTGGGCCCTCCCGGCGTTGGCAAGACCTCCATCGCCATTTCCGTTGCCAAGGCCATGAACCGCAAGCTGGCCCGGCTCAGCCTGGGCGGCGTGCGGGATGAAGCGGATATCCGGGGTCATCGCAAGACCTATATCGGCGCCATGCCGGGCCGCATCATCGACGCACTGAGCCGCAGCGGCTCCATGAACCCGCTGCTGGTGCTGGACGAGATCGACAAGCTGGCCAGCGACATGCGGGGCGACCCGGCTTCCGCGCTGCTGGAGGTGCTGGACAGCGAGCAGAACTACGCCTTCCGGGATCATTTTCTGGAGATCCCGGTGGATTTGAGCAAGGTCATGTTCATCACCACCGCCAATACGCTGGATACCATTCCCCGGCCGCTGCTGGATCGTATGGAGGTCATCGAGCTGTCCAGCTATACCGACGAGGAAAAGCTGGAAATCGCCAAGCGCCACCTGCTGCCCAAGCAGTTGAAGGAGCATGGATTGAAGCGCGCGCAGCTTCACGTCAGCGACGGAGCCATCCGCGCCACGATTTCCGGCTACACACGTGAGTCCGGCGTCCGCGTGCTGGAACGGCAGTTGGGCAAGCTGTGTCGGAAGACTGCAATGCGGCTGGTGGAGGAAGATGTAAAGCGGGTAAGCATTACAGAGAAAAACCTCTCGGATTATCTGGGAACGGTGCGCTACACCCCCGGTGTACATAGCGAACAGGATGAAGTCGGCGTGGTCAACGGCCTTGCGTGGACGGAGGTAGGCGGCGAGATTCTGGAAGTGGAGGTCAACGTCATGGATGGCAGCGGCAAGTTGGAGCTGACCGGAAATCTGGGCACCGTCATGCAGGAATCCGCCAAGGCGGCTCTCAGCTGCCTGCGCAGCCGCACGGAAGCGCTGCATCTGGAGAAGGATTTCTACAAGACCAAGGACATTCATATCCACTTCCCCGAGGCGGCCACCCCCAAGGACGGCCCTTCTGCCGGTATCGCCATCACTACCGCCATGCTGTCTGCCTTGACGGGGCGCAAGGTGCGCCGCGATGTGGCCATGACCGGCGAGGTGACGCTGCGGGGCCGTGTGCTGCCCATCGGCGGCTTGAAGGAAAAGACCATGGCTGCCCTGCGCAACGGCATCAAGACGGTCATCATTCCCAGGGAGAACGAAAAGGATCTGAACGAGATCGATCAGACCGTCCGCAAAGCCCTGCATTTTATACCTGTGGAATCGGTAGACGCGGTGTTTGCCGCCGCGCTGGTGCCGGAGAGCATGGAGGACGCGGTGGAGCATATGGCGGCTATCGCCGCTCCCACGCCCTATCAGGAGGTACGCCATGGCAATCAACTTTAATCAGGCGGAGTTCGTCCTCTCGGCGGTGAAGCCCGCCACGTTTATTCGGGACGGCAGGCCGCAGGTGACATTTGCCGGACGCTCCAATGTGGGGAAGTCCTCGGTCATCAACCGGCTTTTGAACCGGAAGAATTTTGCCCGTGTGGGCGCTACGCCCGGCAAGACCACCCAGATCAACTATTTCCGCATCGACGGCAAGATCTATTTCACCGACCTGCCCGGCTACGGCTACGCCAAGGTCTCTAAGGACGAGCGTGACCGTTGGGGCCGCCTGATGGAGAACTATTTCGCCGAGGAGGGTCTGATCACGCTGGGCGTTCTCATCGTAGATGCGCGGCATAAGCCTACCGCCGACGATGTGACCATGTGCGACTATTTCAAGTCCACTCAGTGCCCCATGGTGGTGGTGGCCAACAAGCTGGACAAGCTGAAAAAGAGCGAGATCGAACCCAATCTTGCCCTGATCCGGCAGACGCTGACGCTGGACGACAGCGTGCAGTTGATCCCGTTCTCCGCTGAGAAGGGGATCGGAAAAACGGAGCTGCTGGCGGCTATCGGCCAGTGCTGCGGGAAATAAGGCCATATGAAAAAAGCCTCTGCGCAGCTTTGCGCAGAGGCTTTTTTTGAACCTGTTTTTGGTTTCCTGACAAAAAGCGGTTGCGTGACAGGAAATTGTTTCCAAGCAAACGCTATTCGCAATAAAAATTCGCCATTTGTTACAGATTTGACAATCCAAATTTGGGCAAGCCGCCGAAATTGATATTTTTTTAACGAAACGGGTTGATATTTTTTTAACGAAGTAGTAAAGTATTATTCAGAGGAAAAAATAGGGATAGACAAAGAAGAAAGAAAACAGGAGGCATATCAAAAATGGCATACGAAGAATTTCTGGGTATGTATCAATCCAAGCTGACCACGGCAGAGGAAGCCGTAAAAGTGATCAAATCCGGCGACTGGGTGGATTATGGCTTCTGCAACACCCACCCCCATGTTCTGGACGAAGCGCTGGCTCGCCGCGCTCCCGAGCTGGAGGACGTGAAGGTTCGTGGCGGTATCGCCCTGTGGAAGCCCGCGATCTTCGATATCGAGGAGCCTGCCAAGCATATCATCTACAATTCCCACCACACCGGTGGCTTTGAGCGTAAGCACATCGATACCGGGGCCTGCTTCTATGAGCCTATGCGCTATTCCGAGCTGCCCCGTTACTATTATGACCATATCAATCCGCCGGATGTTGCCCTGATCCAGGTTGGCCCCATGGATAAGCACGGCTACTTCAACTTCGGCGTTTCCGCTTCCCACATGAAGGCCATCTGCGACACGGCCAAGATCCTGATCGTGGAGGTCAACCAGAACATGCCCCGCTGTCTGGGCGGCTTTGGCGAGAGCGTACATATCACCGACGTGGATATGATCGTGGAAGGCCGCAACGACCCCATGGGTCAGATGCTGTCCGCACCTCCCACGGAGATCGACAAGGCCGTGGCCAAGCAGGTGGTGGAGCGCATTCCCAACGGCGCCTGCCTGCAGCTGGGTATCGGCGGCATGCCTAACGCTGTGGGTATGCTGCTGTGCGAGTCTGATCTGAAGGACATGAGCGTCCATACCGAGATGTACGTGGAGGCTTTCGTGGATCTGTCCCTGTGCGGCAAGATCAGCGGCGCCAACAAGAGCATCGACCATGGCCGCCAGACCTATTCCTTCGCTGCCGGCAGCCAGCGGGTCTATGACTTCCTGGATGACAACCGCATGTGCATGGCCGCTCCCGTCAGCTATGTCAACGATATCCGCACCATCGCTTCCATCGATAACTTCATGTCCATTAACAACGCGGTGGATATCGACCTGTACGGTCAGGTCAGCAGCGAGACCTCCGGCATCCGCCACATTTCCGGCGCCGGCGGCCAGCAGGACTTCGTGCTGGGCGCATACCTGTCCAACGGCGGCAAGAGCTTTATCTGCCTGTCCTCCACCTTCAAGAAGAAGGACGGCACGCTGGCTTCCCGCATTCGTCCCACGCTGGCAGAGGGCAGCATCGTCACCGATACCCGCGTCAACACCATGTATGTGGTCACGGAGTATGGCTGCGTCAACCTGAAGGGCCTGTCCAGCTGGGAGCGGGCCGAGGCGCTGATCTCCATCGCTCACCCCGATTTCCGCGAGGAGCTGATCCAGGCTGCCCAGAAGCAGAAGATCTGGTACCACAGCAACAAGCGCTGACTTCGACAACACTTCCAACAGGGAGAGTAATACAAGGTCAAAAGGCGTCGTTCGCAAGAACGGCGCCTTTTGGCGTCTGCCTGCGGACGCGAACTCTGCAAGGCTACAATCTCAAACCGGAAAATGTGTTTCTTTTCTTGCAAGATGGAGAAAAATCGGCTATACTATAGCCATTAACAGAGTAAGAAGGTTGATCACTGCAGTTTGAAAAAAGGAGGTTCCGGTTATGTATACCGTTGGAGAAAAGGTCGTACATCCCATGCATGGAGCAGGCGTGATCTCGGAGATCACAGAAGAACGCATGAGCGGCAAGTTGGAGTGGTACTATGTATTTTCCGCGCCCCTCAGCGGCCTGACGCTGAAGATCCCGGTGGCCAACAGCGGCGCGGTAGGGCTGCGCCGTCTCATCAGCCGCCAGCAGCTGGCCGAGACGTTGGCCTCGCTGCGCGAGATCGAGGAGGATATGACGGAAAACTGGAACCACCGCTACCGGGAGAATATGGGCCGTATCAAAAGCGGCGAGGTGCGGGAGGTGGCCCGTGTGGTCAAGGGCCTGATGCACCGCGATGCCAGCCGCGGCCTGTCCACGGTAGAGCGCAAGATGCTGCGCAGCGCCAAGCAGATCCTGCTGAGCGAAATGATGCTGGTGGAGGATCTTTCCTATGACGGCGCGGAGCAGCTGCTGAGCCGCAGCGTACTGGCCGAGTAAGGAGAACAACGATATGGGCATTTGGAATACAGTGCAGAAATGGCAAGGCAAATCCGTCCCGCCGTGCAGCATGATCGTGGCGGCCGCCGGAAGCAGCTGCCGCATGGGCGGACAGGACAAGCTGTTTGCTCCGCTGGCAGGTGTGCCGGTGCTGACGCGCACGCTCCGCGCCATTGACAGGGCCGAGCTGGTCAGCGAGATCGTCGTTGCCGCGCAGGAGGAAAGAATGGAGGCGGTGGCGGACTTGTGTGCCGCCGCTGCGCTGCACAAAAAGGTCAAGGTGGTCAAGGGCGGCGCCAGCCGCACCGAATCGGTGCTGGCGGCGGCGCTGGAATGCGACCCCAGGGCGGAGCTGATCGCCATTCATGACGGCGCCCGTCCTCTGGTGCGGTCGGAGATGATCGACGAGATGATCCGGGCGGGCTGGCAGACACAGGCGGCAGCGCCGTCCACGCCTGTGACAGATACGGTCAAGGTGGCGGACGATGACCGCTGGGTGGCGTCCACGCCGGATCGCTCCACCCTGTACGCGGTGCAGACGCCGCAGGTATTTCAGGCCAACATCCTCAAAGCCGCCCTACAGGCGGCGCTGGCCTCCGGCGAACCGGTCACGGACGACTGCGCTGCGGTGGAACGGCTGGGCAAGCGCGTCTGGCTGGCGGAGGGCGACGTGGAGAATATCAAGATCACCACGCCTGTGGATCTGATAATCGTGGAAGCGCTGCTGCGGCAGCGGGAGGACGGACGATGACGGCGCTGCGGATCGGCCACGGGTATGACGTACACCGTCTGGTTGAGGGACGCGCTTTGATCTTAGGCGGCGTGACCATCCCGTGGGAGCGTGGGCTGGACGGCCATTCCGATGCCGACGTGCTGACGCACGCCGTTATGGATGCGCTGCTGGGCGCGATCGCCGCCGGGGATATCGGCAAGCTGTTCCCGGATAACGACGCGGCGTTTCACAACATTTCCAGTATGCTGCTGCTGAAACGGGTAGGAGAGTATCTCCGGCAGGAGGGCTACACTGTGGTGAATATCGACGCCACGCTGATCGCGCAGGCTCCCAAGGTCTCTCCCTACCGGGATGCCATGCGGCAGAATATCGCCGCCGCACTGGGGGTGGATGTCTCGCAGATCAGCGTGAAAGCCACCACTGAGGAGCATCTGGGCTTTACCGGAACGGGCGAGGGGATGGCCGCTCATGCTGTGGCGCTGGTGGAAAAACTGTAAATATACCGTTCAGGGCGAGGTCGCAGTGACCTCGCCCGTCTTTTTTTCATACATTGGAGTGGAGGAGGTGTACCATGGATCATTATCTTTTTGCGGTGCGGTCTGCCACGCAGGCCCAGCGAGCGGCCCGTGTGCTGAACAGCGGCGGCATCCACGCCAGCGTCCAGCGTGTGCCGGTGGAGTTTGCCCGGCAGGGCTGCACCTATGCGGTGCGTGTGGATGAAGCGGACTATGATGTGGCGCAGCAGCGCCTGCAGCAGGCGCACCTGATGCCGGAGCGCGTCCTCCGGCACAGCGGCGCAGGGTACAGCGAGGTGGCGGTATGATCTATTTCGATTCCGGAGCCACTACGCTGGAAAAGCCGCGTGCGGTCCGCTGCGCCATGGCGCGTGCGGTCAATACCATGTCCTCGCCGGGGCGGGGCAGCCATCAGGCTACCCAGCTGGCGGAGGAAACGGACTATGCCTGCCGGGCGGATGCGGCGAAGCTGTTCGGCGTGGAGGACGAATCCAATGTGGTCTTTACCAGCAACGCCACCCACGGATTGAATATCGCCATTCACACACTGGTGCAGCCGGGCAGCCACGTGGTGATCTCCGGCTACGAGCACAACGCCGTGACCCGGCCGCTCCACGCCATCCCTAACGTAACATTGACCGTCCTGAACACGCTGCCTTTTCAGCCGGAAAGAATGATAGAAGAGCTGAAAACAGCGCTTGCACAGGGCGTGGACGTGGTGATCTGCAACCATGTGTCCAATGTGTTCGGCTGCGTGCAGCCGGTGGGGGAGATGGCCGCCCTGTGCGCCGAAGCGGGCGTGCCCTTTGTGCTGGACGCGTCCCAATCCGCCGGGATCCTGCCGGTGCGGATGGACGAACTGCACGCGGCGTTCATCGCCATGCCCGGCCACAAGGGCCTGTATGGCCCACAGGGAACGGGGCTTCTGCTGTGCAATCATCCGGTGACGCCGCTGCTGCACGGCGGCACGGGGAGTCTTTCCAAATTGCAGACCATGCCGGATATGCTGCCGGATCGGCTGGAGAGCGGCACCCACAACATGCCCGGCATTGCGGGGCTGCTGGAGGGTATCCGGTACGTGCAGCGTACCGGCGTGGAGACCATCGCAGCCCACGAGCGCCGCCTGACGGCGCAGGCGGTGGAGCTGCTGCGGCATACAGAGGGAATCCGCCTGTTCTGGTGCGAGGGCTTCCGCCATCAGACCGGCGTGCTGTCCTTTGTGGTGGAGGGAATGGACTGCGAGGAGCTGGGCGAAGCCATGGCGCGGCAGGGCGTGGCGCTGCGGGCAGGTTTGCATTGCGCGCCGCTGGCCCACCGCACAGTGGGAACGTTGAAAACCGGAACGGTGCGGTTCAGCCCGTCGGCCTTCAACACATCGGCGCAGGTGGTGCAGTTCGCACAGATATTGCAGAATACCCTTCGTAAAATGTAACACTCTGGACACAGAATTTTTGTTGCATTTTCCCAATATCTTTTATATAATATTAGTATCTATTGGTATAAGCAAAATTGCGCCCGGAAGGGGATGGAGCAAGCTATGGATAAGGTACTGGCATTGATGGAAGATATTGGGAGATACTTAACGCTCCTGAAGGTCACGGACTTCGTGGATATCGCCATCATTATTTTCCTGGTATATAAGCTGCTGTCGCTGGTCAAGAGTACGAGAGCGGAAAATATTCTGAAGGGTGTGGCGATCTTCCTACTGGCGCTGGGCCTGTCGACGGCACTGGATCTGCGGGCTGTCAAATATATTCTCAGCCACGTGGTGGACTGGGGCATTCTGGCGTTGATCATTCTGTTCCAGCCGGAGATCCGCCAGATACTGGAGCGGCTGGGCAGTAAGAACCTGCGGCTGATGCGGGTGTTCCGCTCGGAGGAGGAGATCACCGAGGTGGAAAAGGCCATCGACCAGACGGTGATGGCCTGCAGCGAAATGAGCCGCACCAGAACCGGTGTGCTGATGGTGTTCGAGCGGAACATCAATCTGGACGATATCGTCCGCACCGGAACGGAGCTGGACTGCGAGGTAGTGTGCGAGCTGCTGAAGAACATCTTCTTCGTCAAGGCTCCCATGCACGACGGCGCGGTGATCGTCCGGCACGGACGGATCGTGGGCGGCGGCTGCATGCTGCCGCTGTCCAAGAATGTGAACCTGAGCCGCGACCTCGGTATGCGCCACCGTGCCGGTATCGGCATGAGCGAGAATTCCGATGCTGTGGTGGTCATCGTTTCCGAGGAAACGGGCTCTATCTCCGTAGCCATCGGCGGTATGCTCAAGCGGCACCTGATGCCGGAAACACTCGGCAAGCTGCTGCGCAACGAGCTGATGCCGCCTGAGGAAGAAGCGGACAAGCCACAGCGTGTCCCGGTCTTGGCGTTTCTGAAGAAGCTGGGAAAGGAGGCGGACGATGATGGAGAAGAAGAATAAGAAAAACCGCAAATCCGCTCAGATCATCGTGGCGGTGCTCATCACGTTGGCGCTGTGGATCTATATGGAGGTCTATGTTTCTCCGGACTCTACGGTAGAGGTGCATGATATCCCCGTGGAATTTACCAATGAGGATACGATTCTGGCGGAGAACGGCCTGATGCTGCTGTCCGGCTATGATACCACCGTGGATCTTCGGCTGAAGGGTGCCCGCAAGGACGTGATGTGGCTGGATACCTCCCAGATCCGCGTTGTGGCCAACACCGCGAACATTACCTCCGCCGGTGTACAGACGCTGAAATACGATATCTTCTACCCAGATGATTTCCCCAGCAGCAAGGTATCCGTCGAGTGGCGGAGCCTGTACAATATTACCGTGACGGTGGGCCAGCTTTACGAGAAGGAGGTTCCCGTCAAGACGGAGATCAAGGGTCAGGTGGCGGACGGCTACTTCACCGGCGACGTTTCCATCGATCCGCAGACCCTGACGCTGCGGGCCGAGCGGGAGGATATGCTGAATATCAGCTACGCCAAGGTAACGGTGAATCTGAACGGCGCGACCAGTACGCTGATCGAAACGCTGGAGTACACACTGTATGATTATAATGACGTACCTGTGTATAATGATAATATCCGTTCGTCCACAAAGCTGATTCAGGTAACGGTGCCTGTCCGTACCACCAAGACCGTGCCGCTGAGCATTGATCTGGTGGGAACGGAGCTGATGGAATCTGTCAATCTGGATATCCAGCCCAAGAGCGTAACGCTGGTGGGCGAGGGCAGCACGCTGGAGAGCCTGAATGTGCTGACGCTGGATAAGATCTACGTGGAGGATCTGGTGCCCGGCCTGAACGGCCCCTTTACCTATACCATCAAGCTGCCGGCCGGTGTTACCACCACGGACGGCACGACCGAGGCTGTGGTAACAGTGGCCATCAACGGCACTACCGAGGGGACTGTCACCGTGGACAACGCGAATATCACCTGCGAGGGTGTAGCGGACGGCCTGAAGGCCGCGGTCAACGAGCCGCTGGAGGTGACGGTCTGGGGCGATGAAAACGAGATCGCCAACATTACGCCCGACCAGATACGGGTTCGCGTGGACGTCAGCGAGATCACCGAGGAGGGCGATTATCTGCTGACAGCAGTGGTCACGGCGACAGAGGACTCCGGCGTTACGGTGCGCGGCGCCTATCAGGTGACCGTCCATGTGACAAAGCGGGAGACACCGCCGGATACCGGCGCAGCGAATGCGGCCAATCACACCACGTGAAATATGCGGTAAGAGGTAATTTGACATGACACAAATTGCTACAGTTGAAAAGGATCTGGGCGGCGGTTACGCGGAGGTCTCCGTGCCCCGCAAGTCCGCCTGCGGCCACGATTGCGAGGAGTGTGCCGGCTGCGGCATGACCGGCGCGGCCATCAAGGCCAGAGCCAGAAACGATATCGGCGCACAGCCCGGCGATAAAGTGGTGGTGGAAAGCAGCACCAAAAAAATCTTCGGTGTGGTGGCGCTGGTCTATGTGCTGCCGGTGGTGCTGTTCCTGCTGGGCTACTTTCTGTCCGAGGGACTGGCCGAGGGCATGCGGTACGCCATCGCCGTTGCCACCTTTGTGGTGAGCTTTATTCCCTGCGTGCTCTATGATCGCCACGCCCGGAAAAAGGAACTGCTGACCTATCAGATCATGCGTCTGTTCTGATGTTTGGTTATGTACGTCCGGCGGCGGATCGGCTGACGGAGGAACAAGAGGCGTGCTTTCGGGCGGCGTATTGCGGCCTGTGCCACACGCTGGGCGAGCGCTACGGCCTGCCGGGCCGCATGATCCTCAACTACGACCTGACCTTTCTGGCGATGCTGCTGTCAGAGGGGCAGGATGAGCAGTGCCGCAAGGGGTGCGTCATGCACCCCCTCAAGGGTCGGACATGCACCTGCGGCGGCGAGGCGTTCGCGCTGGCGGCGGATATGAGCGTGATCCTGACATGGTGGCAGATACAGGACGGGATTGCCGACCATGGCTTCTGGAGCGGCCTGAAATACCGCGCGGCGTCGTGGATGCTGCGGCGGGCTTATCGAAAAGCACGGCTGCTGCGGCCTGCCTTTGACGAGGGGACGCAGCGCCACTTGAAGGCACTGTCCCAGCTGGAGAAGGAGAAATGCCCCTCCATTGACGCGGCGGCGGATACCTTTTCCCAACTGCTCTCCGCCGCGGCTGACGAGGTGGAGGAGCCTGTCAAGCGCCGTGTGCTGGCGCAGATGCTCTATCATCTGGGCCGCTGGATCTACCTGATCGACGCGGCGGACGATTTGAAAAAGGATGCTGCCGCCGGCAGCTATAATCCGCTGCCGATGCGCTACCAGCTGCCCGGCGATACCCTGACAGACACGGCGCGGCAGGAGTTGGCTCAGACGTTGGACAGCTCCATACGGGCCATGGCGGCGGCGTTTGAGCTGTGGGACTTCGGCCAATACGATCCCATTATTGAAAGCACCGTCTATCAGGGGCTTTACGCGGTGGGAACTGCCGTTTTGGACGGCACCTTCCACCAAAAGAAGAAAGTTGTACGAAAGAAAGGGGGACACCGCTATGCGTGATCCCTATCAGGTGTTGGGAGTGCCCAGCACGGCGACCGATGAAGAAGTAAAGAAAGCCTACCGGAATCTGGCGCGGAAGTACCATCCGGATAACTATCATGATAATCCGCTGGCCGATCTGGCGCAGGAGCGAATGAAAGAGATCAACGAGGCTTACGAGGAGATCCAGAGCCAGCGCAAGCGGGGCGCTTCCGCAGGCAGCTACGGCACATCCTCCGGTTACACGGGCGGCGCAAGCTATGGTTACGGCGGCTATGGCGGCTATCAGTCCTATGCCGGGCCTTATCAGCGGGTGCGCATGGCCATTTTGCAGAACGATCTGAATCTGGCGGAGGAGCTGCTGAACGCCATGCAGAATCACGACGCCGAGTGGAACTTTCTGAAGGGCGTGCTGTGCCAGAAGCGGGGCTGGATGGACGAGGCGAAGCGCTACTATCAGACGGCGGTGCAGATGGATCCGGATAATAGTGAGTATCAGCAGGCGCTGGACAGGGCGGAGGGCCGCCAGACAGCCTACCGGCCGGATGGCTATGGTTCGGCCTCAACAGGGAATTGCCAGATGAACCCATGCCTGCCGTTCTGCCTGCCGCTGTTCTGCTGCCCCGGCGGAGGGTATCTCTACTGCTGTTAAATTTTACCGCGGCGGCTCTGCCGCCTGAAAGGAAGGAAATATTGTGGTCAAAAGCATGACCGGCTATGGCCGGGCCAGACAGACACTGAATGGACGCGATATCACGGTGGAGGTGCGTTCTGTCAACAACCGCTATCTGGACTGCACGGTGAAGGTGCCCCGCACCTACATCTTCGCGGAGGACGCCGTGAAGGCCCGCGTGCAGAAGGCCGTCTCCCGCGGCAAGGTGGATGTGTTCATCACCATCGACGCTGCCGCCGCTGACGAGACGGTGGTGGCGGTCAACGAGCCGCTGGCACGCGGCTACTACGAGGCGCTGACGCGGCTAAAGGACATGTTCTCGCTGGAGGACGGCCTGAACGCCGTTACGCTGGCGAAGTTCCCCGATGTGCTGACTGTCACCAAGGCGGAGGAGGATCTGGAGTCCGTAGCTGCCGATATCTGCGCTGTGCTGGACGAGGCGCTGGCCGCCTACAACGCCATGCGCACCGTCGAGGGCGGCAAGCTGCGCGAGGATATCGCAGGCCGTGCTGATACCATCGAAGCGGTGGTGGGTAAGGTGGAGGAGCGCTCTCCCCAGACCGTGGCGGCCTATCGGGAAAAGCTGCTGGCCCGGATGCAGGAGGTGCTGCAATCCACCGCCATTGACGAGAGCCGCATTTTGACGGAAGCGGCCATCTTCGCCGACAAGATCGCCGTGGATGAGGAAACTGTCCGTCTGCGCAGCCATCTCTCCCAGCTGCGTACCATGCTGGAGAGCGACCAGCCCATTGGCCGGAAGCTGGACTTCCTGATCCAGGAGGTCAACCGCGAGTGCAATACCATCGGCTCAAAGTGCAACGACCTGACCATCGCGCAGGACGTGGTGAACATGAAGGCCGAGGTGGAGAAGATCCGCGAGCAGGTGCAGAACATTGAGTGAGATGCAGTTGGTCAATATCGGGTTCGGCAATCTGGTGTCGCTGCGGCGCCTGATCGCCATCGTCAGCCCGGACAGCGCGCCGGTCAAACGGCTGGTGCAGGAGTCCCGTGACCGGGGCATGCTGATCGACGCCACCTATGGCCGGAAAACAGCGTCGGTGCTCATTATGGACAGCGACCACGTGGTGCTGTCGGCCCTGAGTACGGAAAAGCTGGCGCCGCGCCTTGGCATGACGCCGGAAGAGATAAGGGAGGAAGAGGAATGAGTTTGGATAAGAAGGGAAAAACATTTGTGATCTCCGGGCCGTCCGGCGTGGGAAAGAGCACGGTGCTGAAAGCATTGTTTGAGGGGCGTGACGATCTGTATTTTTCCGTGTCCGCCACCACCCGTGCGCCCCGTCCCGGTGAGGAGCATGGGGTGAACTACTATTTCATCGAGCCGGAGATGTTCCACCAGTGGATCACCGACGGTGAATTTCTGGAGTATGCCGAATATGTAGGCAACTTCTACGGCACGCCCCGCAAATATGTGGACGAGGCTATGGCGGCGGGGAAAGACGCCATCTTGGATATCGAGATCCAGGGCGCCGCACAGGTTCATACGCTGCGGCCTGAGGTGGTGCGGATCTTCATCGCGCCGCCCTCGTGGGAGGAGCTGGAGCGCCGCCTTACCGCCCGGAACACCGACTCTCCGGAAAAGGTGCAGGAGCGATTGCTGCGGGCCAAGGTGGAACTGAAGGCTGCCGACCAGTACGATTATTTTGTGATAAACGACAACGTGGAGAACGCCGTGGCGGAGCTGCGGGCCATTATGCTGGCTGAGCACTGCCGCCCCACAGACCGCATCCACCTGTTGCGCGAAGCATAAGAGACCCATCAAACCATATATTTTATCGCCGAAAAGGCAGAAGGAGATATGTTATTATGTCTATGCTGTATCCCGCTATGAATCAGTTGACGGCCTATGTGCCCAACCGTTACATGATGGTCAACGTAGTGGCCCGCCGTGCCCGTCAGATCGCCGCCGAGGCCGAGGAGACCGGCGAGCATCTGGACGAAAAGCCCGTCACCCTCGCCATTGATGAGGTGGCCGACGGCAAGTTTGACGCCAGCACCATCGACTCCTCGATTCAGGAGTAACCCATACAAGAGAGGAGAACAGGGCTTATGCAGATCGCGAAGATCGCCGTGGAAGCGGCGACATATGCCATCGACAAGCCCTATTCTTATGGGGTTCCCGCCGGGATGGACGTCAGCGTGGGCTGCCGGGTGCTGGTACCCTTTGGCCGGGGAAACCGCACCAGCGAGGGGATCGTCCTTTCGTTGGAGGAGTGTTTGCCGAATGGCCCGCTGAAGGCGCTGCGCCTGAACCTGGACGGCGCTCCGGTGATCTCTCCGCGGGAGATCAAGCTGGCATTCTGGATGCGGCAGCGGTATTTTTGCACGTTTTATGACGCGATCCGCACGGTTTTGCCTGCCGCTGTGTGGTATCGTTATCAGGAGCTGTGGCACCTGCGTGGCAGTACCGCCTTTCCGGAGTTGTCCGGGAAAGAGGCGGCGGTCTGCCAGCTTCTTCTGGACGGGCCGAAAGAACTGTCTGTGCTGCGCGAGGCTTATGGCGAGGGGGTTGTCACCACCCTGCGCGGTCTGGAAAAGCGGGGCGTCGTCTCCCACCAGACGGTGGGCCGCCGCAATGTGCAGGACAAGACGGTGCAGCTGGTTCGGCTGGCGATTCCGCCGGAGGACGCCGCCGCGTGGGCGCAGACCCGGAAAAAATCCGCGCCCCGTATGTACGATGCGGTGCAGTTCCTGTTACAGCAAGGCGAGACCGCCGTACATGAGCTGAGCTATTTTACCGGTGCGTCCCGACAGACCGTCACAGCGCTGGAAAAGCGCGGCGTGATCGAGCTGCGCACACAGGAAACCTATCGAATCACTGAAAAAATCTATCATGTAAAGGCAGAATCCATTATACTGAATGAGGAGCAGCAGCAGGCGTATGACGCGATCTTGCAGCGGGTCATGGCAGGATCCGGTGGCGTAACGCTGCTGCAGGGCGTTACCGGAAGCGGCAAGACGCTGATCTATATCCGCTTGGCACAGGAGCTGCTGGCACAGGGAAAGTCTGTGATGATCCTTGTGCCGGAAATTGCCCTGACGCCTCAGATGATGGCCCGCTTCACCGCTTATTTTGGGGAAAAGGTAGCCCTGTTGCACAGCGGCCTTCGGGCCACGGAGCGCTATGACCAGTGGAAGCGCATCCGGAAGGGGGAGGCCAGTATCGTGCTGGGCACCCGCAGCGCCGTGTTCGCGCCGCTGGAAAATCTGGGGCTGATCGTTATGGACGAGGAGCAGGAAAGCTCTTATGAATCCGAGCGCGCTCCCTGCTACCACGCCAGAGACATTGCCCGCTACCGCTGCGGAGCGGAGGGCTGCCATCTGGTGCTGGGCTCCGCCACGCCTACCGTTGAAACAGCGTGGCACGCCCGGAACGGCGACTATCACCTGACGCTGCTGCGCCAACGGTATAACCGCCAGCAGCTGCCCCGTGTGATTATGGCGGACATGCGGCAGGAGCTGCGGCAGGGAAACATGACCGCCATTAGCCAGCCGTTGTACGAGGAGCTGCGTGAAAATCTGGCGCGTGGCGAGCAGAGCATCCTCTTTCTCAACCGCCGGGGCAATAGCCGCCAGCTGCTGTGCCCCAATTGCAGCTTTGTGCCCCAATGTCCCCGGTGCAGCGTCTACCTGACGTATCACAGCGTCAACGATCGGCTGATGTGCCACTACTGCGGTCATTCGGAAAAGGCACCGGAGGTTTGCCCGGACTGCGGAACGCAGCTGCGCCATATCGGCTTCGGCACCCAGCGGGTGGAGGAGGAGCTGCGTGAGCTATTTCCGGATACCCCTATCCTGCGGATGGACGCGGACACGGTCGGCGCGGGACATGAAGCGCTGCTGCGGGAATTTGACGAAAAGAAAATCCCTATTCTGATTGGCACTCAGATGGTGGCCAAGGGGTTGGATTTTGAAAATGTCACACTGGTTGGCGTATTGGCGGCGGATCTTTCTCTGTACGTGGATCACTACCGCGCCTCCGAACGGACCTTCAGTCTGCTGACGCAGGTGGTAGGCCGCGCGGGACGGGGCGGAAAAGAGGGACGTGCCGTGATCCAGACCTATACGCCAGGCAACGACGTGATACAGGCCGCCGCCGCGCAGGACTATGACCGGTTTTACGAGAGCGAGATACGCCTGCGGCAGCTGCGCCGCGACCCGCCCTTTGCCGACCAGATGATGGTCACGGTCACAGGGCCGGAGGAATCCGCCGTCCGCCGCGCGATCCGGGAGATATGCGACAGCCTTCTGGCGGCGGCAAAGCAGCCGCCCTACGACGCGCTGGGTCTGATGATCCTGGGGCCTGCTCCCGCACCGGTGGTAAAGGTCAACGACCGATACCGCTATCGTGTAACGGTGATCGGCCGGAACGACAAGGTACTGCGGGGCTTGCTGGCGGCATTTATGAAGGCGTTTTCAAAGCGCGGTGAAAACCGCGGCATGCAGATATACACGGATTGTAATTTGATGGATTAGAGGTAATAAAGTATGGCACTAAGGAAGATCGCATTGCAGGGTGAGGAATGTCTCACCAAGGTTTGCCGCCCCGTGACAGAGTTCAACGACCGGCTCCACACGCTGCTGGACGACATGGCGGAGACGCTGGAGGAAGCCGGCGGCGTGGGTCTGGCCGCTCCGCAGGTGGGCATTCTGCGCCGGGTCTGCATCGTACTGAACGAGGATGACGAGATCATTGAGCTGATCAATCCGGAGATCGTCTACACCGAGGGCGAGGAGACGGCGCTGGAAGGCTGCCTCAGCGTTCCCGGCAAATACGGCGAAGTGACGCGCCCCTATGTGGTGCGGGTCAAGGCGCAGGATCGTGACGGCCAGTGGTTCGAGGTGGAGGACGAGGGCATCACCGCCCGCTGCTTCTGCCACGAGATCGAGCATCTAGACGGCCACCTGTTTGTGGAGCACACCGACCACCTGATGGAGGGCGAGGAGCTGCAGCAGTGGCTGGCTGACCACGCCGACCAGTACGAGATCGAAGATGCGGAAGTAGAGGAAGAAGAGTAATGCGGATCTTATTTATGGGCACGCCGGAATTTGCGGTGGCCTCCCTAAAAGCACTGGTGGAGGCCGGTCACGAGATCTGTGGCGTCTTTACCCAGCCGGATAAGCCGAAAAACCGCGGCCACAAGCTGACATTCTCACCTGTGAAGGAATATGCCTTGTCACAGAATCTGCCGGTGTATCAGCCGCTGAAGCTGCGGGACGGCACGGCGTTGGCACTGGTGCAGGAGCTGCACCCGGAGCTGATCGTGGTGGCTGCCTATGGCCGCATTCTGCCGGAGGATATTCTGAACACGCCGCCCTACGGCTCTATCAATGTGCATTCCTCCATCCTGCCCAAATACCGCGGCTCGGCCCCGATCAACTGGGCGGTTCTCAACGGCGAAAAGGTCACGGGCGTGACCATCATGTATATGGCCGCCGAGCTGGACGCGGGCGATATCATCCGCGTTGCAGAGACTCCCATTGATCCAGACGAGGATGCCCAGACCCTGACGGCTCGTCTGGCTCTGCTGGGTGCTGACGCGCTGGTGCAGACGGTGCACGACCTGACGGCCGGTACGGCCACCCGTACACCGCAGGAGCACGACAAGCACACCTATGCCCCTATGCTGGATAAGAGCATGAGCCCCATGGACTTTACGAAGCCCGCCCAGCAGCTGCACAATCAGGTGCGTGGGTTGATTCCCTGGCCCTGCGCGACAATGGAGTTGAACGGCGCTAGCGTGAAGGTCTACCGTACCGCAGTGGGCGAGGAGACCGCCGCCGCTCCCGGCGCAGTCGTGGAAGCCAACAAGAAAGGCATTGCTGTTGCCTGCGGCGACGGTAAGCTGCTGCGGATTTTGGAGCTGCAAGCACAGGGCGGCAAGCGCATGTCCGCCGCCGCCTATCTGGCAGGCCATCCGATCCCGGTCTGCCTATGAACGAAAAACGAAAGAGCAACGCCCGCGACACCGCGCTGGAGGTGCTGCTGAGCGTTTCCGCCGCCAACGCCTGGTCGGACGGCAGCCTGAAACGCACCATCGCCAAAAACGGGCTGGACAGCCGGGACGCGGCGCTGGCCAGCCGTATCGCCTATGGCGTTATCCAGAACCGCATGTATCTGGACTACTACATCAGCCTGTGGTGTACCCAGAAGGCGGAGCGGCTGGAGCCGCTGATCCGGAATATTCTGCGGATCGGCGCCTATCAGATACTGTTTATGGATAAAATTCCCCACCGCGCCGCCGTTAACGAGGCGGTGGAGATGACCAAGCGTCATGGCCGCCCCAAGGCGGCAGGCATGGTCAATGCGGTGCTGCGGAAATTTGTTACCAACTGGCTGGATATGCCGGAGCTGCCCCGCGGCAGCACGGCGGATTACCTGTCGCTGCGGTACAGCCATCCCAAGTGGCTGGTGACGCGGCTCATCGACATTCTGGGCGCGGAGGAGGCAGAGGAATATCTCCGCTGCAACAACGCCATCGTTCCCACCACCATCCAGACCAACACCATGAAAACCACACCGGAAGCGCTGGAAAAGGAGCTGCGGGCCACCGGTGCGACGGTCATGCCCCATCCGTGGATGGCTGGCTGCTTTGAGGTCAGCGGCACCGGTGATCTGGAAAGCCTGAACGCTTTCCGGCAGGGCCTGTTTACCGTACAGGACGCGGCGGCCCGGCTGGTCGCCACGGTGGCAGCGCCGCAGGAAACCGACCGGGTACTGGACGTCTGCGCCGCGCCGGGCGGAAAGTCCTTCGCGCTGGCCATCGACATGGGGGACAGGGGAGATATCCTCTCCTGTGACGTACATCCCCACAAGCTGAAGCTGATCGAAAAAGGCGCGGCCCGTCTGGGGCTGAAGTCCATCCGCACGGCGCTGGCCGACGGCCGGGAGCGCCACGAGGCGTGGATCGTTCAGGCGGATTTGGTGGTGGCCGATGTGCCCTGCTCCGGCCTTGGCATCATTCGCAAGAAACCGGATATCCGCTACAAAAACCCCAAGGAGTTGGCCAAGCTGCCCCGTGAGCAGCGGGCCATTCTGGAGAATGCCGCCAGCTACGTCCGTCCCGGCGGCACGCTGATTTATTCCACCTGCACGGTGCTGCCGGAGGAGAATCAGGAGGTGGTCACGTGGTTCTTGAAGGAGCATCCCGAATTCCACCTGTCACCCTTTGTGCTGCCTGCTCCTATCGGCGGCTGCGACGGACATTTGACCCTGTGGCCCCAACGGTGGGGCACGGACGGCTTCTATATCTGCCGTCTGGAAAAGCAAGAGTAAGGAACTGCCTATGACAGATATCAAATCTCTGGATCTTCAGGAGATCACACAGCTGCTGCGGGAGATGGGCGAGCCATCCTTCCGGGGCAAGCAGGTATTTACCTGGCTCCACCGGGGTGTGACATCCTTCGAGGAAATGAGCAATCTCAGCAAGCCCCTGCGGCAAAAACTGGCGGAGCGCTGCTACATCACCGTTCCCACCGTGGAGCGCAAGCAGGTGTCAAAGCATGACGGCACGGTGAAATACCTGTGGCGGCTGCGGGACGGCAACTGTATCGAAACGGTGCTGATGCGCTATCACCACGGCAATACCGTGTGCATCTCCTCTCAGGTGGGCTGCCGCATGGGCTGCGCCTTCTGCGCCAGCACCATCGCCGGAAAGGTGCGTGATCTGACGCCTTCTGAGATATTGGATCAGGTGCTGTTTACCCAGTTGGACAGCGGCCTTGCCATCTCCAACATTGTGCTGATGGGGATCGGAGAGCCGCTGGACAACAAGGATAACGTGCTGAAGTTCTTAGCGCTGGTCAACAGCCCCAACGGGCTGAACATCGGCATGCGGCATATCAGTCTGTCCACCTGTGGCATCGTGCCCCAGATCGACGCGCTGGCGGAGCTGAATTTGCAGCTGACGCTGTCGGTGTCCCTCCACGCGCCGGACAGCGAGACGCGCTCCCGAATCATGCCGGTGAACCGTGCCTATGGCGTGGAGCAGCTGTTTGCCGCCTGCCACCGGTATTTTCAAAAGACAGGCCGCCGCATCAGCTTTGAGTACGCCATGATCGACGGCGTGAACGATCACGACTGGCAGGCCGACCTGATCGCCCAGCGCATCAAGGGCATGCCGGGACATGTAAATTTGATCCCGCTGAACGAGGTGACGGAGAGTCCCTTCAAGCCCAGCCGCCGCACAGCCGCTTTCCAGAAGCGGCTGGACTCCCATGGCATTACCGCCACGGTGCGGCGCAGTCTGGGCGGCGATATTGACGCGTCCTGCGGCCAGCTGCGCCGCAAGGCCATGGAGGAGGAAAAGAGAGCATGAGGATCTGGGGCATCACCGATACAGGTCTGGTGCGGTGTGAGAATCAGGATTCCTACGCCACCGCCGTGGTGGCGGACTGCACCGTTGCGGTCGTGTGCGACGGTATGGGTGGCACCAATGGCGGCCATACCGCCAGCAGTATCGCTGTCGAGACGCTTTTGCAGGAGCTGGAAGCGGCGTTGAAGCCCGGTATGGACTGGCAGCAGATCAAGGCCGTCGTCCTGCAGGCCATCGCGCAGGCCAATCTTGACATCCGTACCCGCGCGGCGGAGGATGAATCGCTGTCCCGCATGGGAACGACGCTGGTGTGCGCCGTCTGCCGTGACGCAGAGGCGGAGGTGTTCAACGTAGGCGACAGCCGCAGCTATCTGATCAACGAGGACGGCATCCGTCAGGTCACGCGGGATCACTCCGTGGTGGAGAATATGGTGGAACGGGGCGACATCACACCGGCGCAGGCCCGCCGTCACCCCAGCCGCAACCTGATCACCCGCGCATTGGGGCCTGACGCTCAGGTGGAGGCGGATAGCTTCCGTGTTCCCTGGCAGCAGGGGGATTTCCTGCTGCTGTGCAGCGACGGTCTTGTCAATACGGTGACGGATCAGGAAATGCTGTTCGAGGTCATGCACGAGCAGGATCTTGACGGCTGTCTGGATCGGCTGCTGGCCAAGTCCAAAGAGCAGGGCGCACCGGATAACGTGACCGTTGTCCTGCTGCAAAATCTATGAAAGGAGATGACCGCAAATGGATCAGTACATTGGAAAAATGTTGGATAACCGCTACGAGCTGCTGGAACTGATCGGCTCCGGCGGTATGGCCAATGTCTATAAGGCCAAGTGTCATCGCCTTAACCGGCTTGTGGCCATCAAAATACTGAAAAGCGAGCTGGCGGAGAACGCGGAGTTCCGCCGCCGCTTCCGGGATGAATCGCTGGCGGTCGCTCAGCTGAGCCACGCCAATATCGTCTCCATTTACGACGTCTCCAGCTCTCAGGGGACGGATTATATTGTCATGGAGCTGATCGACGGCATTACGCTGAAGCAGTATATGGAGCGTCGCGGCCACATGGACTGGCGGGAAGCGCTGCATTTCATCACCCAGATCATGCGTGGTCTCAGTCACGCCCACAGCCGGGGGATTATCCACCGGGATATCAAGCCCCAGAACATCATGGTGCTGCGGGATGGCAGTGTCAAGGTGGCTGACTTCGGCATCGCCTGTCTGGCAGACGCCCATCAGACGCTGGCGCAGGAAGCGCTGGGCAGCGTCCACTATATTTCTCCCGAACAGGCCAAGGGCGACCGACTGGACGCCCGCAGTGATATCTACAGCGCCGGCGTGGTGCTGTATGAAATGCTGACGGGCCGTCTGCCCTTCGAGGGCAACAGCGCTGTGTCCGTGGCCATCCAGCACTTGAGCAGCGTTCCCCTCAGCCCTCGTGAGATCAATCCCGAGATCCCGGAGGCGCTGGAGCTGATCTGCATGAAGGCCATGAACGCCGACCTTACCAAGCGCTATCAGAGCGCCGACGCCATGCTGGTGGATCTGGAGAAGTTCCGCAAGGATCCCACGGTGGATATGGACTATATCCGTACCGAGCTGGCGACGGATGTGGACAGTCAGCCTACCAGCCCGATCCCGGTGCAGAAGGTGGGCGACGCAGTCAGGAAACGGCAGGCCGACGAGGAATATGACGACGATGACGACGGCATTTCCCTCATGGACTATGTCCGGGGCAATAAAAAGACTGTCGCGCTTTTAGCCGGCGGCGTCGCGGTGATCGTGCTGATCTTCGTGCTGATCTTCACCGGCTTCGGCGGCGGAGGAAAGGAGAAGGCTTATAAGGTTCCCAACCTGTTGGGCTCCACAGTCGAGGAGGCCAACGAGCGGGAGGATGTTAAGGGTATCTTTACCATCGAGGTTGTGGGAACCCTTAATGACGACCATTTCCAGCCCGGACAGATCGTGCAGCAGGATCCTGCCGACGGCGTGGAGCGCCGCAGTAACTTTGTCATTCAGGTCTATGTCTGCGCAGAGCGTGAGGAGATCACCATGCCTGACCTGCTGGGCAATGTGTACCAGAACGCGAAGGTCAAACTGCAGCAGTACGACCTGAACCTGCGTGTGACACGTGAGGAAGCGTTTTCCGACGAGTTCCCTGCCGGTCAGATCATGGAGACGAGCCCGGCCCGCGGTACTGTCCTGAAAAAGAACGACAGCGTTGTGCTGACCGTCAGCAAGGGGCCGGAGAGCATTACCGTGATCTCCTTTGTCGGCATGACCTACACCCAGGCGAAGGCCCAGGCCGAGGAACTGGGATTAAAGGTTGGCGCGCCGGAATACCGCTACTATGATCCCACCGCCAGAGAGGGCGATGTGATCGAGCAGAGCATTGCGCCCTCCACCACGGTGCAGGGCGGCACGGAGATCATCTTCACAGTGTACGGCTCCACCAGCGATCAGACCAAGTCGATCCGTGTGCAGTTTATCGTTCCGGATGAGCTGCACGGCGAGGATACGATCCGCGTGGAGTTCATCATGGATGATACGGTGGTGGATACCCTGTTCTTCAGCGGCGATGACGCAGTGGTGTCCTATGATTTCGAGGGAAAACCGGGAACGGCGGTGACGGTATACGCCCGTATCAACGGCGTTGCGACGGACTCGCAGGTGATCAGCTTTTGAGCCGGGGCAGGATTGAAAAAGCCCTGAGCGGCTTCTATTATGTGAACACCGGGACGGAGGTATTGCAGTGCCGTGCCCGTGGTAAGTTCCGCAAGGAGGGGATGAGCCCCCTCGTAGGCGACTGGGTAGAGGTGCAGGAACTTGGCGGCGGAGAAGGTCTGGTGCAGCGCATCGAGCCGCGCCGCAGTCAGTTCCAGCGGCCCGCCGCCGCCAACGTGGATCAGCTGGTGGTCATTGCCTCGGCTGCCATTCCGGTGACGGATCCCTACCTGATCGACCGCATCAGCGCCATCGCCGTGCTGAAAGGCTGTCAGGTGCTGGTGGTGCTGAACAAGTGCGACCTTGACCCGGCGGACGACCTGTACGAGATCTACAGTGCCTCCGCCATCCCGGTGCTGCGCGCCAGCGCCGCTACCGGCGAGGGGATCGCTGCGCTGCATCAGGCGCTTCGCGGCAAGCTGAGTGTGCTGACTGGCAACTCCGGCGTGGGAAAATCCAGCCTGCTGAACGCGCTTGCACCCCATTTTGACCTGCCGGTAGGCGAGGTCAGCAAGGCGCTGGGCCGTGGCCGTCATACAACGCGGCATGTGGAGCTATTTCCGTTGGACGAGGATATCTATGTGATCGACACGCCGGGCTTTTCCTCCTTTGACGCCCAGTCGTTGGAGTGGGAGCTGAAGCAGCATCTGCCGGAGACATTTCCGGAGTTCCTGCCCTATCTGGATGACTGCCGGTTTACCGGTTGCCAGCATGTGAAAGAAAAGGGCTGCGCCGTTTTGCAGGCGGTGAAAGACGGTCGGATACCGGAGAGCCGTCACCGCAGCTATGTGCGGCTGTATGAGGAACTGAAGCCCCTGAAGGAATGGGAACAGGGAAAAAAAATGCCATCTGCATAGGGCGCGGTTCAGGCCGCGCCCTATGTGCTGCCCTCATGAGAAAATGGTTGAAGAAAAGGACGGAGTATGGTATGATATAAAACTGCAAAACGCCTTATTTCATAGAGAAACGAGTAGAGATATGAAAACACATGACTTCTATTTTGATCTGCCGCAGGAGCTGATCGCCCAAACCCCCATCGAGCGGCGTGACGCCTCGCGGCTTCTGGTGCTGGACAAGGAGACCGGTGCGTGGGAACACCGGCACTTTTTTGATCTGCCGGAGTATCTGCATCCCGGAGACTGCCTGATCCTCAATGATTCCCGCGTGCTTCCGGCACGGCTGCTGGGCCAGCGTCTGCCGGGCGGCGGCGCGTGCGAGGTGCTGCTGCTGATCGACCGGGGCGACAAGACGTGGGAATGTCTGGTGCGGCCCGGCAAGAAAATGCGCAAAGGCGCGAAACTCTCCTTTGGCGACGGCCAACTGACTGCCGAGGTTACGGAGGAACTGCCCGGCGGCAACCGGCTGGTGCGGTTCGACTATGAGGGCATCTTCCTTGAGGTGCTGGATCGGCTGGGCAAAATGCCCCTGCCGCCTTATATCAAGGAGGAATTGCAGGATCGCGAGCGCTACCAGACGGTGTATTCCAAGGTGGTGGGCAGCGCCGCCGCACCCACGGCGGGCCTGCATTTTACGAAGGAGCTGCTGGAAAAGGTGCAGGCCATGGGTGTTGGCATTGGCTATGTGACGCTGCACGTGGGCCTTGGCACCTTCCGTCCGGTGAAGGAGGACGAAATCACCGAGCATGAGATGCACAGCGAGTACTGCGTCATCCCCCAGGAGACAGCCGACCTCATCAACAGTACCCGTGCCAATGGCGGCCGCGTCATCTGCGTGGGCACCACCTCCTGCCGCACGGTAGAATCCTGGGCGTGGGAGGACGGCACCATGCGGGCTAGCGCCGGCTGGACGAATATCTTTATCTATCCCGGCTACCGCTTCAAGGTGACGGACGCCCTCATCACCAACTTCCACCTGCCGGAATCCACGCTCATCATGCTTGTGTCGGCGCTGGCAGGGAGGGAGCACATTCTGGCAGCCTATGAGGAGGCCGTGCGGGAAAAATACCGGTTCTTTTCCTTTGGCGATGCGATGTTTATCCGTTGATGCGTATGAAGCTTTATCTGATCCTCTCACTGGCGATGGGCGGCATCGCCCTCGTTGCTGCTGGCATGCTGCTCTTCGCGCCCCGGCGAACAGAAGGACGACTTACCGCCGCCGCGATTCTGGGCGGACTAGCCGCATTTTCGGTGCTATTCGCCCTTTGTCTGGGCTATTTCATGGTTTAATATTATATTAGGAGAATAGAATGTTCAAAGTCATCAAAAAACAGGGCCGCGCACGGCGGGGACAGTTCCAGTGCGCGCACGGCGGCATGGTACAGACGCCTGTGTTCATGAATGTGGGCACTCAGGCCGCCATCAAGGGTGGCATCGACGCCTTTGACCTGCGGGATCAACTGGGCTGTCAGATAGAGCTGAGCAACACGTATCACCTGCATCTGCGGCCCGGTGACGAGACCGTCAAGGCGCTGGGCGGCCTGCATAAGTTCATGAGGTGGGACGGCCCTATCCTAACGGACAGCGGCGGCTTTCAAGTGTTTTCCCTTGCCAGCCTGCGGAAAATCAAGGAGGAGGGCGTGACCTTCGCCTCTCATTTGGATGGACACCGCATCTTTATGGGGCCGGAGGAGAGCATGCGCATCCAGTCCAATCTGGGCAGCGACATTGCCATGGCTTTCGACGAATGCGTTGAGAATCCCGCTCCCTACGAATACGCGAAAGCCTCCTGTGAGCGGACGCTGCGTTGGCTGGAGCGCTGCAAGACGGAGCATGACCGGCTCAATAGCCTGCCGGATACGGTGAACCCCCAACAGATGCTGTTCGGCATCAATCAGGGCGCTACTTACGCCGACCTGCGTATCTGGCATATGCAGCAGATCGCCAAGATCGACTGCGACGGCTTCGCCATCGGCGGTCTGGCGGTAGGCGAGCCTACTGAGGTGATGTACGAGATCATCGACGCGGTGGAGCCTTATATGCCGGCAGACAAGCCCCGCTATCTCATGGGCGTGGGCACTCCCAGCAATATTATCGAGGGTGTGGCCCGTGGTGTAGACTTCTTCGACTGTGTGATGCCGGCCCGCAACGCCCGGCACGGTAAGCTGTTCACGTGGCAAGGTACCATGAACATCAAAAACGCCCAGTACAAGCTGGACGACGGCCCTATCGATCCCCAGTGCGATTGTCCTGTGTGCCGGAAGTTCAGCCGCGCCTATCTCCGCCACCTGTTTACGGCACAGGAGATGCTGGGCATGCGGCTGGCCGTGATGCACAACCTGTATTTCTACAACAAATTGACAGAGCGCATCCGCCAAGCGCTGGACGCGGATGAATTTGACGCTTTCCGCGCCGAGTACAGCCGCAAGCTGGCAGAAAAAGTGTAAAAAACTACGGGAATTGTTTCCAAACCTCTTGCCAAAAGGACAAGTATTTTGTATAATAGTTAAGATATCTGTGAAAAGGAGTATCCCCTATGTTTGATCTGATTACAACGGCCTATGCCGAATCCGGTACCTCCACCACAGCTGGCGGTGGTATGTCCTCCATCCTGATGATCGTTGTCATGCTGGCGATCTTCTATTTCCTGCTGATCCGTCCCGAGAACAAGCGGAAAAAGCAGGCCGAGGAAATGCGCAGCTCTCTGAAGAAGGGTGACTGGCTGACCACCATCGGCGGCGTGTATGGCCGTGTTGTTTCCATTACCGATCGCACCGTGGTCATCGAGACCAGCGAGGATCGCGTTCGCATCGAGTTCCTGAAGTCCGCTATCGGCCAGGTCGGTACGCTGGACGAGCAGGCTGCCGCCCAGCAGCGCCCCGCCAAGAAGGACAAGAAGGCGGACAAGGCCCAGGAAGCTCCCGCTGTGGAGGAGAAGGCCTCCGAGGAGACCGACAGCACTGACGCCGAGTGATTTCTGCATAAAATAAGACCTTCCCTGCATAGGTTGTGGTACAGCCGACAGGGGAGGTCTTTTTATGTCTTGGAAAGAATTGGCGGGAAAGGGAACGTGGTTGGGCATGGCTGCGGCGGCCGCGGTGCTGTTGTTGCTGCTGGGTGTCGCGTCGCTGCTGCTGTTGCGGGGCGTCATACCGGAAAGCGCCATACCTGCGGCAGCCTACATCAGTGCGGCAGCAGCCTGCTTTTTCGGCGGGCGCATTGCCGTCAGGGGCGGTGAGGGCGGACCGCTGCCCCGGGCGCTGGCGGTGTCCGCCTGCGTCTACGGGGCGATGTGGCTCACAGTGCTGGGCGGCGATGCACAGGTGTCCTTCGGTCAAAACGGATTGTGGCTCACGGCCGCCGTTTGGGGCGGAGGGACGCTGGCCGGGATCATGGGGCAGGGGAAACGCAGGAGAAAGACCATGCCGAGGGGGAAGCGCCGTGTGGTCGACAAACGGCGGAAACGGGCGGTGACATAAAGCAAAGCATAGTTAAAATAACGAAATTGCATTTTTCGCCGGAAAATAACTTGACGCTGGAGCGCACTATATCAGTAAGATGCGCTCCGGCGCTTTTTTCTATATGTGGTGCTTGTCGTAGGCGCCGTTTCCCACATATCGCCGTTTCGTCAATTTGACAGGGACGACTCTGCACACCAGTTTATGAAGTTTACATAATAGTGTTTACATAACATTTTGACATAATTTACAAAAAAACAGCTTTTGCGAAATAAGACTTGCGAATTTGGTGATTTTGCCATATATTTATAAGTGCGTTCGGTGCTTCTATTCCGACAGCTTGGCTCATACGCTGTGGTGAGGTGAGCCGATGAAGCAGCAACATCGCCGGACGCGTCTGACCAAGCCGCCCCAGACGCGAGCATGGCTTTTGTGTCTATTTTTCGCTGCCGGCATTTTGGCCGGTTTTTTGGCGCGGCGCACCGTGAAGTCGGACGACCTGTCGGCGTTGGGCGGTTATGTCAGCGAGTATGCGGCGCTGACCGCGCAGCAGCCGGCGGACATCATCAGTGTGGTATGGGCTTACCTGCGCTACCCTGCGGCGGCGTTTCTGCTGGGCTTTACAGCCTGGGGCGTCATGCTGCTGCCGCTGCTGTGTACGGCGCAGGGGTTCTTTTTGTCTTTCAGCGTACACTGTTTTGCCGCTTCCCTGGGTCGCGGTGGTGTGACGCTGGCCCTGGCGGCGCTGGGCCTGCGGTGTCTGTTCGTGCTGCCGTGCCTGCTGGTCACGGCGTCGGACAGCTTTCAGTCCGCCTGGCGCCGCGCGGAAAAGCAGAAGCCGGAGCGGAGAGACCGGCGTCGTCTGCTGTTGTGTTTGTTTGTACTGCTGACCGGTACGGTGGCCGAATGCACCCTTGTACCGAAGCTTTTTGCGCTGCTGCTGCCGCGCATAGCATGAGAAGAGAAGATCAGACAGAGAGGAGTGAGGTATATGGCAGACTATATTGCGGCGTATCAGGCGTATCTGGCTCAGGAGAAGCACGCGTCCGCCAACACCCTCAGCTCCTACATACGCGATCTGAACCAGTTCCGCACATGGCTTTTGGACAGCGGTGTCACGGATCTGCGGAAGGTGAAAAAGGAGACCATCAACGAGTATCTGCTCCACATGACGCAGATCGGTAAGAGTCCCGCCACCGTTACCCGCTCCACCGCCTCTATCAAGTCCTTTTATGCCTACCTGCTGCAATCCGGTACGATCAAGGCCAACCCC
>OIZI01000224.1_pt1 | contig 29864 bp, 29 predicted proteins | sample 1588441 | NCBI WGS metagenome assembly OIZI01 (sample SAMN03283284) | human gut metagenome | biome: human-associated habitat; material: feces | host: Homo sapiens | place: Peru | collected 2012 | reverse complement strand
TTGCCACCGGCAATCGTTGGATTTTGATTCGCTGCGCGACGCACCGCCCCTACGGCATATTGCTGGAATTTGTTCACAGAATTGTAACTCGTGCAATTGTCCTGCTGAACATCCACAGCAATTGCGAAAATTCCTTCAAGCCCATAGCCCCACGGCAAAAAGAAATGACCCTCGACTGTCTTACACCACCAGCCGAGGGTCATTTCTGTTCGATATCAATTTGCAGCTTCATTTGTAACCTCCGTTTCTGTTGAGTGGGTTCTCTTACTTCATTGGACTCACTCCTTTTGTGCCTTTATAGTAGCACACCATTCCCATCTTTGCAAGAGCGCAGGTTACACAAGATTTCTACACCATTTTGATTGAAAATGACACCTGTCCAAAAGGTGCGGATTGTGATATAGTAAGAGATAGGGCCGCGCCGAAAGGGCGCGGCCTGGTTTTTCCAATCACTTATTCCCTATTTACGATTACTGATTTCTTCAAAAACCGGTGAACGGCACATCAGCCGCTCACCGGTTTTTTTCAACTTATTCTTCAATATACTTGCCCTTGTAGACGAACTTCTTGTAGATGAGGTTCACCAGGAAGTTGCCCAGGAAGCCGAAGAGGATGCCGAGGACCAGGGAGACCAGGACATCGGTCGGGTAGTGGACATACAGGTACAGGCGGGAGAAGGCAATGAGAATGGCCAGAACCGTGGCCGGGATGCCCATGCGCTTGTCGTGGAGCATCAGCACCGTGCAGGCCTCGAAAGAGGCGATGGTGTGGCCGGATGGGAAGGAAAAATCGTGCTGGGCGGAGATTAAAAGGGTGATTTCCTTTTGGAAATACTGCCACTGATAATCATATGGACGAATCCGGGCGACCTGGGGCTTCAGGAAAATATTGCACACCAGCAGTCCCAGAATCAGGGCCATACCCATGGAAAAACCGGTTTTTCGGTACTTTGCGAAGAGCAGCAGGGCGACGGCCACCAGAATCCAGAACACGCCGCCGTCACCAAACAGGGTGATGACGGGCATGACCTTATCCAGGAAGCCGCACTGCAGATGGGCCTGAATCCAATCCAGGATGGGCAGGTCAAAGGACACCGCCCAGGTGTTCAGCAGGGCTTGCAGGGCTGTGAACATAGGTTCTCTCCTTTTCTATTGTCTTTTTCCGTAGGAGCGGCAGGCCGCACCGTCACCTTCCCTTGTCAGCCTCCGGAGCGGCGCTTTTTACCGCGCACTCTGTTCCGCCGGTCTGCGGGCGGCTGATAGCCGCCCCTACGGAGTTTCTACAGGGTTACTGTGCATCCTCAAACAGGGCGTACAGGGTCATGGGGGTCAGGGTGGTGCCGGAGGGGATGGATACATGGCCGTTTTCGTCGGGGCTGAATACCACTGTCAGCTGCTTCTGGCCGCCGACCACATCCTCCCGCACCCAGCCGGTAAAGGTCTTGCCCTCGGGGGCGGTGACCACAGGGGTGTCGATGCTGGCGGCATCGGTCTGGTAGAACTCACTGGACAGGGTCACGCCGTCGTTGATGAAGGTGATGCGGACCTTGCCCACAGGCTTGGTGACGTTCTCGTTGGTCATGCCATAGCACAGCCACTTGCTGTTCTTCTTGCGGAAGAACAGGGCCATATCCACGTTGTAATCCTTGGTGCTGCCGTCCTTCAGGGCCACGTTCAGGGTCACCTGACCGCGGGCATAGAACAGGTCATCGCCGTACTTGATATACTCGGTGACGTTTTCGTTCAGGAACCGGTGGCCCCGGTCAGAGTTCATCCACAGCTCCTTGCCCATGTTGACGATGTCCGTATAGGCATCGGAGGAGGAGTCAAAATACTTGGCAACCGCCGCCCGGGCACCGCTGGCGTTGATCATATACTCGGAGTAGGCTTCCAGCGCGCCGATGACCACGGACTTTTCGTCCTCCGTGATGGTATTGGACTCGGTCTGCTCCACGTACATGCCGGTCTCCTCGTCGTAGACCACGGGCATATCCGTGCCGTTCTGGTCCTTGATGGACACGGTGGGTTTCATCATCAGGCCGGTGATGCTCTGAACATCAATCTTGTCGCCGGTGGCTGTGATGGGCAGGTACTCGGAGGCGGTGGTGGAGGTGGTCTGGATGGTGAAGCTGTCGTCCAGGGCCACGCCGTTGACGTAGGCCGTATGGCCGTCCACCTTCTGGATGAGGTAGCCGTTGGCTCTATCGAAGGACAGGCTGACGGTGCCCAGCTCCCAGTCGGGGATATCGGTCTTCTTCTCCGCCTTGTTGGTCAGGGTAAAGAAGGCGATGCGCTCGTCATTCAGCTTTACATAATACTTCTTATCCTCAGACAGGCCGTTGGAGGTCTCCACATAGGTCAAAGGCGTGCCCGCAACCTTCTCGTTCATATAGGCGGCAAAGGCATCCTTGCCCTCGTAGGCGGAATCCTGAATGCCCGCCAGGCTGTAGAGGTTTGCCCAATCCGGGTTATCAAAGAGCTGGTGGAATACCTCCTCGCTCTTGGCGGTGGGCTGGGCGGCCTCGTAGTCCTCCAGCCACCCTTCCAGATAGTTGAGCCCTAAGAAGGTGCCCAGGCAGAAAACGGCGATGAACAGGAAATACAGGGTGTAGAAAATCACACCGCCGATGCGGGGGCCCTTCTTCTTGGGCTCCGCCACGGGGGCCGCGGGCCGCTGCTGGGGCCGGGGTGCGCCCTGGGTGGGCCGGGTGCCCTGCTGGGGCGGCATCTGGGTTCTGCCCTGCTGGGGCCGGGCCTGGGGAATCTGCTGCCGGGCGGCGTTGGCCGCGCTCTGGTGGGGCTTATAGGCCTGGCGCTGCTCCTCCTGGATTTCGGGCACAGGGCCCCTGGACGCGGGACGGTTTTTGGCTTCGAATTTACCTTGATACATGTCGTTCCGCCCCCTTACTTGATCATCCAGAAGTCAGGCATTCTTCTGGGCTCGGACTGCAATACGGAGTAGCTGTTGATCATCTGCACCTGACCGGCCTCGCCGTAGCGGCCCTCGGTATCCCGGTAGTACATGATGGAGGAGGAGCCGCCGTCCATGTTGCAGGCATTGAACGCGCCGTACTCCTGGAGAATATCGATGATGTCCTTATAGGTGGCACCGATGGAACCGGCCTGGCGGCCGTCGGCACAGACGAAAATCACTGCGCCATCCTGCCGCTGGCCGATGGCGGTACGGGGGTTGTAGCCGGAGTTGCCGGAATACACCGCCTGGTTCACCTCGCCGTTGACAATCAGCACAGGACCGAACTCACAGCCGTCCCGGATGTTCTGCTCGGCGGCCTGGGCGGCGGTCATGCTCTTGGCAACCACCAGCACATCGTCGGTATTGAAGCCCGCGAAGCCCTCCTCGGGCACCATGCCGCTGTTCACATTGGAAACCACCTGGCCGCCGGAAATGGTCAGGCCCGCGGGGACAGAGCCGACGGTGGAGTTGGCCGTGCCGTCATCGTTAAAGGCACCGGCGTTAACGACCGCGGTAATCTCCGGGTAGCTTGCCATGACCTGATTCAGACGAATGCCGGGGTTGGAGGTGGAGAAGCCGGAGGCGTTGGAGCCGTTATAATTGTAGGAGGCCCCCAGGGACACGCGGGAGGGGTCCTTGATGATCATAATGTGGGCGTTGAAGGTCTTGCCCTTATACTCCTCGATGCGGATGCCGTCGGCGTAGTTGTCCCACTCGTGGCTCTCGCTGCCGGAGATGGTACCGCCCCGGTTGATGACCACCTGGCTCAGGTCCGTGGAAGCATCCAGCTCCAGGTCGCTGCCCTCATTGCGGATGCTGTCCACCACCGCCTGGTCCATAAATACGCCGGGAATCCACTTGGTGGCGCTGGGCTCCAAAAGGGACATGGTCAGCACCTTCCGGGCCGCGGGAGAGGGGCCGTTGAACACCAGATTCATCACCAGGCACAGCGCGCCCAGCACCAGAATCAGCACCGTGAAGAGCAGCAGGAAAAACCGGCGGACGATTCTTCCCACCACGCCGCTTCCCTTCTTCTTGGGGGGCTTCACGGAAACGTTGGCCTGGGCCGAATAGCCGCTGCGGCTTGCCGGACCCCGGCTTGGGGTTTTATTTTGCATAGTCGTTTACCTCACTGTTTGTCTTGCTTTGCAAAGACCCAGCGCTGCTGGATCGTATAGCTGATGAAATACAGGCACACCATCACGATGACATACCACAATGTACGCACCCCGCCCGCGGTATCGCTGACACCGAAAAGCTTGTAAACCCCGTTGGTCAGCAGCATCTGGGCAGCCATCTGGGGGACGGCCAGAAGATAATATTTGAGCAGGGCCTTTCCCGTCTTCTCCTCCGACTGGAACACCAGCTTTTTATTGAGGAAAAAATTGAGCAGGGACGATACCACCCTCGCCCCCACATAGGGAACCGTGACGTGGACCGCCACAGAGGCGGACCGAAGGGTTCCGTCCAGCAGGGCAAACATCCCGGCGTCCACCCCGGCACAGACCAGGGAACTCAGGGTGTAGCGGAAGAAATGCTTCAAAATCAGCTTGTAAATCCGCCAGGAATCCTTGATGGCGTGGAAATGGGAGCTCTTGTTCTCTTCGATATAGACGGTGCGGATTTTGACCTCCTCGTAGGGGATGCCCATGGTCTTCATGGCCAGAAGCATATTGGTCTCGTACTCGAACCGTTCCCCGGAGACGGAGCCAAATTTTTCCACCGCGCTTCTGGGAATTGCCCGCAGGCCGGTCTGGGTATCGGAAATGGTCATGCCGCAGAACAGCTTGAACACCAGGGAGGTGGTGTGGTTTCCGAAGCGGCTTCTGGCAGGCACATGGGGCAGGGTAAAATCCCGGCAGCCCAAAACCACATGGCCGGTTTCCAGCATCCGCTCCGCGCAGGTTCTGGTGTCCTCCGGGTGGTGCTGATTGTCCCCGTCCACGGTGACAACGCCCTTTCCCTCCGGGCGATTTTCCAGGAAGTAGGCAAAGGCGGTTTTCAGGGCCGCCCCCTTGCCCCGGTTCACCGGGTGGTGGAGCAGATGGACCTCGGGGTGGGTGTCCGCCGCGTGCTGAAAGCGGGGCAGATTTTCGGGCTTGGACCCATCGTTGACCAGAATAATATCTGTAAAGCCGTACTCCAGAAGCCCATCAATCACGGCATCCAGCTTTTCATCCGGGTCCAGGGACGGAAGGACTACAGAAACATCGGATAATTTCATAGTTTCGCCTCTTTACTCTCATACTCATAATCTTCGAGCATTATAGCATATTCCGGACGGTTTGGAAAGTAGTTTCCTGTCAAATTAAGAAATTTTTCCGTTTTTTCCTCCATATGCATTCAGTTTACCCCGGCAGAATCGAGCCATTCCCGGTTTTTTCTTCCTGCTTCCCCGTCTTTTCTGTGTTGACGGCCGGGGAATGCCTGTCTATAATGGAAGAAAAAAGCCGAAAGCGCGGGTGAACCTCCATGAAAACCACTGTAAAGCCTCTGTCCCTTTCCCAGGTTCTGCAAAAGCCTCTGCCACCCCACATCCCGCCCCGGAAGCCGGGGATTCTTTTCAGAAGCATTAGCGGCGCGGAGGAGATGTATAAGCTTTATAAAGAAAACAGGAGGAGGCATCCCCATGAGTGATTTTCAAAGATATTTGAACCAGCAGCGAAAGGACCCGGATTTTGCTGCGGAATACGAGGCACAGAAGCCCGAATATGAGGTAATTCGTTGGGTAATTGCTGCCGAACTTGAACAGCACATGGTGCAAGGAAAGAACGAAAATAGGGATTTTTCCGCTATGGGGGCGGCTAGCCTGCCGCCCGAAAGCCGACGGGATTGAGTATGATAAATAAACGTATACCCTGATGGGCAAGCCCCCCTGCCTTCTCCTGCTGGAGAAGGTGCCCGCAGGCGGATGTGGAGGGGATCCCTTGCGGGATTGCCGTGCTGAAATAGACGTTCAAGCTTTAAAATCCGTGTTTTGGCTATACTTTCTTACTACCCCCGGCACTTTCTACAGGTGTCCCCTCCACATTCCCCCGCTGCGGCGGGGACCTTCGGAAGCCTGAGAAGGCTTTTTTAGCTTCCGTCCGGGGGTATACGAATTCGCCCGAGGTTTTTTCACATCGGTTCTGCGTACCGCCCCTCATCAGTCTCGGCTACGCCGAGCCAGCATCCCTTTTTATGGTATAGCTGCCCTGACAGCTATGATCATTTTGATTCGCTGCGCGACGCACCGCCCGGAGGGGAAGCTTTTGGCAAAATCCATTAAGATTTCCCTAAGAATCCCCCATCGGTATTGACGGTGGGAGATTTTGGCGGTATGATTGCTGTATTAATACACTTCATACAAAGGAGGCTTTCTATGCTGCATCTGGATTATCGGGATATTCGTCCGCTCTATGCCCAGATTACGGACAATATCCGTCAGCAGATCTCCGGCGGGGTGCTGGTGCAGGGGGACAAACTGCCCAGCGTTCGGGAGCTGGCGGTGGAGCTTTCCATCAACCCCAACACCATCCAGCGGGCCTACCGGCAGCTGGAAATGGAGGGGTGGATTGCCACGGTGCCCGGCAAGGGCTGCTTTGTCTGCGGCTGTCCCACCTCGGACCCCCAGGAGGAAGTAAGGGTGCTCAACAGCTTTGAGGAGACGGTGCGAAAGCTCCTGGCCATGGGCTACACCCGGCAGGAGCTGGCACAGAAGATCATGGAGGACGAACCATGCTCGAAATGAATGACGTTACAAAAACCTTCGGCTCCTTCAAGGCCCTGGACGGGCTGAGCCTGTCCGTGCCCAAGGGTGCGGTGTATGGGCTCCTGGGCCCCAACGGTGCGGGCAAGACCACGGCCATCCGGCACTTGACCGGGGTCTACCGGCCGGACTCCGGCACTGTCACCCTGGAGGGCAAGCCCATTGACGAAAACCTGGCCGCCAAGGAGCGCATCTGCTGCATTGCCGACGAGCCCTTCTATTTTCCCGGGGCCAGCCTGGAAGAGATGCGGAGCTTTTACGCGGGGCTCTACCCCAAATTTGACGGCAAGCGGTTTGAGGAACTGCAGGAGGTCTTCGGCCTCCGGCGGAAGGCCCCTCTGCGGCGGTTCAGCAAGGGCATGCAGAAGCAGGCCTGCTTTCATCTGGCCCTGTGCACCCATGCGGATGTTCTGATTCTGGACGAGCCGGTGGACGGGCTGGACCCGGTGATGCGGCGGCAGGTGTGGAGCTTGCTGCTGGACGATGTCACCCGCCACGGCACCACCATTCTGGTATCCTCCCACAACCTGCGGGAGCTGGAGGACATCTGCGACCATGTGGGCATTATGCGCCGGGGAAAAATGCTGCTGGAGAAGAGCCTCGCGGACATGCAGGGCTCCACGGTGAAGCTGCAAATGGTGGGCCCCGCCCCCAGGGAGCTGGAAATTCTCCACAGTTCCACCACCGGCAGGCTCTCTACCTACATCGTCCGGGGGCGGCTGCCCCGGGTGCAGGCGGCGGTGGAGCGGTTGAACCCCGCCTATTACGACATCCTGCCCCTTTCTCTGGAAGAGATCTTTATTTACGAGCTGGGAGGTGCGGCACATGAAGCTGAAGGTCTCCTTCTGTAACAAAACCGTCCTCAGGACGGACATCACCCGCTTTGCCCCCGTATGGGGCACCTATATTCTGGGCCTTGCCATGCTGGCCCTGCTGCAAATGCAGCCCACGGGCCTGGATGAGCAAAAGCAGCAGCTGGTCCGGGGCTTCCATCGGTTCAGCAGGTACGGTGTTGCCATCAACGGGCTGTATGCCATGGTGGTGGTGCAGGCCCTGTTTGGGGACCTGTTAAATCCCAGGATGTGCAACAGCCTCCATGCCATGCCCGTCACCCGGGACGGTTACTACGGTGCCCATCTGGCCGCGGGGCTTCTGTTTGCCATCGTGCCCAACTGTCTTGTGTTTCTCCCCACGTCCCTGTTTTTGGGGAAGGAGCTCTCCTGTGTGGCCCTTTGGACATTGCTGGCCCTGTGCCTGCAATACATATTCTATCTGGGCACGGCTCTGCTTGCCGTCCAGCTGGCGGGAAACCGGGCGGGGATGATTCTCACCTACGGTATTCTCAATTTTGCCACGGTGCTGCTATACTGGTTCGTCGCCATGGTCTTTGTTCCCCTGATTTACGGCAAGGACGTGGGCATCAGCTGGGTGGCGAAAATCTGCCCCACCGTCGCCATGTATTTCGGGGACTATTTTACCGTTCTGGACCACAACAGCTTGGCAGACGGGCAGTATTTCTACTTCTTTGACGGGGTCCGCTCCGGCGATCTGTGGCTCAAGAGCGGCATCTGCGCCGGGATTGGCGTGGTGTGTATGGCGATTGCCCAGCTGGTCTACCGCCGGCGGAGGCTGGAAACCGCGGGAGACCTGCTGGCCTTCCCGGTGCTGTCCCCCTTGTTCCTGGTGCTCTACACCCTGACGGTAGCCGCGTTCCTCCACCTGGGGGTCAAGCAGCTGGCCAAGGGCTCCATCTCCGGCTATTTCTTCCTGCCCCTGGGGCTGATTGCGGGCTATACCACCGGTCTCATGCTCCTGCGGCGCACCAGCCGGGTCTTCCGCTGGCGGCTGCTGGTGCCGTTGGGGGGAATTCTCGCCGTATGCGGCCTGTGCGTGCTGAGCATCGTCACCGATGTGTTCCATGTCATCCGCTATATCCCCCAGGAGGACAAGGTGGAAAGCGTCACCCTGGCTCCTGTGCAGCTGTCCTATGACAACCTGACGTTGACCCTGACGGAGCCCCAGGAAATTGAGGACGTTCTGTCCTACCACCAGGGTGCCCTGCGGGATTGGCAGGACCAGGTAATCGGCAGTCTTTTGCAGCGCACCGGATGCTGGACCCCCGGGGACTACCTGAACATCCAGCTGCGCTACAACCTGAAAAACGGGCATACCCTCCAGCGGCGCTACCTGCTGGAGCGGGAGAATCCGGCCTACGAACGGCTGGCTCCCTACCTGTCCCGGCCGGAGCTTTCCCTGGGTATGAACGAGGAGAAATTCCGGCAGGTCATTGCCTCCGCCAGCGCCGGGGACTCCTATTTCTATAACAACGACGGAGCGGAACCGGACCCCAGCAAGAACAGAACCTTTACAACCTTTGTCGGCCTGTCTGACGCGATTTTGGAGGACTGTGCCTCCGGCTCTCTCATGAGTCTGGCGCTGTACACCCCCGCGGACAGCACCCAGGACTTCCGGTATGAGGGCGGCCTGAGCATCACCTACAACCGGGGCGGCGAGGACCAGTACCTCTACATCAACCTGAACTCCGACTGCCGCCACACTCTCTACTGGATTTCCACCCACGGCACCCCCTCCAAAGCGGTGGGGTAAGCTCGCGCGATTGCCGCGATATTTTGAATTGACATTGCAGGCGCGCTATGCTATAATGCCAATCAATGAGCAAAGGCGCTCATTTTCGTCGGGAAACGACTGTTTCCTGAGGAGAATGGGCGCTTTTGCTCTTTTTTAGTTCGTTATTTTCCACAAGTTTTTCTTTTCCGCCCGCTTGTTTTCTAGGCGGAAATACCCCAAATCAGGAGGAATGCAGCTATGGCAGAGCTTCACGAAGAATGCGGTGTCTTCGGCATCTATTCGCCCACCGTCCAGCCCCTGGGCAGCCTGACCTACTATGGCCTGTTTGCCCTGCAGCACCGGGGGCAGGAGAGCTGCGGCATTGTTGTAAGCAGCGACGGCCTGTTTACCGCCCACAAGGACCTGGGACTTCTGACCGATGTGTTTGACCGGGAGTCCCTGGAAAAATACCCCCAGGGCAATATTTCCGTGGGCCATGTGCGCTACGGCACCACCGGCGGCACCAACCGGGCCAATACCCAGCCCATTGTCATCAACCACATGAAGGGCAAAATGGCCCTGGCCCACAACGGCAATCTCTCCAACGCCCTGGCTCTGAGAACCCAATTGGAGCTGGGGGGCGCTTTGTTTCACGGCACCTCGGACACGGAGATCATCGCCTATATTGTCGCCCAGCAGCGGCTGAAAACCCCCTCCATTGAAATGGCGGTACGCAATGCCATGGATGTTTTGGAGGGGGCTTATTCCGTGGTGCTCATGTCCGCCGCCAAGCTCATCGCCTTCCGGGACATGCGGGGCTTCCGGCCTCTGTGCATGGGAATCCTTCCCGACGGCGGCACGGTCTTCGCCTCGGAAAGCTGTGCGCTCACCGCCGTGGGAGCCACCTTCCTCCGGGATTTGGAGCCGGGAGAAATCGTCACCGTGGACGAAACGGGCCTCCACAGCGACCGCACCCACTGCGGGAAAGCAAACAGGACCATGTGCATCTTTGAGTACATCTACTTTGCCCGCCCGGATTCCACCCTGGACGGCGTGGGCGTTCACGAGGCCCGAAAAACCGCCGGACGGCTGCTGGCCAAGCGTCACCCGGTAGAGGCGGACCTGGTGGTGGGGGTGCCGGACTCCGGCCTGGATGCCGCCCTGGGCTACAGCGAGGAGGCCCACATTCCCTTCGGCCTGGGCTTCCTCAAAAACCGGTACGTCGGCAGAACCTTTATTTCCCCGGGACAGGACAACCGCATCGACCTGGTCAAGCAAAAGCTGAGCCCCATTGTCTCGGAGGTCCGGGGCAAACGAATTGTACTCATCGACGACTCCATTGTCCGGGGCACCACCAGCGGGCAGATTGTCTCCCTGCTGCGGGAGGCGGGGGCTAAGGAAATCCATATGCGTATCTCCGCGCCCCCCTTCCGGAATCCCTGCTACTACGGCACGGACATCGACTCCCGGGAGCATCTGATAGCCTGCCATCATTCCGTAGAGGAGATTGCCAAAATCATCGGTGCGGACAGCCTGGGGTATCTTCCGGCAAAGGACCTGAAGGAGCTGATTGGCTCCGCGGGCTATTGCGATGCCTGCTTTACCGGCCGCTATCCCACCGAAATCCCGGAAAGCTTTGCCAAGGACCGTTTTGAAGCCCCGCTTTCCCAGCGGAAAAAGAAAGAAGGAGTACAAGCATGAACAAAATCAATCGAAAGCTGGTGCTGGAGGACGGCAGCGAATACTACGGCTGCGGCTTTGGCAGCAATGAAGACAGGGTTTGCGAAATCGTCTTCAACACCTCCATGGCCGGTTACCAGGAGATTGTCTCCGATTTGAGCTATACCGACCAGATGGTGGTGATGACTTACCCCCTGATTGGCAACTATGGCATGGCCGAGGACGACTACGAGTGCAAATTCCCCTCCATCGGGGGCCTGGCCTGCTATGATTACAACGACACCCCCTCCAACTTCCGCTGGGTGAAAACCCTGTCCGAATCCCTGGAGGAGTACAATATTCCCGGCATCTCCGGCATCGACACCCGAAAGCTCACCCGGAGCATCCGGGACTTGGGCTCCCGCAGGGTGCTGATCACCGCCCCGGAGACCCCGGTGGAAACAGCCCTGGAAATCATCGCCGCCACCCCCGTCCCCCACGATGCCGTGTCCCGGGTCTCCTGCAAAAAGCGCTGGTACTCCCGGACGGCGGATGCCAAGTATAACGTGGTGGCCATCGACTGCGGCATGAAGCTGAACATTATCCGCTCACTCAACCAGTTCGGCTGCAACGTCACGGTGGTTCCCTACAACACCAGTGTGGAGGAGATTCTCTACATGAAGCCCGACGGAATTTTCCTGTCCAACGGCCCCGGAGACCCCCAGGATGTGGGGGTGGTTATCGATACCGTCCGGGCGCTCCGGGGCAAGGCCCCCATCTTTGGCATCTGCCTGGGCCACCAGATTCTCTCCCTGGCCTACGGCGGCCAGACCTACAAGCTGAAATTCGGCCACCGGGGCGGCAACCATCCGGTGAAAAACCTGGAAACCGGAAAAATTGAAATCACCTCTCAGAACCACAGCTACGCCGTGGTCCCCGAAAGTCTGGAGGACACCCCCCTGCAGGTCACCCACGTCAATCTTCTGGACAATACCGTCGAAGGGGTTGCCTGTAAGGAAGACCGGGTCTTCTCCGTGCAATACCACCCGGAGAGCGCCCCCGGGCCCCAGGACAGCCGGTATCTGTTCCGGCAATTCGTATCGCTTATGGAGGAGGGAAAGCATCATGCCTAAGAGAACCGATATTAAGAAGGTGCTGGTCATCGGCTCCGGCCCCATTGTCATCGGCCAGGCCGCGGAATTTGACTACGCCGGCACCCAGGCCTGTCTGGCCCTGAAAGAGGAGGGCTACCAGGTCATTCTGGCAAACTCCAACCCCGCCACCATTATGACCGACACCTCCGTAGCCGACAAGGTCTACATGGAGCCTCTGACACTGGAATATTTGGCCCGGATCTGCCGCTACGAGCGGCCCGATGCCATTGTCCCCGGCATTGGCGGCCAGACGGGGCTGAACCTTGCCATGCAGCTTGCCAAAAAGGGCGTATTGGAAGAGTGCGAAATTGAGCTTCTGGGCACCAGCGTGGCCTCCATCGAAAAGGCAGAGGACCGGGAGCTTTTCAAGGAGCTGTGTGAGGCCATCGGGGAGCCGGTGGTGCCCTCCCAGATTACCTATTCCGTGGAGGAGGCCGTGGAGGCCGCGAAGCAAATCGGCTACCCGGTGATTCTCCGCCCCGCCTTTACCCTGGGCGGCACCGGCGGCGGCTTTGCCGACGACGAAGGGCAGCTCAAAGAGATGATGAAAACCGCCCTGGCCCTGTCCCCTGTCCACCAGGTGCTGGTGGAAAAGAGCATCAAGGGCTACAACGAGGTGGAGTACGAGGTGATTCGGGATGCCAACGACACCGCCATCACCGTATGCAACATGGAAAACATGGACCCTGTGGGCATTCACACCGGCGACTCCATTGTGGTCGCCCCCAGCCAGACCCTGACCAATAAGGAATACCATATGCTCCGGGACAGCGCCCTGAAAATCATCCGGGCCCTGGATGTGCGGGGCGGGTGCAACGTGCAGTTTGCCCTGGACCCCCATTCCTTCCGGTACTACGTCATCGAGGTCAACCCCAGAGTGTCCCGCTCCTCCGCCCTGGCCTCCAAGGCCTCCGGCTATCCCATCGCCCGGGTCTCCGCAAAAATCGCCGTGGGCATGAACCTGGACGAAATCCAGCTTGCCAACACCCCCGCCTGCTTTGAGCCGGCGCTGGACTACGTGGTCACCAAAATGCCCCGGTTTCCCTTCGATAAGTTCCCCACCGCCTCCAACTACCTGTCCACCCAGATGAAGGCCACCGGCGAGGTGATGAGCGTGGGCCGGTGTTGGGAAGAGAGCCTGCAAAAGGCCATCCGCTCCCTGGAAGATGGAGCCTACGCCCTGCGGATTCCCAAGTTCGCCCACTGGTCCGACTCCGAGCTCTTAGACTACGCCGCCAAGGGTCCCTCGGACCGGCTCTACGCCCTGGGAGAGCTTCTGTCCCGGGGGATGGACCCGGCCAGAATCTGTGATGCCACCGCCATCAGCATTTTCTTCCTGAGCAAGCTGAAAAACATCACAAGCTTTGAAAAGGAGCTGGAAGAGAACCCCGGGAGCCTGCCCCACCTGCGGCAGGCCAAGGCCATGGGCTTCTCCGACCGGCGGATTGCCGCCCTGTGGAACACCACGGAGGAGGAGATTTATCACACCCGCTGCCGGGAGAACCTGTTCCCGGTGTACAAGATGATTGACACCTGCGCCAGCGAGTTTGACAGCTATGTGCCCTATTTCTACTCCACCTATGCCCAGGAAAACGAATCCCAGGTCACGGACCGGAAGAAGATCATCGTCCTGGGCTCCGGCCCCATCCGCATCGGCCAGGGCGTGGAATTCGACTACTCCACCGTCCATGCCCTCCGGACCATCCGCAGCATGGGCTACGAGGCCATTGTCATCAACAATAATCCTGAGACCGTCTCCACAGACTACACCGCCGCGGACAAGCTGTATTTCGAGCCCCTGACCACCGAAGACGTGATGAACATTGTCCACCTGGAAAAGCCCCTGGGGGTGATTGTCTCCCTGGGCGGCCAGACCGCCGTCAACCTGGCCCAGAGCCTGACGGACCGCGGGGTTCCCATCATCGGCACCGACTGCGCCGCCATCGACCGGGCCGAGGACCGCTATGAATTTGAAAACCTCCTCAACCGGCTGAACATCCCCCGGGCCAAGGGCAAGGCCGTCACCAATATTGCGGACGGCATCGCCGCCGCGGCGGAAATCGGCTATCCCGTACTGGTACGGCCCAGCTTCGTCCTGGGCGGCCGGGCCATGGAAATCGTGGCAAACGAGGAAATGCTCCGCCGGTATCTGAAAAACGCCGTGGAAATCGACGAAAAGCGCCCAGTGCTCATCGACCACTACATCGTGGGCAAAGAGGTAGAGGTGGATGCCATCTGCGACGGGGAGCAGGTGTTCCTCCCCGGCATTATGGAGCTGGTGGAGCGCACCGGTGTCCACTCCGGCGACTCCATCTCCGTCTATCCCCCCTACAGCCTGTCCGCCGCCGTGAAGGAGCGCATTGCGGAATATACGGAAAAGCTGGGGCTGGGCCTCGGCATCAAGGGCCTGTTCAACATCCAGTTCATTGTGGATAAGAAGGGGGACGTGTACATCATCGAGGTCAACCCCCGGGCCTCCCGGAGTGTACCCTTCCTGAGCAAGTCCACCGGGGTTTCCCTGGTGGAAATCGCCACCAAGGTCATGCTGGGTGTCAGCCTGAAGGCGCAGGGCATTGTGCAGCTCCGCCGCCCGGAGCAGGACAAGTGGTATGTCAAAGCCCCCGCCTTCTCCTTTGCAAAGCTCGGCGGTATGGACACCTACCTGTCCCCGGAGATGAAATCCACCGGCGAGGCCATTGGCTACGACCGGAAGCTGAACCGGGCGCTGTACAAGGCCCTGCAGGCCTCCGGCATCAAGATGAAGGAATACGGCACCGTGATTGTCACCCTGGCGGACGAGGACAAGGAGGAGGGCCTGCCTCTGGCCCGCCGGTTCTATCAGATGGGCTTCAACATTGAGGCCACCGAGGGCACCGCCGCCTTCTTAAAGCAGCACGGCATCCGCACCCGGGTTCGCCGGAAGCTCAGCGACGGCAGCAACGAGATTCTCACCTCCATCCGCACGGGCTTCGTCAGCTACATTCTGAACACCCGCTCCATCTTCTCCCGGGAGCACTACGACGACGGCCAGGCCATTCGCCAGTGCGCCGTCCAGAACGGCGTGAACACCTTCACCTCTCTGGACACCGCCCGCATCGTCCTGGACGCCCTGGAGGAGGTCATCCCGGAAATCCACACCATTGACGAATAAAAACTGCCCGCCTTCTGATATGACCCCCAAATGTTGGACAGAGAATCCGACATTTGGGGGTCATATCATTCAAGGATTCCAAGACGGCGGGCAGTTTATACTTGTCTTAAATTACGGGAACAACAGAGCCATTGCGAATTGTACAGGCAGATCCATAAAGTGTTTCCATCAGCATTGGGGTCATAAGTTTTTGAGCGCTGCCAACCGCCAGAATTTTCCCTTGGTGCAGCACCAGCACATCGTCGCAAAACCATAACACATGGTTTGGATCATGCGTACATACCAAAACAGTTTTTCCACCTTGGCGCAGAGTGCACAGCTGCTTCCACACCAAAATTTGATTTTTGAAATCCAACGCAGAAGTCGGTTCATCCATAATGATTACCGGGCTTTGCTGTGCAAGCGCTCGTGCAATCAATACCAGTTGCCGCTGTCCACCGGACAGCTCTGTATAGGGCTTCGTTCGGATTTCCTCAATTCCCACTGCATCAACAGCCTCCGCTGTCGCCTGATAGTCCGCCGACGACGGTCCCTGTATACCTCCAAGGTAGGGCGTTCTTCCCATAAGGACAACTTCCTCCACAGAAAAGCCGAAGGAGACTCCATGCTCTTGAGGTACATAAGAAACCAATCGGCCAACCTGTTTGGGGCTCAGGCGGCAGATATCTCTACCTTGGATTCGGATACTGCCGCCGCTAGGACGTGTCAGTCCAGCAAGGCAGCGAAGCAGCGTCGACTTTCCAGAGCCATTGGGTCCAAACAAGGCTGTAATTCTCCCCGCCTCCACCCGCGCACTAAGGCCATGGAGGACTTCGTGACTGCCATAAGAAAAACTAATATTATCAAAGGAAAGGGTTGCTTCGGTCATGTCATCCCCACCTGTCTATTACTACGGAGAAGATATATCAGATAAGGTGCACCAAGAATAGAGGTTACAATGCTCACAGGAATCTCTCCCATGATAACAGTTCTGGCAATGGTGTCACACACGACCATAAAAAGACCCCCAAGGCATGCAGAAAATGGAATCAAATATCGGTGATCCGCACCCATCAGCATCCGGCTGGCATGAGGAATCATCAACCCAACCCAGGAAACAATCCCAACAGTAGACACAGTCGATGCCGTTGCAAAAGTGGCAACCCCAATGGCCGTTAGCTTCAGGAGCCCCACCCGTACTCCGAGAGAAGTAGCCTCTTGATCTCCCATACTAAGCACGTTCAGCTTCCATCCCAATCCCCACAAGATGCCCATAGCCACAGCGCCGCACCCCCCCAGGAAGAACACGTCACTCCATTTAGCGGTGTAAAAACCACCCATCAGCCAGAATGATATTTCCCGAAGCTTGCTATCTGAAGCAAACGTCTTAACAAGATTCAATGCTGCAGAAAACACTGAGGCTATCACGGAACCTGCCAGCACCAAATTCACCAAAGGCGTCCGTCCGGATTTGGTTGCAACCCCATAGGACAGCGCCATTGCCAGGACCGAGAACGCGAAGGACATAAGGCTTACAGAAACCAGCCCGCCTAGATACACAATTGCAATAGCCGCACCGCAGGCCGCACCAGAGGACACACCCAGAATATAGGGTTCTACCAATGGATTGCGAAACACGCCCTGGAATGCAGTACCTGCCACAGACAGCATTGCTCCGGCAACGGCCGCCAGACAAACTCGCGGAAAGCGTATTTCCCAAATAACAGAAGCGAACAGATCATCTATTGTTTTCCTGACTCCCAGCTTCGCGCCAAATACAAAAACAACATCCTTCAGCGGAATCATCAGGTTGCCAAGAGCTACCGCCACCATCATGGAAAGCACCAACAACAGCAATGCAGCACAAATTACTCCGCGCTTTTTCCGGTTGGCCTCAATCAATGTGGAAGTCTGCCTCAATATTTCCCCCTCTTTCCGCATAACGCCGTTTTCCAAGACAGGCATACATAGTTGGTTCTATCTCGGTAAATCCATTTTCCGTTTTCCGGAACGTAAATTCCAGCCATATCCAAATAGTCATTCAAAATCAAGTTGAAGCGATCCGTGTCCAGATTCAGCCGCCGCCTCAAATCCATGAGTGCTGCCTCTCGATTCGGGAACTCTTTGTCAAACGCTGTCCCCACCAGATGCCTCACATCCGCAGAAATGCCCATCTGCGATAGCAAGCCATAAATGACATCTGCCTTCCCCCGTACCGGCGGCTCGTCTCCATAGATTACTGGCCGTAAATCCACACTGATTTTTTCCCAGGTGGTCACACCATTAAACCAGTAGAGGTACACCCCTTTTCTAGCAACCGCATTCATTTTTTCAATCGCCGCCCGAAGGTCCCGCATTGCCAGAGAATAGGATGCAATCACATAGTCTACTTCTCCCAACTTGGCCAGGTCCGTATCCTCCCATGCCTCGTTTATGGAAATCAGATTTGTAAGTCCTCTGGATTCAGCATGCGCCTCAGCCAAATCCAGCATTGCCCTGGAGGGGTCCAGCATCACGACACTACGTACCTTTGATGCCAAAGGAATCGCCAAAACCCCAGGACCGCATCCAATATCCAATACCGTATCCGTCCTTTCAAATGGCAAGTCCGCCGCACGCTGAAAGCCATCCTCCCAAATTTTGGAGGATGCATCATAGGATTTAGCGGAAGACTCCGCCCGATACTGTCTCATATAATTATTTTCATTTTGAAAGCCATCGGACCAAAGCTTTTCATAGTCTGGCATCTCCATTAGAAGTTTGCTCCATCCATCCAATCCAACTGCTGTACCGCTTTCAACTCCTGCGCCTCTTCCTGTGTCAGACCATACAACTCCATATGATATTCATTCAGCCAAGAAGCCACATCAATATCCTCGAATCGATCAGGATAAACACTCTTGGCGGAGATTAGCAGAATCGTCGGGACCTCCAGTCGGAAATCTCCCCACCAGGTCAGCAAGCCTATGGATGCCACGTCACCATTCTTGACAGCGGTGATGGAGGAAATCGGCGTATAGAGAGAGTCCGTCAAAAACACCTCTGGCGTAGGAGAAACAGTGCAGAGAATAATCTTGTCCGGATTCAGCGCCAGTAGCTGCTCGGCAGATACCTTTCGAATTGCCTCGTGCTCCGGATGAACATTCTGGATGCCGGCAACTTCCTCGCCAAACTTAGCATCGCCGTAGTCAGCACCCCACACCGTGCCGGTAAGTTCATCACCCTTCAAGCCTCCGATATACATAACCGTTGGCTTTTCTTCTTCCGGAATATCAGCGGTTCTCTCCCGAATCAGAGAAATGGTTTTGTCCATTAGAGCAATAACCTCCTCGGCCCGCTCCTCTTTCTGGAACAATTCTCCCATAAGCCGAATTCCATCGTATTGGGTCTCAAGCTTCACCTCGTCATAGCAGCCGGGACCATTGACAACCACCAAGGGAATCTTTAGTTCATTCTCAATTTTGTCAATCGCCTCCGCCGTAATTTCGCTATCCTTGATATATTCGGAATTTCGAAGAATTACCAGGTCTGGCTTTGCTGCCACGAGAGTCTCATAGTCCACCGCAGACGTGGGATAACCAATCTGCGGTAAATCCAAAAGCTGAGGACACAAATAAAGGCTGTCGCGCGCTGTCTTCTCCGTCGCTCCCTGTATCACATCGCCGGACGCAACAATTCGATCCGCCACGCCCAAGGCGGTCATTGTCTGAACCAAGAAACCCTTATCCAAAATTGCCACCCGATCAATGCTTTCCGGCAGGGTTACCTCTACTCCACGCATATCCGTAATGGTTCTAGGGCCGCTGTTTCCTTCCGTAGCGGCATCAGTCGGAGCGGTCACGGCTGCTGTCGCCGCAGTGGTCTGCTCCGTCTGGGCTGGTGTCTCTGCCCCACCGCAAGCTGTCATCATCACGCTGATGCACAGAGCCAAACACAGTGCTAGAATTTTTTGCATCTTCTGTTGCCTCATTTCTTTCGTTAGTTGTACCAATTTGTTTTCCTTTTAGAAAACTGGTATCCTCTGCACATTATAGTCAAAAGCAGCCTTTTCTGTAAGCCCCAGGGGGGGATGTTTTTCTTTTTATGTCGAAATCATCCAAAAAATTGCGATTTCTTTGTTCAAAACGTCAAATTTATTTTTTTAAGATTGATGTACCATAATAAAAAGAAAGTCACCATTATGAAACAGCATGCGCTCACAATGATGACTTTTTCAGTTTTTTAGCCCATATATACTCAGTTAGGCATTTTTTTGCAAAAGCGGATAGCGATATAACTGCGCAAATTAGAGACTACCGCCGTTACAAATGTACTATATATCTAATATTTCCGCGCCCAGCTTTTCCGCGTCCTCCCGGCTGTGGGTGACGAGAAGGACCGTGGCGTTTCCCCGAAAGCGGCGGATGGCTTCCAGGGCGCTTTCCCGGTTGTTTTCGTCCAGACCCGTAAAGGGCTCGTCCAGGATAAGCAGGTCCCCCCGATACAGCAGCGCTCTTGCCAGGGCGGCCCTCCGGGCCTGTCCGCCGGAGAGCTTCTCCGCCGGGATGTCCAGGCAATCCGTCAGGTGGAGGGCATGGAGCACCCGCTCCATCTCCGCGTCGGGAAAACGGCTGCCCAGAACCAGCCTGAGATTCCCCGGAACGGTCAGCTCCCCGCACAGGCGGCTTTCCTGGAATACCGCGGCCTTTCGGGGCGGTACCCCGCGAATTTCCCCGGCATCCGGCTTTTCCAAGCCCAGAATCAGCCGCAGGAGGGTGGTCTTCCCCCGGCCGGAGGGACCCATCAGGGCGTAGATTTTTTCCGGGGCAAACACGGCGCTGAAATCCTCCAGCACCCGCTTATCCCCATAGGCCTTGGAGACATTTTTTAGCTCCATGTCACTCCCCCCAATGGATGATTTTTTGAATAGTCCAGTGAAGCGCCCGCAAAAACAGCTTTTCAAACACCACACTGACGGCGACAATCATCGCCGTCCAGGCAAACAGGTCCGCGATTTCCAGATACACCTTGGCCTCGTACAGCATTCCGCCCACACTCCGCCCGGTGACGGCAATGACCTCCGCCGCCACACCGGCCTTCCAGCACAAGCCTAATGCCACATGGCCGGCGGATTTCAGGTAGGGGGCCAGGGCCGGAAGGCAGATGCACCGCACCTGCCGGAGCAGCGGCACCCGGAACACCCGGGCCATTTCCAGGAGGGCCGTGTCCGCCGCCCGGAGGCCCTGCAGGGCGTTGGCGTACAGCACGGGCAGCACCATGAGGAAGGAAATAAATACGCTCAGCCGTTTTCCGGACAGCCACAAAAGGGCAATGACGATGAAGGAGGCCACCGGCACGGTCTGAATGGCCAGGATGTAGGGCCGCAGCAGGGTCTCCGCCAGCGGGAAGCGGGCGGAAACCGCCGCCAGCACCAGGGCCGTCACAAAAGCCAGGCAAAAGCCCAGACTGATGCGGCTGAAGGTAAAGCCCAGGGCCTGCCAGGTGGTTTTCTCCCCCAGAAGCGCCCCAAGCCGCCGGGCCACCTGAAACGGCCCCACCAGCAAAAGCCGATTGTCAATGGCCCAGGCGGCACACTGCCAGACAAAAAGGGCCAAAAGGGCAGCAAAAAGCTTTGCTGCCCTTCCGTTTGGTTCAAAACGCGGCTTACGCGCCATAATAGAAGTCGTCGCCGGGCAGCGCGCCGCCGACGGCGGCGGGATTCTGCTCAAACAGAACGTTCAGGCACCCGCTCAAAGCGTCCTTCATCTCCGTGCCCGTGATGCAGACGATGTTGCACTGAGGGATGGCCTTCTTGGCGATGGGAGCCTTGACAATCTCATACTTGCCGCAGAGCTCCGCCGCGTCGTCCACATTCTCGTTGACCCAGGCGGCGCTCTCGGAGAAGTCCTTCAGGAACTGCTCCACGGCCTCCGGGTGCTCCTCGGCAAACTGGCTTCTTACCAGGATGCAGGCGGTGGTGCACAGGCTGCCGCCGCCTACCTTTTCCCACTCGTCGGAGATGGACAGGGCCACACGGAAGCCCTCGCCCAGCTGGGTCGCGGCGGCGGTGACATAGGGCTGGGGCAGCATGGCGATGCCGCTGCCCTGGGCGTTCAGCGTGGCGACCACCTCGCTGGGCTCGCTCTTCCACTCAATGGTCAGGTCCTTGTCCGCGTCCAGGCCGTTCTGGCTGAGGACATAGCGCAGGAAGTATTCCGGAGTGGAGCCCTTGCCGGTGGCGTACAGGGTCCGGCCCTTCAGGTCCTCCACGGACTGCACGGTCTCACCGCCGAACTCGCCGATATACAGCACACCCAGCACATTGACGGCCAGAGCCTTGACCTTGCCCTCGGTCTTGTTATACAGCACCGATGCCAGGTTGGCAGGCACGGACACAATGTCCAGCTCCCCCTGCAGCAGCATGGGGGTCAGCTCGTCGGCAGCGCCCTTGATGGCGTAGGTGTAGCCGGAGTCGGCGTTCTGGTCGGCGGTATCAAAGAGCTTTACCATGCCGATGCCCGTGGGGCCGGTCATGGCACCCAGACGGACCTCCACCGGTGCCGGTGCTTCGGTGGTTTCCGGGGCCGTGGTCTCAGGCGCGGTGGTTTCCGGGGCCGCTGTGGTTTCGGGGGCCGCCGTGGTCTCCACAGGCGCGGCGCTGCCGCAGCCGGCAAGGAGGGACACCGTCAGCGCCAGCAGGCAAAGAATAGCAGTAAACTTTTTCATTTTTCATCCTTCTTTCCAATCGAGCATCCCTATTTTGGCACAGCAATTGCTTGAATGAATCTTTCGTAAACAAGCACCGGCAAACGTCTGTAGGGGCGGCTACCAGCCGCCCGAAATCTATCGTGCCTGAGCTGTTGGTACATAGCACTCAGGTCCGTCGGCTGGCGGGCGGCTGATAGCCGCCCCTACGGTTCACGAAATGTCACTCACGCGATTGTCCTGCCCTTTCGGGGCTTTTTCTTGACTTTGCTTTATGATTGTACTATACTTACCCCAGTAAATTCCGTTGCATTTGCAACGATGACGAACAGGAGTGCTTCATGAATCAGCAGCAGCGAACCGTCCTATACCACTGCGGCCTGTTTTCCGGCATCGCCCCGGAGCAGGTGGATGCCATGCTGAGCTGCCTCAGCGCCCGGCAGGAGCGGTACGAAAAAAACACCGTGGTCTGGAACATCGGCGACACCCTGCATTCCTGCGCCCTGGTGCTGTCCGGATGCCTGCGGGCGGAGTCCGTCAACGCCGGGGGCGAGCATCTTTTGATGGCCACCCATCGGGCCGGGGCCCTGGTGGGGGACGTGCTCATGGCAACCCCGGGGAGCAAAAGCCCCGTGTATGTGGTAGCCTCGGAGGACACGGAGCTATTGTTTCTCCCTTTCCACCGGATCATGAGCGGCTGCAGCGAGTGCTGCGGCTGGCACGGAAAGCTGCGGGAAAACCTGGTGTCCGAAATCGCCATGAAATTCTGGGCCCAGCGGCAGCGGACGCTGTACCTCTCCGCCAAATCCCTGCGGCAGCGGATTGCCATGCGGCTGTATGACGAATATCGGCGCACCGGCAGCCTGACCTTCTCCCTGGGAGGCACCCGGGAGGACCTGGCAGACTTCCTGGGTGCCAACCGCAGTGCCCTTTCCCGGGAAATCGGGCGGATGAAGGAGGACGGAATCCTGGACTACTACAAGGATACCTTCCGGATTCTGGACCTGGAAAAGCTGTGCAGGGACGTGGGATAAGGGGAATGTTTCTTTTCGGTTTAGAATAAAAGTTTAAGATATTCCTAAGAATAGAGCGATAGCGGAGAAGGGCGGCGGCTATGAAAAAAGAAAATAAATTTGGAAAAGTTTTGTATATCCTGGTAACGGTCAGCTTTATCATTCCCATTGTGTACCTGATTCTGCGGATGATTTTCGGCGGCGGCAGCCAGAGCGATGCCGGATACCACTCCGACTCGGACTACCTGCTGATGCTCATGCAGTGTATTCTGGGCCTCATCACCATCCATCTGCCCAGTATTCTGGAGCGGAAGCTGCGCTTTGAGCTGCCCAGCCTGCTGTATACCTTCTATATCATCTTCCTTTACTGCGCCATCTTCCTGGGGGAGGTCCGGAGCTTTTACTATCTGGTGCCCCAGTGGGACACAGTCTGTCACTTCTGCAGCAGCATGATGATGGGCTTCTTCGGGCTCATGGTAGTGACCATCCTCAACCGGGATAAGCACCTGTCCGTCAGCCTCTCTCCCTTCTTTGTGTGCCTGTTTGCCTTCTGCTTCTCCGTGACCCTGGGCTCTATCTGGGAAATCTATGAATTCGCGGCGGACGGGCTGTTCGGCATGAACATGCAGAAATTCACGCTGGCCGACGGCACCGTCCTGGTGGGCCACGCCGCCCTGGCCGACACCATGAAAGACATTATTGTGGATGTCCTGGGCTCCCTGCTGGCATCCGTCATCGGCTTTTTCTCCATCCGCAAGGGGAAGGGCTGGTATATCCCCACGCTGACAGATACAAAGGAGGACCCCCAATGAAACAGAGAACCCTGACAGGCGTTGTCCTGGCCCTGATGGCGGCGGTGCTGCTGGGCTGCTTCCATCTGCCCTATTTCCCCCAGCTCACCGCAATCGTCATTGGGTGCGGTGCCGTATGGGAGATTCTGGGGGTCAACGGCATTGAAAACAAGGGCAGCCGGATTTCCGGCTGTGTCCTGGCCGTGCTGCTGCCCCTTCTGTCCCTGACGGAAAACCGGTATTGGGTGGCCGTCATGCTGGTGTGCGGGCTTGTGTTCTTTACATACCTGATGGCCAATATCGGAAAGCTTTCCCCCAATACCTGTATCATCACCGGGGAAATTCTCTTTGCCCTGAGCCTTTACCGGTGCCTTGCCTCCTATGGAAGGATTCCCTACGGCGCGTTTTACCTGTGCCTGACGGGGCTTATCTGCGCCCTGACGGATATCTTCGCCTACCTGGTGGGCAGCCGCTTCGGGCGGCACAAGCTGGCCCCCAGGGTCAGCCCCGGCAAGAGCATCGAAGGGGCCCTGGGCGGACTGTTCGTCACAGTGATTATGCTGTTTCTGCTCTTCAGCCGTTTTTTCTCCGACACCCTGGGCTTTGTTCTCTACCTGATTGCGATGTCGGTGCTCGGGCAATTGGGAGACCTTTCCATGTCCGCCGTCAAGCGTGTCGCGGGGGTCAAGGATTTCGGCAAAATCTTCCCGGGCCACGGCGGCATCCTGGACCGGCTGGACAGCCTCATGTACCCCCTGGCCTTCACCTGGCTGCTGTTCTGCTTTAAAATCTGGATTTTCGCCTAAAATAAATACCAAAAGATGTAGGGGCGGCTACCAGCCGCCCGAAATGTATCGGGATTGAGCTGTTTATACGAAACACTCAGGCCCGTTAGTTTTCGGGCGGCTGGTAGCCGGTGGATTTATTGTTCGATTGCCACTGGCAATCGTAGAATTTTCATTCGCTGCGCGACGCACCGCCCCTACGGTTCACACAATGTTTACTCGTGCAATCGTCGTGAATTTCATCGCTAACGGTTTGATTTTTTCACTTATCCGTGATATGATAAAAAATATCGCAAAAGGAGGTCGAAGCCATGGCGGTAAGCTACAAAAAACTGTTCCATCTTATGATTGATAAGGGAATGACCAATGCGGAGCTGATGGAAAAAGGCGGCTTTAGTGCTAACATCATTACCCGATTAAAGCGCGACAACTATATAGCCTTAGAGAGCATCGAAAGAATTTGCTGTGCCCTCGATTGTGGCGTTGACGATATTCTGGAATTTATACCGAACGAAAAGGAGAAGGGAAACCATGGTTGATACAAAGAAAGAGCAAGAGCGTGACGAGCTGCATCGTGCGATATGGGCAATCGCTGATGAACTTCGTGGTGCCGTTGACGGCTGGGATTTTAAGAACTATGTTCTCGGAACCATGTTTTATCGCTATATCTCCGAGAACCTGACCAACTACATCAATTCCGGTGAACAGGAAGCCGGAAATACCGATTTTGATTATGCCAAAATGCCCGATACCGATGCAGAAGAAGCTCGTGACGGCTTGGTAGAAGAAAAGGGCTTCTTTATTCTTCCGTCCGAGCTGTTTTGCAATGTCAATCTCAGAGCCGACAACGATGAAAACCTGAACGAAACCTTGGAGCGTGTATTCAACCATATTGAAAGCTCTGCAAAAGGATCATCCTCCGAAAGCAGCTTTGCCGGACTGTTTGATGATTTTGATGTGAACAGTAATAAACTCGGTTCTACCGTTGCAAAGAGAAAGATTATTGCAGAGATTGAGGTGGGATGATGAAGAAAGGCAAGCGTGAAATCAGCATCGTTCGTTCCTCCGCTGCGGAATATCTGACATTCATCACCGCCACCGGGGAAAGCGATGTAAATGCAGTATATTGCGATGAAAATGTATGGCTGACCCAAAAAATGATGGGACTTCTGTATAATGTGGAAACGCACACCATCAATTATCACTTGAAAAAAATATTTGCCGACGGAGAGAGCGATGAGAATTCAGTTATTCGAAAATTTCGAATAACTGCTGCGGACGGCAAAACCTACAACACCAATCACTATAATCTGAGCGCCATCATTGCCGTGGGCAATAAGGTGGATTCTCCCCGTGCGGTGCAGTTCAGAAAGTGGGCAAACCGTATCATTGAAGAATTTACTGTGAAGGGCTTTGCTATGGATGACGAGCGCCTGAAAAACGGCGGAACTATTCTGACAAAAGATTATTTTGAAGAACAGCTGGAGCGCATCCGTGAAATTCGCCTTTCGGAACGGCGGTTTTACCAGAAGATCACCGACATCTATGCCACCAGTATTGACTACGATGCCAAGGCAGAAACGACAAGGCTGTTTTTCGCACGGGTGCAGAATCAGCTTCATTGGGCGATCCATGGCGAAACGGCGGCAGAGACCATCTATCACCGTGCCGACAGCAGCAAGGAGCACATGGGGCTGACCACTTGGAAGGATGCTCCCAACGGTAAAATTCAGAAATTCGATGTGGTGATTGCCAAGAATTATCTGACACAGGAAGAACTTTCTGCGATGGCGAGAATCGTCAACGCCTATCTTGATTTGGCGGAGCTGCGAGCTGAGGAACAAGTTCCTATGACGATGGAGGATTGGGCAGAACAGTTCGAGGGCGTTCTTCGGCTGAGTCGAAAGGAAATTCTGACCAATGCGGGAAGCATTTCTGCCAAAATTGCGGAGCAGCACGCCCTGAGCGAGTTTGAAAAATATCGCATCGTGCAGGATCAGCTGTATCAAAGCGACTTCGACAGAATATTGCTGGAGGATGCAACGCCGAGTTTGCAGAAAGCGAATGAAACTGAGATTGTGAACTCGTGCGTTCACAATCCGCTTCAAATAGAGGAAGGCGGTGAGGACGAATGAGCAATGAGAGAAAACAGAGCAAACTGGATGAGCTGATTCAGCAATACTGCCCGGATGGGGTGGAACACAAGCCTGTCGTTTACGAAACCGAGCCAAGCTATCAGATGGTAGCAGAGGAATCTGCACCGTATGGAGCAAAAGAGAATTAAATCAGATATGCAGCCGCTGCGGAATTGAGCTAAAGCTGGTCATCCCCGCGGACCACACCTGGAAAATGATTCCGCCGGAATACCACACCCGGTACTATGCCGTGTGTCCCCACTGCAATGTCTACCTGTGCGAGCTGGATGGGGTCGCGGACCCCAACGCGGCCCTGCTGGCCCACATCGACGCGACAGACGGCCTATTCTACAATCACTCCTGGTGCAACGAGTACGAGAAGACCATGGTCAAGCCGGAAAGCTTCTACTACGCCGTCTGCGGGGCGACCTATCAGGAGTAGCTATTCTCCAAACCGGTAATACCGCTTCCCCGGCTCCAGCCGTACCCCCTTCTCCGCGGCCAGCTGAGAGACGGTGGTGAAGTGGAAGCCCCGGGCGGTGAGGGTGTCGATGATGGAAAGAGCGGCCTGGACGGAGCTGGTGGACATATCGTGGAGAAGAATCACATCCCCGTCCCTGACATTCTTTAAAACCCTGGCCTTGACCACTGCCGCGTCATGAATTGCCCAGTCCTGCGGGTCTACGGACCACTGCAGGATGGGCATTTTTTTGGCCTCCGCCACCTGGCGGACCGCGTCGCTGCAGCAGCCCCCGGGGGGACGGAGGAGCTTTACCCGGCTACCCTCCGGCATCAGGGCCAGGGTGGCGGCGATTTCCTCGGCAATGTTCCGGCGGCTCATGGCGGCCATGGAGTCGTGGGTAAAGCCGTGGCAGCCCAGCTCGTGGCCCGCCTGGGCAATCCGGGCTGCCATATCCGGATATTGCCGAATCCGGTAGCCGCAGAGGAAAAAGGTGGCCTTCACGCCCCGTTCCTCCAGGCCGTCCAGCAGGGCGGCGGTAAACCGGCCGGAGGGGCCGTCGTCAAAGGTCAGGGCAACCGTGGGAGCCTCCGCCCGGGCGGGCACGGCAAGGCAGAGGCTCAACAGAGCGAGACACAGCAGTTTTCGCAAGAAAAGCCCTCCTTTTTGGGAAAGATTGGGTTTGACGGGAGCGGGAATTTGGGGTATGATAAGGGGTAGAGTTTGTATGGAGGATGCGGGTATGGAGCTACGCTGTCCCATCTGCGCGTTGGCGCTGGAAAAACAGGAAAAACGGCTGGTCTGCCCCGGGGGCCACAGCTTTGATGTAGCCCGACAGGGCTACGTAAACCTTTTGACGGTGCAGCAAAAGCACGCCTTAGACCCTGGGGACACCCGGGAGCAGGTGCTCTCCCGCCGGGCCTTTCTGGACACGGGGAAATACGCACCCATCGCCCAGGCCCTGATCGAAGCCGCCCGGGAATACGGCGCTGCCGGGAATCTATTGGACGTGGGCTGCGGCGAGGGGTACTACTGCGCCGCCCTGTCCCACGCCCTGGCGCTTCCACTTACAGGGCTGGATATCTCCAAGGAGGCGGTGCGGTACGCCGCGGCCAGATACAAGGATGCCCAGTGGCTCTGCGCCACGGCGGCCCATATCCCGGTGAAGGACCAAAGCGTCGGGGTGCTCACCAGCCTGTTTGCCGTCACCCTGCCGGAGGAATTTCACCGGGTTTTGAAAGAAGACGGGCTGTTTCTCCAGGTAGTGGCGGCGGAGGACCATCTCATGGGGCTTAAATCCATTATCTATGACGAGATTCACCGCAAGGAAAAGCACCCTGTGCAGGACTACCCCGGCTTCCGGCGGCTGGACAGCCGGCCCATTTCCTTCTCCTTTGCGGTGGAGGGGGCGGAAATCATGCAGCTGTTTTCCATGACCCCCCACGTATTCCGGGTTGGCAAGGCGGGCCTTACCCGTCTGGAGAACACCCAGCGCCTGGAGGACACCGTCAGCTGCATCCTGAATGTCTACAGGAGGGTTCCGTAATACTTTGTCCCAAAGCGGGCGGACCTATCCGGGAAAATTTTTGAAGGAGTGAAACCATGCTGGAAAAACTGGAAGCGGTATCCAGCCGATATGAAGAGCTCTGCGCCAAGTCCGAGCAGCCGGACTTCTACGCGGACCCCAAGCAGGCATCCAAGCTGCTGCGGGAGAAAAACGATTTGGAGCCCATTGTGGAGGCTTACGCCGCCTACAACCGGGCGGACCAAGAGATGCGGGACGCTCAGGAGCTCATGAGCGAGCCGGAGATGAAGGAGCTGTGCCAGCAGACCTTCCAGGAGGCCAAGGCGGAGAAGGAACGGCTCTATCGGGAAATGCAGATTCTGCTGCTTCCCAAGGACCCCAACGACGAAAAAAGCGTCATTGTGGAGATTCGCGGGGGTGTTGGCGGCGAGGAAAGCGCCCTGTTTGCCCACAGCCTGTTCCGCATGTACTCCATGTACGCCGCCCGGAAGGGCTGGAGCGTGGAGCTCATGAACTATAACGAAACCGAGCTTGGCGGCGTGAAAGAAGCGGACTTCGTTCTGAACGGACGGGGGGCCTACTCCCGGATGAAATACGAAAGCGGGGTCCACCGGGTCCAGCGGGTGCCGGAAACGGAGTCCGGCGGCCGGGTCCACACCTCCACCGCCACCGTGGCGGTGCTGCCGGAGATGGAAGAGGTGGACGTGCAGCTGAACCCCGCGGATATTGAGATGCAGGTCTACCGGGCCTCCGGTGCCGGCGGCCAGCACGTAAACAAAACCAGCTCCGCCGTCCGGCTGATTCACAAGCCCTCCGGGATTGTGGTTGCCTGCCAGGAGGAGCGCAGCCAGGTCCAGAACCGGGAGAAATGCATGCGGATGCTGGCCTCCAAGCTCTACGAGCAGGAGCAGGAGCGCCTGGACAGCCAGGTGACCGGCCTGCGCCGCAGCCAGGTGGGCTCCGGGATGCGCAACGAGCGCATCCGCACCTATAATTTCCCCCAGGGCCGGGTCACGGACCACCGGGTGGGCCTGACCCTTTACAAAATCGATGCCGTCATGGACGGCGACCTGGACGAAATCATCGACACCCTCGCCACCGCCGACCAGGCGGAGAAGCTGAAAATGGCGAAATAAAATTTGCGAAACTGAGTAGTTCGTTGAGCGTATACCCTCTGACGGAAGCCAAAAAGCCTTCTCCTGCTGGAGAAGGTCCCCGCCGCAGCGGGGGAATGTGGAG
>OIZI01000223.1_pt1 | contig 29871 bp, 19 predicted proteins | sample 1588441 | NCBI WGS metagenome assembly OIZI01 (sample SAMN03283284) | human gut metagenome | biome: human-associated habitat; material: feces | host: Homo sapiens | place: Peru | collected 2012 | reverse complement strand
TGTAGTTATTGCCGCAGCCGTCGCAGTGCCAGTGCGCCACGATACCCGTTTCCGTGCAGGTCGCGGGTTCAGCTGTCACGGCGTGCAGCTTATCGCCGTGCGCCGTCGCATTGATCGGCTCGGTCACATCGTTCAGCTTCACCGTTCCGGCGGCATCGCTGTAGTTATTGCCGCAGCCGTCGCAGTGCCAGTGCGCCACGATACCCGTTTCCGTACAGGTCGCGGGTTCAGCCGTCACGGCGTGCAGCTTATCGCCGTGTGCCGTCGCGTCCTTTTCCACATTTCGTGTGTTTTCATAGCCGCACAGCGAACAGGTGAGCTTTTCCGTGCCTTCTCTTGCACAGGTCGGCTCTGTCGTGCGCTGATAGCTGTCATAGCTGTGCTTGCAGGTCGTCGACCAACCGTCGGCGTTGCGGTAGAGAATGACCGCTTCGGTCAAACGGTAGCCCTTTGCGACATCCGTCGGATCGAGGAAGGTCGTTTCCGCGGGCAGCACGATCTTTTTGGCATTTTTCTGCACCTCATAGACGCTCTGATCGTTGTCGGCAAACTGCAGCGTCAGGCTGTCGCCGTCGGCGTCCAGTTTCAGATCCGTGCGGTCAGCGGTGTCCACCGTCGCGCCGAACAGATAGCGATAGTCCTTTGTCACAAGCTTTTGCAGCGGGTCAGCGTTCACAAGTGCCGTCTCGCTTTGCGGCAACGTTACACCATTCACCGCAAAAGTGAACGTCGACATCCCGTTTTCCGCCTTGCTTTCGGACAGCGTCAGCGCAGAGGCGGGAATTTCGGTCGCCTTGAAGCTCGTTGTCACGGTGATATCGTCGAACCACGCCGCGCCGCTGCCCGCATTCGCCAGGATCTGCAGGCGCATGGACGCGGTCTTGCTCTGCATCGTATGCGTGAATGTATACTGCTGCCAGTCGCTTGCCGTTCCCGTGCCGGTCAGATAGTTACGGCCGGTCGAGGGTGCGCCGAGCAGATTGCCTGCGGCATCGAATTCAAACACCTGCACATATGCCTGCACAGGTGCGTCCTTTTTGCGCCACAGCGAGAAGGTGTAGGCGGTATCGGGGGTGACGTCGATTTTGTTGCTGTAGACAGTGGCGCCGCCGTTTTTGATCTTCAGCGCCGCACTGCCGTCAAGGCCGCCCGTGGCATCGATGGCGGTGAGATCGTCGCCGGTGATGCCGTTCCAGTTTGCCGTGTGGTTTTCCTGCTCAAAGTCACCGTTGAACAGATAGCTGCCCGTCGTCTCGGTGCTGCTGACAAGCGAGAAGCTGTCAAACAGCGCCGAGCCCGTCCCCGCATTGAGACCGATGTCGATACGGATCTTGCCGCTCGTCGGCGCGGTGAACGACAGCGTCATCCGCGTCCAGTCGGCATATTCGTTCATGGTCGCGTCCTGTCTTTCGATCGCCGTCGAGCCGTTGTCGCGCACCGTGATGTATGCCACCAGGCGGGCGGTGGTCTTTTTGTAATAGGAGAGGGTGTATTCCTCGCCCGGAGTGACGGAGACCGTTGCATAGACAAACGCCTGTCCGCTGCCGTCTCTCGTCAGCTTCAGCGCGCCCGAGCCGTTTTGCCCCTCAGTCTCCGAGCGCACCGCCTCTGCCGTGTTGTTCCCCTCGGGATACCAGAATTTTCCCGTTCCGAAGTCACTTGCGCTGTCGAACCCACCGTGCTCCGCAAGCAGGTCGGTCTTGCCCATCCTCGCCTGCAACGCAGACGAAGTGAGCGTCGACAGCGGGATCAGCGCCAGCAGCAGTACCAGCGAGGACACTGTGGCAAGCACGCGCCTGCCGTGTACCGACAATTTCATCGCTTTTCCTCCTCTGAAATGTAATATACTTTCAGCCGCCCGCGGCGACTGCGGAAAACAGATCATTTCAGTCCCTCGCCCGCATCCGTGCCGCGCAGGAACTGCTTGTGGAACACCGTATACAGCACCAGTATCGGCAGCATGGACAGCGTCAGTGCTGCAAAGATCGTGCCGAAATCCTGTCCGCGGCTGAAAATTTCGGTGATGTGCTGCAAGCCGACGGAAAGGGTGTGATGTGCTTCCGTGTAGCCGAGAAATGTTGTTGCCAGCGTGTATTCGTTCCATGTCGCCATGAATACCGCCAAACACTGGAACAGCACGATCGGGCGGATGAACGGCAGAATGATGCGCGAAAACACATACCATTCCCCCGCGCCGTCGATATATGCCGCTTCCAAAAAGCTCTGATCGATCCGCCGCACAAAGCCGGTCACAAGAAAGATCGGCACGGGAATCGCCTGTACCGCATAAATGACCGTCAGCATCGCACGGTTGTCGGTCATGCTGATGCCGGGGTTAGTGCCGGTGATCATTTCGATGAGGCTGTTTATGTGCCCGCCGAGAGACTCCAGCTGGAAAAACAGCGGCACAAGCACCAAAATCGACGGAATCATCATGGCGACAAAATAGAAGCCGCTGAAAAACTTTTTAGCGCGGAAAACATATTTCCCCAATATGTACGAGGTGGTCGTCAGCATGAGGAAGAACAGCGCCGTTGCCCCCGCGGTGATCAGCACCGTGTTCAGAATATATCCGGCAAAGTTCGATCCCGTCCACGCCTGTTTATAGTTGGAAAAAGATAATTCTTTCGGAAGTCCCCACGGGTCGCTTATAAACTCGGTCGGCGTTTTCAGCGAGGAATACAGCATCCACACCACCGGGAACAGCACCAGCACCACCCAGAAAAGCAGCATAATGCGCAGCACCCAGCGCACGATGACCGTGCCGACGGTGTCCCGTTTTTCGGAACGGATGTGCAGCCCCGCATACACCAAAAGTGCCAATCCGCAGACGCCGGGCAGGAACACGCCGATCAAAGAGAGCGTGTCCTCAAAAGCCAGCATCCGATCACCGGAAAAGTGCGGATAGCGCAATCCGCCGCTGCAGGCGATCACAAACAGCATGAGCACCTGCACCGCGACCATAATCAATCCGACGGTCTGCAGCTTTTCGGGAGACAAAAGCGACGGGGTCTTGGACAGTTTTTTCATATCATCGCTCCTCCCTGCGCGCCACCAGCGTGTTGACCGTGCCCGCCAGCGCCACGCTGATGAGCATCAGCACGATCGCCGCCGCGTTCGCATATCCCACGCGCATATCGGTGTAAGCCGCATTGTATACATACAGTCCCATGACATACGATTTCGTACCGGGACCGCCGCCCGTGAACGGCAAAATGAGGTTCAAGTTGGCGGCAAGAGAGCTTGTGAGGATCGTCACGATCATATACCGTATCTGCGGCATGATCGCGGGCAGCGTGATCGAGAACATTTGGCGGAACACGCCTGCGCCGTCGATGTCCGCCGCCTCATAGACCTCTTGTGAAATGTTGTTGATCGACGAGATCAGGATGATCATGAAGCTGCCGATGCCGCACCAGCTTGCCACAAAAATGATGATGGGCAGCGGATAATCGGCAAGCCACCCGTTTTGCGACGTCCAGCCGATGCCGAGCATCTTCAGCAAGCGGTCGAAAAGTCCCAGCTCGAAGAAAAACTTCCACACACGGGTGATGACGATGATGGAGAGGATGTTCGGCAGATAGAGAAGATACCGATATGCGCCGCCCTCTCGCTTACCGAAACGCAGACGCGTCAGGCACATGGCGAACAGCGTCGCCAGCACGACAATGATGATCTCCTTGAAAAAGACGATGAAAAGGTCGTTTTTAACGGAAGTGCCGAACACCGGGTCGGTGAAGATCTCCTTATAGTTCTTGAGACCGACAAAAACCTTTTCACCGTAGCCGTCCCAGTCAAAAAGGCTGTCACGCACCGAGGTGAGCATCGGCACAATGCAGATATACACATACAAAAGGAAGGTCGGCACGCCGAAAGCCCAAAGGAACCCCCGCTGAGAGCGTGTCAGGCGCGCGGGTGTTTTCGACGCCGCCCGATCGGCTTTTTTCATAAAATGCTCGCTCCTTTCGTCCTTACGGCTTCGGTGCAGCCGCAGCGATCGCGGCTATCACCTGATCCACCGATTTGCCGTTGGTGACGGACAGCTCATTGATCTCGGTGGCAATGGTCTCACCGAGAGAACCCCAGCTTTCATGCCAGTAGACCCGCTGCACGCCGCTGCTCATGATGCGGTCAAGCGCCTTGGCGGTTGCCTTTGCGGCATCCGAGCCGCCGCTTTCACGGATGAACTGCGCGGTGTCAAACTTCATGTCCGTGCGCACGCCCATATAGCCGAAGGAATACATCAGCGTCTTCTGCGAGTCCTCCCGCATCAGAAAACGCACAAAGGCAAGCGCATTTTCCTTGTTCTTTGCCTTGGTCGGCACGGCGATATATTTGCTGTTGAGCACCGCCGTCGGCTTTTGATTGCTCTCGATGAGCGGCGAGGTCGTCCAGGTCATATCAAAATTCTTTGCCGCCCACAGCTTGCGCGTCTCGTCGGGCAGCCAAAGACCGTTGGCGATGAACAGCGTCTGATGGTTGATCCACTTTTGCTGCGTGGATGTGTGATCCATGGTCGTCGAGCCGGTCATCAGATAACCGCCCGTGCGGCAAAACGCCGTGTAGTTTTCGAGCACCTTTTTGAACCGCGCATCCTGCATTGCCGCCTTGCTGCCGGAAAGCCATGCGTCAAGATAGCTCTGCCCGTAGGCAGCAATCGCGGGAATGATGAAATTCGACATGCAATAGGACGGGTACAGACCGGGGTAGGTGTAGGTGGAAAGTCCGAGCGTTTTTGCCTTTTTCGCCGTTTCCAACAGCTCGGTGTAGTTCTGCGGAACGCTCAGCCCCTTGCTCTCCAGGAATTTCGCATCATACCACAGACCGCCTGCGATATTCAAAAGCGGCATACGGGTGAGCGCATTGCCGTGATAGCGCAGCATATTCTTGTCAATGACATTCTTGATCTTCGTTTCCGTACCGTAGACATAGCCGTTTTGATACAGATCCGAAAGATCGGCAAATTTTCCCGCCGCCTCATACTGCACGTCCGGGATGCCCGAACCGTCCAGCCAAATGAAATCCGGCGGATTGTCCTTGCGCCATCTGGCGCTCATCATCGTGTTCACGCTGGAGCCGATGTGTGCCGTCACCGCGATGCCGGTCGCATCCTCAAAGGCGTTGATGACCTTCGTCCAGCCGCCGTCGGCAGTCTGTGACTCATTGGTGAAGATCTGCAGCTCCAGCTTGCCGGACAGCTTCGGCTCCTGTCGTGCGGTGTCCGCGGGCTTTGCCGTTGTCACGGTCGTTCTTTTGACAGCATCGGCTTTTCCGCCGGCGTTGCTTTTGTCGGGCTTGACGTTGCCCGCATTATCCGTGACGACGGTTATGTCCCCGTCCGCCGTCGTGCCGTCGGTCGAAATGTCGCCCTGCGACGGCGTTCCGGGCGTGTCACTGTCCATATAGCGTGAGGTCACGGTCTCTTCCAATATAAGGTTGCAGCCCGTTGCCGTCATGCACATCAGCACCGCCGAAAGCAGCGCCAAACACCGTATCATCTTTTTCATGACGTCTCTCCCTCCTTTTCCAATTCTTCCAAAGCGTGTTTTTTCTTGCGTCTTACCAGCCACAGGATCAGCAGCGTGCCGCCGGTGGCAGCGGTCAGTGTGCCGCCGACAATGCCCATGACCGCCGTCATGTTCAGCCGACGGATCACGCGCGTGAACGTGCGGATCACGGGGTTATCGGTCGGCGTGGGCTCCGGCTCAATCGGCGTCGGCTCATCATCCGGCTCGGGTGAGATCGGTGTCGGCGTCGGCGCGGGGGTCGGATCGGGTTCTGTCGGGGTCGGTTCCGGCGCGGGCGTCGGGGTGGGATCGGGTGTCGGCTGTTCGTCCGACGTGCCGATCTTGCTAAAGCGCACGAGGATGCTCTTATTTTCCGTGAGCTGTGCCCAGTCGAGCTTTTCGGTCACATCCACGGCTTTGCCGTTGACGGTCACCGCAGCGATCTCATAGCCCTTGTCCGGCGTGATCTGCAGCGTATAGCCCTTGCCGACAGGCACTTCGGTCAAGCCGTTTGCCGACAGCGTGCCGTGTCCGCCGCGCACACGCGCCACCACCGTATAGGTGTTCGGCGTGGTCAGGCGGAAAAGGTGTGTGCCGTTTTTCTCGTTTTCATAGGTAAAGCTGTCGGCGGACATGGAGACAAAGCGTCTCTCATATACGTCATACACCGCCCGCGTCTCCGGCAGACGGACGGTCTTTGTGCCGTCCGATGCGGAATGAATACCGACATAGGCGCCGTTTGCAAAAACGTTGGCGGAAAGATCGTCGGTGTAGGTATGTACATCCGTCATTTGCATCAGATTGCGCAGCATCGCGACGGGGATGGCGACCGCCGAGGAATAGATGCTGGTCCAGTCGCCCATGTCCTTTTTGATGAGCGCGGGAGCGCCGTTGTCCATCAGCGTGCCGAGCACCTCAAAGGAGCTGTCCAGTCTGCTGCGGTCGCCGTAGATAACAGGCGACTGGCGGATCGGATCGACGCCGTTTTCGACGCCGTAGATCGCACCCTTCATGCCGGTCGTGACAGGACTTGTGTCGTCTGTCACCTTGACATTGACAGCGCCGAGGCGTTCCTCCATCACCAGCGGAATGCCGGTGAGTGCGGTCGCGTGGTCGATGTCGACGGTCTTGCCGTCGGAAACACCGCAGGCATAGATCCACACAATGATCTTGCCGTCGCGTTTCAGCTCGCGGTCGATCGCCGCTTTTTCCTCGTCGGTGAGCTGATAGGGCGAGAAGATCAGGTTGATCTTATGATCGGGCACCTTGCCGTCCACCAGCGATGAGATCTGATAGACATCGAAGGTATTGCCGATGCGCTGCAGCTCGCGGCGCTGGATGCGCTGTCCGCCGAAGTTCAGGATCTGCGCCGAATAGCTTTGATAGTTAAGGCTCAGATACGGTGCGGCTTCATCGGGAATGTAATATGCCACCTCACCGGTCAGATCCTTTTTGAGATACTGCGAAATGTCCCATTCCGCCTTGATCTCCTGTGCCAGCTGATAGAACTGGTCGTCGTCAAACCATCCGCCCTGCATATCGAACATCCACACGCCGTTGCCGGAGACCAGCGCATTTGTCGTGTTCTTTTTCACCTGCAGCAGGAATTCTTCCATCGTGCGGGTGGCGCCGACGCTGAAATCGTCCGCAGCATCCCAGCTCACGCCGCCGAAGTTGCGGATGAGCGGTGTGCGGTGATCCTCTTCGATGACCACCAGCTTGCCGTATGCCTGCACGGTGTCCTGCGCACCCATATAGGAATCGGAGCCGCCCAGCTCGCGTTCACTGTAGACCGCCGGGGACACGAAGAAATCATAGGTGTCATCGCGCAGCATTTTGACAAACGCGGCGTGCTGGCGGGAGATATCGTGCGCGCCTGTGCCTGCAAACAGGTAGCCGTTGAAGCAGCTTGTGAGCTTCTTGCCCTCATGCACATCGTCCACGATCCTGCCCCAATAGAGCATGTTGTCGTTTTGTATATCCATGAGGAACAGATTCTGATCGATCACCTGCTGCTCAAAGCCGTTATTGTTGTTGAGATAGGTCTTGTTGACGCCCTCATATGCCGTCTGTTCGGCAAAGGTGCGGGGACGCACACGCACATTCTTGATGTGATCCCACCAGGTCGGCAGCACCTGTTTCCAGCGTGCGCTTTCCGACAGACCGTCGGTCGTGCTCCAGTCATAGTCGGTGTAGTCATAGAACGTGGTGATGGACGGATCCTTCCACGCCGCCTGCAGCGCTTCCACCGTACCGTATTTTTTCTCCAGCCACGACTGGAATTTTTTGATATACGGTTCGCTGAAATCCGGTGTATAGGTCGTTGAGCCGCCGCCCCAGTACATGTTCTCAAACGATGTGCCGGATGTCACCTGAATGTCGATGACGCGACTGTAATAGCTCTGCGACTTCATGTGCTCCATGAGCTGCCGCAGCACCTCACCCGCCTCTTTCATGAAGGTTTCGGAGGCAAAGGTCTGCGATTCCGCAAAATTGGTGAAGCTGCCGTCGGCATGGCTCACCAGCACGCGATCCTCGGGATGTGTCTCGAACCACCAGCTCGGCGCATACATGCCGACCTGCACATTGAGGAACGCATCGGGATTGTTGCTGAGTGTTTCATAGATCGGCTTGTCGAAAGCGTCAAAGTCCACGACGCCGTCCGCAGGCCAACAGAAATCGAGCGAGTTTTTGCCGAGACAGCCCTGACGCACGGTATAGACCTCCATGCCCGCTTTGCTCATCGCCGCCTCGTGATCCCAGTTGAACTGGTTATAGTCGGGACGGGAATAGGCAAAGAACGACACCGGCTCGCCGTTGACCTTCAAGGTCGGTGCGCCGTTTTCGGTCACGATCTCGGCGACAGTTTCCTCGTTTTCCACCTCGTTCACCAGCTTGAAGCTGATGAACTTGCCGTCGGTGATGTCCTCGTTGGCAATGGAGATATAGGTGTCATCCCACTGCAGGGTATAGCGTCCGCTTGCGAGATAGGACGGCACCGTCATGCGAAACTGCACCGTGAACGCGCGTCCGACGGGCCACTGCGTCATGTCCGTCTCGGTCACCGGCACCAGCGATGCCGCCGATGCCTGATCAACGGAATTGCGCACCCAGATCGCCGCCTTGAGCGGCACGGTGGAGGTGAGTGCCTTTTCCAGCGTCATCGTCATTTCGAAGGTGAACGTGCCGTTTTTGACCGTTGCGCCGTCATTTTTGATGTCGGTGACGGTGATGCTGTTCTGACTGTAGATGGAAGAATTATAGAAAATGTTGCCCCACGGCGTGCACGGCGGCATGCCGAAGGATTTACAGGTATACCATGCGCGATCCGTTTCATAGGCGGTCTCATACCACACCTTGCCGTTTTTCGCGGGCGGCTCGCTGACACCGTCCGACGGCTTATAGGAAATGACCGACAGCGGTTCGGAAATGACCGACAGCTCCGCGCCGTCCGCCAGCTTCCACTTGCCGTCAAACAGCAAACCGCACTCGGACACATTGTTGAACACCTTGAAGGCAAACACGTTTTTGCCCTTGTGCAAATAACTGAACGGCTCGCCGCTTTCATCCGTGCCGGTGAGGTACAGCACCTGCACATCCGCCCAGGTGTCGGTGGAACCGCTCAGGTTGTTGAAAACTTCCTGCCCGTTGACATAGAAGGCGAAATTATCGTCTGCCGTCACCTGCAGCGGCGCAAAGGTCGCCTCATCCGCCAGGTCGAATTCATAGCGGAAATAGCGGTATTGCTGCACGGACGCTTTATAGTCCTCGGGATACCACACCCACTGACCGGACCAGGCGCCCTGTGTGATCGGCCGTCCGGTCTGCAGGATGAAGATGTCGTCTGCATCTACCGTGCCTGCGCCGTTAAGTCCCACCGCAACCGCCGCATAGGTGCAGCTCGGTGCGATGAACGAAACGGAAAATTCACTCCACGCGCCGTTCGTTGCGGGCAGCGCCACGCTCTTTGTTTTTCCCGCAATGCTGCTGCCGCGATAGTCATAAAAACGCACCTCGACAGTCGCCGCCGCATCGGCGCGATAGCGTCCCGTGGCAACATACTGATATTCCGTGGCAATGACGGAGGTCGTCAGCTTCATATAGTTCTCGCCGCCGGTCGCCGTCAGACGGCCGTAGTCGGCGTGATCTTCTTCGGTCTGCACGCCGTTTGCATCGGTGAAAACGGCGATGTTGTCGTTCGGACGGTTGCTGTCCTCTGCGGCGTTGCGCACCGTCAGAGCGGCAGAACCGCTCACATTTTCCAGCGTCCAGCCCGCAATGTTGCCGTCCTGATCCATGGCGTGGAAATCGTTGTGCAGCACAATGTCCTGTGTGTCGTCCATCACGACACCGATGAAAATATCATCCAGCCACACATCCGATTTCGACTGTGTGAAATTGAACTGCACCGAGGCATACACCGCGCCGTCAGGGATCATGGTGCGGGTATACACCTGCGACCAGTTGTCGCGCGTGCTGTTGCCGTTGAGCACCGCCGTGCGCCCGATGATCGACTGCTGCGTCTGTGTGCCGGGCTTGAAGAGCTTTGTGCCGTCTGCGTTCCAGAACACAAGATCCATGCGCACGGTCGCGCGCGGGTCGGCGTTTGCCGACGCCATGAAGAACGAAAATTCATACACAGCCCCCGGCGTGACGCGGAAACGCGCCGCCGAATCGATGGTGCCGGTCTGTGTTTTGCCTTCACGGTGGACATGCATGCTCTGCCGTCCGTCGTGATAAAATCCCGTGTCGATCGTCAGCGACGGATGCGGATCGCGCGCGGTGGAGAGATAGTAGTTGTCGGGGATGCCGTCGCCGTTTGTATCGTTTTCAAAATCCAGGTTCGGCGCTGTCTCTGCACTCGACAGCTCGCGCACCACCACATCGTCGATGATGAAGGACGCGCCGCCCGTCGCCATGAACTGCAGATCGATGCACGCCGCTTCGGTCGACGCCACAAAGCTGTGTCGCATCTGCACGAACTGCGCACTGTCGCCCTGTTCGCCGTAAAAACGGTAATGTCCGAAAGGCGAGACCGCCTTTTCCGCACCGCGGACGATCTGTGTGCGTCCCGTGTTCTTCCACTGGTTGATCTGCACCCAGCCGGACGCCTTGGCATCGCCGATGACCTTGCCGTAGTAGGTGATCTCATAGGATTTGCCTGCCGTCACCGGAATTGCCTGCGACTGGGCAAACACATAGTTCACCGGCTGATCCTCTTTTTCGGGGAAGTTGATCCTGCAGCCGAGCGTGCCGTTCGGGCTGACAACGCTTTCCACCGTGCCTGCGGCGTTGCCGCCGACCGACCAGTTGGCGGGAACCGAACCGATCTCGCCCGCCGTGAAGTCCAGGTTTGCGCCGATCGGCTCTGCCTTGACAAGCTGCAGTGTCGCGCAGTCGATGTCGCAAACCGCCTCACCCGCACCGTCAAACAGCAGGATCGTGACCGCCGCACTTGCCGCACCGTTTGCATCAAACCAATAGTTGATCTTCTGCCAGCTGTCGGTGTCGCTAAGCGCAATATCGGTATAGGACATCGCGCCGACCGCCAGGTTCTGTCCCCCGGCATCTCTGCGCGTGACCATCACGCGGAAACGTCCGTGTGCCGCCGCATTGGCGCGCACATAGAACGAAAGGTGATAAGACCCGTTTTGCTCCGGCAAAACGCTGTTTGCGCTGTTCATGCCGAAATAGTCCCTGCTGCCGCTGTCGCGCTCGGAGGGATCGCTGTTTTTCAGCCGTGCAAAGCCCTTTGTGCCGCCATAGCCCTCTTCGTCCTCAAAGAAATCGAAATCGCCGGCGCGGTTACCGTTGTTCACCGCTTTCCAGGTTGCAAAATCGCGATAGGCAAAGTCGCCGTTTTTCAGCAGCCCGTCGTCGGTGAGCGGTGCGACCTTTTTGAGCGTCATGTCGTCAAAATAGCCGCTGCCGATCAGGTCATTATTGTATAACTCAATGCGCAGCGATGCCGTTTTTTCTTCTGTCAGAAAACGCACGACCTGCTTTTTCCAATCAATATCCACCGTGGAACGGGTGATGTTATAGTTTTTGTTGGACAGTATGCTGCCCGCTGCATCAAACTGATAGATCTGCACATAGATCTGCGCGCTGCCGACGATCTTCTGATAGTAATCAAGCTGATAGTTCTCGCCCGCCTCGGCGGCGATGTCCGCCTGATAGACCGCCTGTGTCGCGTCGGACGCCGTTTTGCGCTCCAAATGCAGCGCAGCGCTGCCGCCGTGCTTTTCATCGCGGGAGACAGACGGCGTGCCGCCGCTGGTCGTCCAGTGATCAAGTCCGCTCTCGAAATCGCCGTTTTTGAACGTGCGATCTTCCTCGGGAACAGGCGCGCTTTCGGTCAGTGACAGATCGTCGAAATAGCCGATGCCGCTGTAATAGTTATTATAGAGATCGACGCGCACGCTTGCCGCAGTGTCCGCCACCGTGAAGGTAAACGAGCGCTGTGTCCAGTCTGCGTCGCCCGCAACGGCGGTGACGTTGAAATTCTTATTGAACACGATCGCACCCGTCGCGTCAAACTGATAGATCTTCACAAACACCTGTGCGCCGCCGACGATCTTTTGATAATAGGAAAGCGTATAGCTCTGCCCCGCCGTCAGTCCCGTCACCGTTTGGGACACACACTGTGTCGCCGTGGTCGCCGTGCGATCCAGCATCAGCGACGCTGCACCGCTGTGATAGATCTCGTTTGAAACCTGCGGCTTCACCGTGGCACTGACATACCAGTTGCCGGAAAAATCGTCTTCAAAGCCGCCGTTTTTGATGTATTCGATCGTGCCCTCTGCGGGAACGGCATAGGTGATCGGCTGAGCCGTCGCAACATAGGCGGTTTTGTCGGACGTGCGCGTCTCGCTCAGCTGCACGCGGTCGACGCCCGCCTCTCCGCCGTTTGCATAAAAGCAAAGCGCGATTTTGGCAACATTCTCCGACACCTTGAATTCCGCCGCGGTGCGCTGCCATGTCTCGGCAGCGCGCACCGTCGCCGTGCCGATCGGCAGACGGCAGTCGGTAAGCTCCGCACCGTTTTCGTCATACTGCCGCACAGCGACCGTCAGTTCATCCGCCGCATAGGCAGAAAAATCCAAACGGTATGCCATGCCCTCCCGCACCGCGATCAGCCGATCGGACGCGGTTTCGATCGCCGCCGTGCCGCCGTCGGGCGTCAGGCGCACAAATGCGCCGCGGTCGCCGCCCTTTTCGACGCGGTCCGCCGCGCCGACAGCACCGTCGACCTGTCTGCTCCAACCGACGGCATAGCCCAGTCCGTCGGCTTCCTCGAACCCGCCGTTATACACAAGTCCGCCCTCTGCCGCATCAACAAAGCCGGAAAGCGACGGCAGCAACACCGCGATTGCCAGCACAAACGCGCCGATCTTTTTGTACATATCGGATGCTGCCGCTTTGCGACACAGGCGTCTGATCCTTTTCCCAAGCTGCATACGAACACGCTCCTTTTCAGAGTTATCGTCTGTTTTTATAAAATGTAAGCGCTTCCATTTTATGGAAGCAAAAGCTCCGTTGCGCTTTTATTGTGAAAAAATGCAACGGTGTGCTTTGCCTGCGATCTTTATTCCCGCAAAACGGTGATCCCCTGCGGTGCAATAATCTCCGTGACGGTTTTTCCGTTTTCCCTGCGGGCGGTGATACGGATGACGCCCAGCGGCGTCGGATAGCATCCCGTGACCGCTTCAAGGTCGCCGAGCTGCGGTCTTATCGCCACCTCACGGCAGCCGGGCGACAGGATCTGCACGCCCAGCACCGTTTCCGCCAAAAACGCCGCCGGACCGCCGCTCCAGCCGTGACACAGCGAGTGGCGGAAGCCCTGATAGCAATAGCGTCCGTTGTCGCCGTGGATATCATAGCCGCCCTCTTGCGGCAGCTTTGTGATGTCCGCGCCGTCACGCAGCCAGTCGAGGTCGAAATCCTCCCAAAAGGTGGTCGCGCCCGCCTGCAGCATGCCGCCGTAGTATTCCCGCAGCATGGCAAGTGCGGCGGCAACGCCCGCCGTTTCGGCAGTCGCTTTCAGGATATAGTAGCTCATGAACGTGGACATGCCGTGTCCGCCGCCCGCTGTCAGCGCTGCAGCGACGTCGCCCTCTGCCAATCGCGCAAGCTGCAAAAGCGCCGTCACCTGCTTTTTCTCCCCCACCGGGAAGTGCACGGTCGCGAGCCGTTCGCATTTCGCATGGCACGCCGCTTTCAATTCCTCATTTCCGATCAAAGCACACAGCCCTGCAGCGGCTCGCAGTGTCAACACCGTGAGGGCATAGATGCCGCCCTCGGCTTCAGGCGAGCCTTTCGAGGGCCAGTCGAGGAAAAATCCCGCCTGCCATTCGTCCTCACGCAAAAGCGGTTTTTCGTCATGCACAAGGGCGAGAACCTCCTGCAAAAGCGGCTGCCAATAGGCGGCAAGCTCCGAAACGAGCGCCTCATCGCCCGTATAGCGGTATTGATCCCAAAGGCACAAAAGAAACCACAAGCCGTACGGCGTCATGCGACACGGCCAGCCGGGCATCGGACTGGTGCGGGCAATGTGCCGCAGCGAGTCGTCCGCGACCGCCTGATGGCCGAACACAGAGCGGATGGTCAAAAGCTCGGGATGCATGTCGCCGATCCAAACCAGTCGGTCGCGCTTGATACCGTCCCACAAAAGCGATTGCATGTTGAGATGCACGGTATAGGCGGAGACGGCATAGATCCTGTCAAGCAGTGCGTCGCCGCCGGAAAACTGCCCGAGATACGGGATGTCGCGATACAGCGCCACCGCCTGCACGGCACGCAGCTTTATAAAGCTCTCGGGCTCGGTCAGTTCCAGGCAGACAAACCGAAAGCCCGTCTGCCCGAACACGGTATCGCTGTTCCACGGCAGCAAAATGTCCGTGTCGCGCACGGCATGATCGTTGCAGGCACCCTTATATCCCAGCGGCGCCATCGCTTCGCTTGCCGATTCGCCGAAGCGGATGTGCAGCGGCACACCGACTCTTTTGCTGCATTCCCGCGTGATGAGGCGGATGCCGCCGAACATCTCACAGCCGAAGTCGAGAAGCAGCAGCGCTTTTTTGCCATCCTCGGTTGAAAGCACCGTCAGCTCGCCGATGCCGATGGACGACTGCGTCACGATGTCGGTCAAAAGGCGATCGGCTTTTTCCGTGCCGTCTGTTTTGAGCAGGATCTTTTTCGGAAGAATATAGGCAGCCGTGCGCGCATCGAAAGCGATCGGCTTTAGCAATTCGTTCATGTCGGCACTCCTTTCGGTTTCAAAACGTATCCCGCCGCACAAGGCGACCGGACAGTATCGTCATGCGTGAAGGCTCTTTGCCGTCGCGCACGTCCAAAAGACGGTTCACAGCGGTGGTGCACAGTTCTTCCAGCATGTTGTCCACGCTGGTGAGCCCCACCGGCAGCATCTCCGCCAGCGAGGAATTGTTGAAGCCCACGATCGGCAGCGATATCCCTTTCCGATACAGCACCTTCAGTGCATAGGCGGCAAGATTGTCGTTGGCGGCAAACACGCTGTCAAAGGTCTGCCCCTCGGTCATGAGACGGTCGATCGTTTCCCGCACGGCATCGGCGGCACACTTGGTCTTCACCATCAGCTCCGCCCGCAGCGGCACACCCGCCTTCACGAATGCGTTTTTATAGCCGTCGATCTTATCCACGTTGCCGTAGTCGCTTTTTTCATACAGATAGAGCGGCGCGGTGTGCCCACTCTCAAGCAGCGCAGTCACTGCCGCTTCGGACGCCTGCCGTTCATCGCACCGCACGCAATAGACGCGCGGCGCATCAATGAGACAGTTCACCATGAAAACCGGCACACGCGCGGCGGCCTTCTCAATGTAGCTGTTATCCTTTTCCTTGAAGACCGTGCCGATCAGAATGACGGCGTCCACATTTTTCTCGATGAGCTCCGTGATGCCCTTTTGCTTTTCCCGCGGCTCATAGCCGGTGCAGACAAGCAGGATGTGAAACCCCTTTTCCCGCAGCTGCTTTTCGAGACAGGACACCGCCTCGGCATAGAACGGATCGCCGAAATCGGTGCAGAGCACGCCGATGAGTCCCATGCTGTTGAAGTTCAGTCCCCGTGCAAAGGAATTGGGGACAAAGCCCGTTTCGTCGATCGCCTTTTGCACCTTGGCACGCGTTTTCTCGCTGACCGCGTCCGTGCCGTTGATGACACGGGACACTGTGGCGATGGACACATTGCACTTCTCGGCAATGCTGTAGATATTCAGATTTTTTGCTTCTGTGCGCTCCACTGCGACAACTCCGTTTCTTTCATCAGCGGTCAAACCGTAACCGCTTACATATCAGTTTCAGTATACCGCCGCTGCTGTCGTTTGTCAAGGCCTGTTTTGGTGTTTTTCATAAATTTACGATGTTTCAGAAAAGAATATTGTGCTTTTATGCAACGATGCCGTTGTCAAAAAATCCCGTCATCCCCTATTGACATTTTTACGGAAATTCGTATACTGATAAATGTAAACGCTTACATTCTATGCACACCCAAGAAAGGAAGCACCGTATGGAGCCGATCGTGACCGGCGAATTTTTCCGCGCCGACGCCGCTTTTTCCGATTTGCATAACGATTTTACCGACAATGCCGCGCTCTCGCCGACAGAGCGGCTGGACTTTTTGACGCATTATGCTGCTTTTTTGCAGCAGCACCATGCCCTGCCCGCGCTGCCGCAAAAGGTCGTCGATCCGAAAGAAGCCAAGGAGCAGCTTTCCCGTTTCGGATTGTTTGAGCCGCTCCCCCGCCTTTCAAAGCGTATCGACATCGACAGTATGCAGACGGCTGTGCAAAAGCAGTGCTCTCCCTTTGACGGTTGGATGCTGTATACGCCGTATGCCGTCGTCGAGGAAGAGACCGTTTGTTTCCGACGGCACGATCTGCCGCCGACTCCTGCCGCCAAATATATTTTCGGCGATAAACGGCTCAAAAGCTTCAGCTTTTCCTTTTATATGGACGCCGCCTATCGCGCACCCATCGCGGGCGGCATTTTGGATATTACGCCCGGACGCACCGTGGAGCTGCGCCGCGGCATTGAGGATATTGTCCGCCTGCAGCTGTATTCCGACGGCACCTGCTGCGCGCGGCTGGCGGACCGCTGCCCCTATCATCCGGAAAATGTGATCGTCGGGCATTTTGCGTTCGACACCTGGCAGACCGTCACGCTCACGCTTTCCGACACCGCCTTCACCGTCACCATGAACGGCAAGACCTCGCCGCCGCTGGCACTGTCCGCACCGTGTGCACCGGACACGCTGTTTGTCAGCTGCGGCATGTTTCATGTGGGGGAATGGAAGTTCCGTCCGCAATCGATGACTTTTGCAGACGGTGCGCAAACGCAGTTTTTCCTGCCGTCGACCGCGACCCCGCAGCCGCCCGTGCCGCTCGGTGTGCAGGCGCTGCCGTTTGTGATCGGCGGAGAGCTCCACCGTGACGAAAAGCTGATTCTCACAAAGGATGTGGACATTCCAAAAGGGGATCGCGTCCGCTTGCATATCGATGCCCTCGATCCCCACGGCGACATCTATGTGAACGATCGGCTTGTGAAGGCGACCGACGGCTTTGCCGCACAGGATATCGACATCACACCATACATACAAAAAGGGCGCAACCGTTTGCGCCTGGAGATCTATCCGCGCGCGCCGGAGGTGCTGTTTTGCTGGCACAGGCAGAAAGACCCCTATAACGGGTGGTTCTGTGAGCACGTCTCCCTCACCGTCACGAACAAAATCGAGATCCGTGCGCTTTCCGCCGTTGCGCAGCGTGTGGAAAACGGCAATGTCACCGCCGCATTTTCCGCCGCACTCGACCGCACGTGTCCCGTCTCCCTGTATATACGGCGCATTTTCCCCACCGAGGGCGAGGAAACGCTGCTCGGCAGCTTTGTCGCCGACGGCGGCAGCTTTGCACAGACGCTGACGTTTGCCGCAGAGCCGTGGTCGCCGGAAACACCTGTGCTGTATGCCGTGCGCCTTGCCGCCTGCGGCGAGGACGGCACAAAAACCGACGATGCCGTCGTCGAGACAGGCTTTCGCACCGTGTGTCAAAAGGACGGCAAGATCCTGTTAAACGGCGTCCCCACCGTGCTGACCGGTGCGCTTCTGATGCAATTTCTGCCGCCGTATGCGCAGACTCCGACCACCCACATCTGTGCCGCATCGTGGCAGATCCTGTGGCAGGAAATGATGCTAAAGCGCATGGGCGGCAACACGATGCGCCTGCACATGCTGGGCTATGGCAGTAACGACAGACGCTTTGCGCGCTTTGCCGATCGACTGGGGCTTTTGCTCATTTGGACAACGCGCTTTATCGACAGCGTCGAACAGCTTGCCCTGCAGCAGGAATGGGCGGCGAAAGACGGCTTTTGCGCGCAGGTGCGCGCACGGATCAACCATCCGAGCATCATCATATGGGAGGGCGCAAACGAGTTCCATCCGACGCTTGCCGACATCGACCGCATCTATCGGGAATTTGTCCCCGCCGTGCGCGCAGCAGACAGCAGCCGCCTGCTCTCGCCCGTCTCACATCTTTACTATGCGGGGGATCTCTACCCCAAGGACGGGTGTGCCTTTTATAACGACGCCGGCACCGCCGACCAGGCGGGCGATCCCGCTGCTGCAGCTGCGGAGTGGAACGATCCGCTGGTGGTGCGCTCGGCGCACACCTATAATCTTCTGCTCGGCTACGGTGCAGATTGGAAAGCCATGCGCACGCAAAGCTGGTCGATGCAGCCGGAGCTGCTCCAAAGCACAAAGCACGCCTATCTCGTTTCCGAATATGCCGTGATCGGGCGGCAGGACCCGCGCACGCCCGAAGCACGGGAATATATGGCGGCATATTCCTATGAAACCCCCGACGAGGACATCCTCGGTTTTCGTTTCACCGACGCGCAGTGGCGGGAAAGTCAGGCATATCAGGCGCTTGCCGCGCAATACTGCACAAAGAAGCTGCGCCTGATCGGCGCAGACGGTATGCTGTGGTGCTGTCTGATGAGCGGCGCAAACGACGGCGGCTACCGCAAGCCGCCCATTGATAACTATGGCTATCCCAAGCTCGCCTTTTACACGCTGCGCGACGGCTTCCGTCCGCTGCAGGCCGTGTCCGATGATGTTGATGTGCTGCGTCCCCGCCGCTTCACCGTCTCTCCGATGCTGCTCGGCACACAGCGCGGCACTGCCTATCGGGTGACGGCGGAGATCCGCGACGAGCAGCACCGCACCGTCGCCGCCTTCTCCTACCCCCGCATCGACGGAACGGGTGCACCGCTCGCGCTCCCCGCGCACGCCGTCGCGCTTCCCGCCGACGGCTACTATGCGCTGATCTATACCGTTTCCCCACTCTCTCATTGATATAAAACCGCATAAAATTTCAGCGGCAGGATAGTTCTCCTGCCGCTGTTTGCTTTCTATGAATGAATACACCTATCGCCCGAGGGGGAATCATTTATGCGAGTGCTTTGCCGAGAGCGTTGCAGGCGATGATCGCTTCCTCATCGGGAGCGTCGTTGCAGATCACAAAGTCGCAAGCCATCACTGCCCCGTCTGCCTTGCAGGTCTCTTCCCAGTTGCGCATCCATTCGCCGTCGCCCCAGCCGTAGGAGCCGAACAAAGCGATCTTCTTGCCGGAGAGCTTTGCTTCGCAAGCCTCAAACATGGGCGCAAATTCGCTTTCCTCCAGCTGCTCCGAGCCCATCGAGGGGCAACCGAAAGCAACGGCGTCAAACGCATCCGTCATCGAAGCGTCAAACTCCGCCGCCGTCAGCAAGACCGCCTCGGCGCCTGCCGATTTGATACCGTCTGCAACCGCCGCAGCCATCGCTTCCGTATTGCCTGTTCCGCTCCAATAAACCACTGCTATCTTACTCATTGTCTTTTCCTGCCTTTCTTTGAAATACCATATATATCAACCGGCTACCGTGAGCCGCTCGATAGACCTGCCGTTTGCAAACTGTGCAGCGTAAATATCGCTGCATTTTTTATACTTGGCAAAGATTTTCTGCGCCGCCTCTGCGTCACCGTACACCTTCCAGCAACCTACGCATTTGCAGCCGTCCGCCCTGTTTTCGATAAAGCCGCAGACATCCTCCGGGGGATAGCCGAGAAACAGACCGATCTCGTGGGGAAATTCCTCGCAGGCGCACAGACGCCTGATCAGCTGTACCACACATCTGTCCGAGGTATCGGTGCAATATCCCCGCTCTTGCAAAAGCTGCTTTGCCGTGCCGTTTTGCAGGTCTGCGGACAGCCGCGATGGCCGATACACATAGATCAGTGCACGTCCGTTTCGAAACCGCAGGGGCAGAATGCGGAGTCCCTTTTTGGTGAGAAGGCGGTTCCAGCAGCGAACACAGCCTCTCATCCCCGCTCTGTCGGCAAAAGAACAAACGAACAGATTTCCCGTTTTCATCCCCGCAAGTGTGGGTGAGCAATGTCGGATAAGCAATTCCTCAGACATTTTTATCTCTCCTTATGTACGGCTCTCCGCCCGTCGCTTGCTGTTTCACTTCTGCATCGGTTAGCATATGCTAACCACTGACTATATAGTCTTTGCGAGAAACCAGTATACCAAAAAGGAAGAGCCGTATCTGCTCCAAAAAGACAGAATACGGCTCCATTCGGACGGTTTTCGCTTTCTGAGTGACATCACACGCTTTCCGCCTGTGCGGTTTTTGCGTTTCGTGTGCGGTATGCTGCAGGCGACATGCCCTTGACCGAACGAAAAGCGTTCGCAAACTTGCTGGAATTGTCATAGCCGTGTGCATCGGCGATGTCGCTCACGGTTCTGTCGGTATACTCCAGCATATAGGCGGCGGATTCCATTTTCTGTGTTTTGACATACGCATAGAACGAAACGCCGAAAACCGCCTTAAAGGACGTTTTGATTGCCGTCGCCGAGGCGTGAAAGGCGTTTGCCGCCTGTTCCAGCGTGATCTTTTCATACATGTTTTCGGTCAGATACTGCGCCACACGCTTGGCAAGGCGCGCCTGAAAGGGCGACACCGCGCGGTTCTCCGATTCCCCGTCTCTGATCTCATAGGCGCTCAGAAACAGCATCAGCTCCAGTATCTTGATCTTTGAATAGCCCTGCCGTATTTTTTCCGGAACGGCATAAAGCTCGGAGAAGATATGCTCGACCGATGAATCGGAACGGGCGATATAATAGCTTTTTTCACCGCAGAACTTTTCTTCGATCGCTTTCGGCTGTACTGTCACATCCTGCAGGAAGCAGGAAAGACATTGCGGCGCTTTGTCCGTGTGGATGCGGATCGTGATCCCGTGGTAGTGCCGCAGCGGAAAATACAGTAAGGAGGACACGTGTGCGGTCTTTACGATCAGCAGATCGCCTGGCGAGATATAGCAAAAATCATCCCCGACGCTGCACTCCATGCGTCCCTCGCGACAATGAAAAATCTCAAAGACATCCCCGTTGTCGGCGTCTTTTTCCCTGCGCGCACCCCACTGCGTGTGCGCCGTGTAATATACGATGGAAATGCCGGGAAACACCGCGTATGCGGTGGCGTGAAATCTGCCGTCGGTCGACATTTCCAAGTCTTTCACATTGTTTTCTGTTCTTTCGGTTTCCGTGTTCATGCTTCTGCCTTTTCTGCCGCCTTTCCTGCCCGTTTCGGGAAAAGCGACACTCCTGCTGTTCAAACTCATTGTGTACTTTCGGCTTGTGATCCCTGCAGCAGATGCGCAAGACACATCTGCTGCATCACAAGTTAGCATATGCTAACCGCTAAATATTGTAATATGTTCCCTGCGATCTGTCAAGCGATCTGTCAAGAAATACGAAAGAAATTTTGAAAAAAGCTGTTTGCGGGAAGGACGCCGAAACCGTTTTATTACAGCCACGCCGCTAAAGGCAAGCCGTCAGCCTTCGCACTCCTTTATCATCCGTTCCAACTCTTTAGCGGCCACGCTCAGTGGCTGCTCTTTTCTTTTTATGAGGACGATGTTGCGCTTGGGGATCTGCTCTTTAAGGCGAATGCGGCAAAGTCCGTCACCGTCTCTCAGAAATTCCTCCGGCACAAAACCGATGCCGAGATCGGCTTCGACCATGGGAAGGATCTGATCCGCCGTGAACGCTTCGATGTCCGGCTTATAGGAAAGTCCGTGTGCGGTGAACAGTGCAGAATAGAATTCAAAGGATTTCGTTTCCTTGCCGAGCGAAATGAGCGGAAATTCCGTCAGATCCGCAAGGGTGATCTGTTTGTCCGCAAGCTTCTTGAAATACGGCGAGCAAACGGCAACCTCGGTGATGGGTCTGACAACGGTTTCCGCAAGCGAGGCAGTGTGCACGGTGGGGGTGGTGACAACGGCAATGTCGGCAGAGCCGTCCTTGAGCGCGGCGACAGCTTGCGGCGTGGAGTGGTTGCTGATGCGGAAGTGAATGCCCGGATACAAAAGACGGTACTTTTTCAGCACCGGCAAAAGCAGGCAGCGCAGCGCCACCTCGCTGGCGGCGATATACACCGTGCCGTTTTGCAGATTGCGGTTTTCGGTCAGCTCCGCCTCGCCCGCATCAATGTGCTCCATGGCGATGCGAATGTGCTCGTACAGTCTTTCGCCCTCCGGCGTCAGCTTCATGCCTTTTTTGGAACGCAAAAACAGCGGGCAGCCCAGCTCGGCTTCCAGCTTTTTGATGGTGCGCGTCATGTTCGGCTGGTTGTTCAAAAGCAGCTTTGCCGCCTGTGACACATTTCCGTATTTTGCCACATAGTAAAACACGCGGTAATAGTCATAGCTGATATACATTGCCGTCGCCCTTTCTTTATATGTCAAAATGACATCATAAATATATCTAACATACATTTTACATATATATCTGTCAGCATTATAATATGTCCGTCATCGGAAGTCAAGGAGTGATACGATGAATTTTTATGATGCGAACACCAAAGCGCTGATATCCGAAAAAGAGGTCTGCGAAAAGGAACTGGAGAAGATTGCCGACAAGGGCATCTCCCTTGATCTTTCGCGCGGGAAGCCGTCGCCCGAGCAGCTTTCGCTCTCTCTGCCGATGCTGGATGTGTTGGATCACCGCAGCATTCTGGACAGCGAAAACGGCATGGACTGCCGCAATTACGGCGGACCGGACGGCATCCCCGAGGCAAGACGGCTGCTTGCCCATATGATGGGGACGCATGTGGTGCATACGCTTGTCGGCGGGAACAGCAGTCTGACACTGATGTATCAGCTGGTCAGTCACGGGATGACCGACGGCATCTGCGGCGGGACGCCGTGGCAGGACGTGAAGGATCGCAAGTTTTTGTGCCCCGTTCCGGGGTATGACCGTCACTTCGCGATCACGGAGCATTTCGGCTTTGAACTGATTCCCATTCGGATGCGGGAAGACGGGCCGGACATGGACGAAGTGGAAGATGGGATAAAAGATCCGCGCGTCAAGGGCATCTGGTGCGTGCCGAAATATCAAAATCCGACGGGCATCGTTTTCAGCGATGCGGTCGTGCGGCGCTTTGCGCGACTGAAGCCCGCCGCTGCCGATTTCCGCATTTTTTGGGACAATGCCTATTGCGTCCACTGCTTTGACGGAGCGTGCGCCGAAATTCCCGATATCATCGAGGAATGTGAAAAAGCCGGAAAAGCCGATCTTGTCTATGCGTTTTGCTCGACAAGCAAGGTCACCTTCCCCGGATCGGGCATCTCCGCCGTGGCGGCAAGCCCCGCCAACCTCATCGACATCCGCTCGTTTATGCAGCTTGCCACCATCGGTCCCGACAAGCTGAACCAGCTGCGTCACGCCCGCTTTTTCAAAGGCAGTGCAGGACTTTTGGCGCACATGAAAAAGCATGCCGCCATCTTAAAACCGCGCTTTGACGCTGTTTATCGGACACTGGAAAAAGAGCTCGGCGGCACGGGCATTGCAAATTGGACGACCCCAAAGGGCGGATACTTTTTGTCCTTCAACACGCTGCCCGGATGTGCCAAGGACGTTGTGCAGATGTGTGCGCAATACGGCGTGAAATTCACGCCCGCCGGTTCGACCTATCCGCACGGCTACGATCCCGAGGATCAAAACATTCGGCTTGCTCCGTCCTTTGCCTCCGTCGAGGAGATCACCGAAGCCATTCGGGTCTTGTGCCTTTGCACAAAGCTCGTCAGTATAAAAACTATAATGAAAGCAAGGTCATGAAAAATGGAACTGGTCTTAGAAATCGTCATGGGCGTGCTGCTGGATGCGGCAATGGGCATTCTTGTTGTACATCTTCTGAGATCCTCGCGCGAGGAGAAAAAAAGCTGCCGTCCCGCCGCTTTGACATTTGCCGTCGGGTTCGCGTTCGGCGCGGTCAGCAAATGTTTTGCCGGCGGCAGCTGTGCGGCGATGATGCTGTATGTGCTGGGATTTATGCTGGCGTATACGGCATTCCTGTTCACTCTCCCGGAAAAGAGGAAGCCGCATGAAGGGCGTTAAACCGTTTCGCGGGCAGATGTCCGACAGCTTCAGGGCGGCGGTTTTCATCATTCTGTCCGGCGGCTTTCAGGACGCCTACACCTATACCTGCCGCGGCGAGGTGTTTGCCAACGCGCAAACGGGCAACATTGTGCTGCTCAGCACGGCGCTGTTTCAAAAAGAGTGGCAGACGGTGCTGAAATATCTGATCCCCGTCGTCTCCTTTTTGATCGGCACGGCGGTCGCGGAATGTGTCCACATACGTCTGAAAAGCTATGAAAAGATCCATTGGCGGCAGATCATTCTTCTCTGTGAGATCCTGCTGCTCTTCGTCGTCGGATTTTTGCCGCTCGCCATCGAGCCGCTGGCAAATGCGCTGGTTTCGTTTGTCTGCGCCATGCAGGTGCAGACCTTCCACAAGGTGCGCGGGCACGCCTATGCCAGCACCATGTGCATCGGCAATCTGCGGGCGGGGACGGAAGCCCTGTGTGCCTATTTCCGTGTGCGGGACAAGGAAATTCTGCGCAAAGCGCTCACCTATTTCGGCGTGATCGCGGTGTTCGGTGTCGGCGCGGGGCTTGGCAGCATTTTGACGCTCACCTTGGGCTTTAAGGCAATCTGGCTTTGTTGTATCCTGCTGTCGGTGAGCTTTGTCATGATGTTTGTGCCCGAAAAAACAGAAACGGTCGCAAGGACCGAGCCATAAAAGAGGGAGGAATGTATCATGACAAAACGCAAACGCACCCTGTTCATCATCGTTTGGGCAGCATTGCTGCTGCTCACCCTTTTTGCTGCGTTTTCGGTCGGCGGCAGCGGTGAAAAGGAGTCCATCAAAGCCGTTATGCGGGATGCCGTGCTGCACGGCGACAACAGAATAAGCCTTTTGGGACTGAAAGAGGTCAATCCGGCATGCATCTCCGCTTTCACGGTTTCCGCCGTGCTGCTGCTTTTTGCAGCGGCAGTGCGCATTTTTGCGATACCGCATTTCAAAATGGTGCCGGGAAAGTTTCAGCTGCTGCTGGAAGAGCTTGTGGGCTTTTTTGACAACCTTGCCAAAACGAACAGCCCGCACCGCAACACCTTTTTGGGCGGCTATGTTTTCGCCGCCGGTGTGTATATCTTCATCGGCACGCTGTTTGAGCTTTTCGGGTTTCAGATCATCACCGTCGGCGGGCTGTCTGTTTCGCTGCCGGCGCCGCTTTCGGACATCAACGCCGCCATCGCCCTCGGCTGCCTTTCCTATCTTGTGATCCTGTCCGGCGGCATCGCGGGCAACGGCGTGAAAGGCGTCGGCCGTACACTGAAGGACTTCTCGCTGCCGATCTCCATGAGCTTCCGTCTGTTCGGCGCGCTGCTGAGCGGTCTGCTTGTGACGGAGCTGGTCTACTATTATCTGAACCTGAGCTTTGTGCTGCCGGTCGCGGTGGGCGTGATGTTCACGCTACTGCACGCATTGATCCAGACCTATGTTCTGACGATGCTCACCGCGCTGTTCTACGGCGAGGTTTCCGCGCCGTCCGAAAAGAAAGCCAAATAAATTCTATATCTATCGGAGGAAAAAGCCATGAAAAAGACAACAAAGAAGATCGTCACCCTTTGCGTTCTCGCACTGCTCATCTGCGCATTCTGCAGCTTCACGGCGTTTGCCGCGACAGCTGACACAACTGCCGCACAGGAGACCGCCGCCGAGACTGCGCAGGCAGCCGACAGCACCACCGGTAACAAGGCGGTTGCCGCCGCGATCTGCGTCGGTCTTGCCGCCGCAGCTGCCGCGGTCGGCATGGGCATCGCCATCGCCAAATCCTCGGAGGGCATTTCCCGCCAGCCGGAGGCAGCGGGCAACATCCGCACCAACCTCATGCTCGGCCTTGTGTTTATTGAAACCGCCATCATTTATGCGCTGATCATCGCGATCCTCATTATCTTCGTTCTGTAAGGAGGGGATTTTCATGGGTGTGCCGTTGAATATTGACTGGCAGCAGATCCTTCTGCATTTGTTCAACTTTCTGATCCTCGCGGGCGGATTGTATCTGCTGCTGTATAAGCCCGTTAAGACCTTTATGGAAAAGCGCAAAACCTATTATGCCGACATGGATGCGGCGGCAAAGGCGAAAATGACAGAGGCGGAGACGGAGCGGCAGCAATATGCCGACCGCCTGAAAGACGCCGAAGCGGAGATTGCCGACATGAAACGGCAAGCCGCCGAAGAAGCCAAACGCGCCGGTGATGCCTATATCGAGGATGCCGAGGCAGAAAAGGCCGCGCTGCTTTTGAAAGCGCAAAAGGAAGCGGCGGCGGAAAAGGAAAGAATGCTCGCCAAAGCGAACGCCGAGATCGAAGAAATGGTCGCAGCCGCCATGGACGAGGCGCTTGCCGCCGACGCCGATCCCATCGAGAGCTTTCTCAGCAAGGCGAAAAAGGAGGGCTGACCGATGGAGACCCCGAAAAACGAGCTTGTTGCCTTTCTGTACAGTCGGTTCGAGCCAACCGCGGAACAGAAAAAGCGTCTGGAGCAGTATCTGGCGGATACGCACAAAGCGCCCGTTTCCCTTGTTTTCAGGTATGATGAGACCGTACAGCACGGCTTTCGCCTGACGGTCGGCTCCGAGGGGGCTGCCGATGAGGTGTTCGACTGGACGCCGACGGGAAAGCTCCGCCAGCTGAAGGAACGGCTCGCACAGACGGCAAAGACGTCGGGAGATGTCATATCGCTGATCCGCCAGACCATCGACACCTTTGAGGCAGAGCCCTGTGCGGACGAGATCGGCACGGTGCTGACCGTCGGCGACGGCATCGCCACCGTGAGCGGACTTGCCGAGGCGGAATACGGCGAGATCGTGCTGTTTTCTTGCGGCATCAAGGGCATGGTGCTCGACCTGCAGGACAGCGAGATCGGCTGTGTCGTTTTCGGCGATGAAAGCGAGATCGTCGAGGGCAGCACCGTGCGCCGCACCAAAAAGACCGCCGGCATTCCGGTCGGCGACGGCTTTTTGGGACGTGTGATCGACGCGCTCGGTCAGCCGATCGACGACATGGGCGACATTGTCGCCGAGGAATACTATCCCATCGAGCGCCCCGCCCCCGGCATCATCGAGCGCCAGCCCGTTGACAAGCCGATGGAGACAGGACTCCTTGCCGTCGATTCCATGTTCCCGATCGGCCGCGGACAGCGTGAGCTGATCATCGGCGACCGTCAGACGGGCAAGACCGCTATCGCGCTGGATACGATCCTCAACCAGATGGGCAAAAACACCGTTTGTATCTATGTTGCCATCGGGCAAAAGGCATCCTCTGTGGCACAGCTCACGGAGACACTGCGTCGTCACGGTGCGCTCGCATACACCGTTGTGGTTGCGGCGACGGCAAGCGATGCGGCGACACTGCAATATATCGCGCCGTATGCGGGATGTGCAATGGGGGAATATTTCATGCACAGAGGGCAGGACGTGCTCATCGTGTATGACGACCTTTCCAAGCACGCCATTGCCTATCGCACACTGAGCCTGCTTTTGGAACGTTCGCCCGGGCGTGAGGCATATCCGGGCGACGTGTTCTATCTGCATTCGAGACTTTTGGAGCGCGCGGCGCACCTGTCCGACGCGCTCGGCGGCGGCAGCATGACGGCGCTCCCGATCGTGGAGACGCAGGCGGGCGATGTGTCGGCATATATCCCGACCAACATCATTTCCATCACCGACGGTCAGATCTTTCTCGAAAGCGACCTGTTCCATGCCGGTCAGCGCCCCGCCGTCAACGTCGGCCTTTCGGTGTCCCGCGTCGGTGGTGCGGCACAGACGAAAGCCATGAAAAAGGCATCGGGTGCCATCCGTCTTGACCTTGCGCAATACCGCGAGATGGAAGTGTTCATGCAGTTTTCAAGCGATCTTGACGAAATGACGAAACGGCAGCTGCGCTATGGACAGGGACTGATGCGCCTGCTGCGCCAGGCGCAGTATCACCCCTACAGCCAGCACGAGCAGGTGATCCTGCTGACAGCAGCGCTGGGGCATGTGTTTGCGGATGTGAAAACCGAAAAGATCCCGTCGGTCAGCCGCGCAATGCTGGATGCCGCCGCAACGGAAATTCCCGACATCTGCGAAAAGATCGACCGCACGGGACAAACGGACGACAGCGACCGCAAAGCCATTCTCACTTTCGCAAAGGGCTTTGTGAGTAAAGCCGAAAGCTGAGGCGGGGATCATGGCAAACACAAAGGAACTGAAGGATCGCATAAAAAGCGTTCGCGACACGCAGAAGATCACCAACGCCATGTATCTCATCGCTTCCACCAAAATGCGCAAGGCAAAGACGGAGCTGGATCAGACCAGACCGTATTTTGACGCTCTGAAAAGCGAGATCAAGCGCATTTTCCGCACGGTCAGGGATGTGAAAAGCCGCTATTTTTATCCGGACGACGGCGAGCCGCTGCTTGACGGCACCTATGCCTGCCTTGTCATCACGGCGGACAAGGGGCTTGCCGGTATGTATAATCAGAATGTGCTGAAAGAGGCGGAAAAGCTGCGCACGACACATCCCGACACGAAGTTCTTTGTTGTCGGCGAATACGGGCGGCAGTATTTTGCCCGCCATAAAATACCGGTGGAGCGCAGCTTTCTGTATACGGCGCAAAACCCCACCATGCAGCGTGCGCGGGAGATCAGCGAAATTCTGCTTGCACTTTTTGACAAAGGAACGGTGCAGAAAATATTTGTTGTCTACACAGATATGAAAAACAGCATGACCGAGGAAGCAAAAACCGAACGCCTTTTGCCGTTCCACCGCAAGGTGTTTGCTTCCAATCAGACCGAAAAGCAGGTCAAGACCCCGTTTGAGTTTGCGCCGTCCGTCGGCGAGGTGCTCGATACGATCATTCCGAGCTATGTTTCCGGCTATATCTACAGCGCGCTTGTCGACAGCTTTTGCAGCGAGCAGAACGCGCGCATGGAGGCCATGAACGCCGCGGGGCAAAATGCCGAAAAGATCCTTTCCGCCCTTTCGGTCGAATACAATCGGCTGCGTCAGGCGGCGATCACGCGGGAGATCACCGAGATCTCCTCGGGCGCAAAGGCGCAAAAACGCAAGGTCATGAGAAAACAACAGGAGGTGTGTGCGCTGTGAGTGCAGTATACGGAAAGATCACGGCAATTTCCGGCCCGGTCATCGACTGCGCATTTCCAAAAGGCAGTCTGCCGAAGATCAAAGAAGCACTGAGCGTCACCGTGAAAGGCGAAAAGCGCGTCATGGAAGTGGCACAGCATATCGGCAAAGACAAGGTGCGCTGTATTCTCTTGGGTGCAAGCGAAAATCTGTCGCGCGGCATGGAGGTGACGGCGGACGGAAAGGGCATTGCCGTTCCGGTGGGAGAAAGAACGCTCGGCAGGATGTTCAATGTTTTGGGCGAGCCGATCGACGGCGAGGTACCGCTGCCCGCCGACACGGAAAAGTGGGAGATTCACCGCAAGGCGCCGCGCTTTGCCGAACAGCGTCCTGCGGCGGAGATATTGGAAACGGGCATCAAGGTGATCGATCTTTTGGAGCCGTATCCGAAGGGCGGCAAGATCGGTCTGTTCGGCGGCGCCGGTGTCGGCAAGACCGTGCTGATCCAGGAACTGATCCACAACGTTGCCATGGAGCACGGCGGCTATTCGGTGTTCACGGGCGTCGGCGAACGCAGCCGCGAGGGCAACGACCTGTGGAACGAAATGAAGGAGTCCGGCGTTTCCGACAAGACGGCGCTCGTGTTCGGGCAGATGAACGAGTCGCCCGGCGTGCGTATGCGGGTGGCGCTGTCGGGACTCACCATGGCGGAATACTTCCGCGACACGGCGGGCAAGGATGTGCTGCTGTTCATTGACAACATTTTCCGTTTTGTGCAGGCGGGCAGCGAGGTCTCGACACTGCTCGGCCGTATGCCGTCC
>OIZI01000222.1_pt1 | contig 29875 bp, 24 predicted proteins | sample 1588441 | NCBI WGS metagenome assembly OIZI01 (sample SAMN03283284) | human gut metagenome | biome: human-associated habitat; material: feces | host: Homo sapiens | place: Peru | collected 2012 | reverse complement strand
TATAAATTAGATGAATTAATCGGTTATTATCTAATTTATCTACATTACATAATCAACCCTACAAAGCCTAATTTATAAAACTAACCTTTATGCACAATCAGAATTGAAAAACCCTAATTTGCAGAAGTGATTAATCTTAGCCACAGACAAAGTTAAAAATTTAGCATTATAATATATGTTTAATTATAGTAAAATACATTTATGTGATAGACTATTTATAGTCATTTATTTGAGAAATTCCCTTTGATTTATTACAGTTGCCAGACCATATTTTCAAGGGGAATTTTTTATACAAAAATAACGGTGTAAATTCTTATGAGTTTACACCGTTTTATTTCGATTAATTTATTACAATGCCTATAAGGTGTTATGGATAGGGATAATTAAAATTTTTCTTTAGAACAATATAATTTTACTTATTTATGTTATAATGATAGTCAACAATAAAAACTAAAATACATTGAGGGGAAAATGAAAGAGATAGATTTAACTAATGGTTCTATATTCAAAAAGTTGATAAAATTTTCTTTACCTATGATTGTGGGAAATTTTCTTCAACAAATATACAACCTTGCAGACACATTGATTGTGGGAAAATACATAGGAGCAAATGCTTTAGCATCGGTTGGTTCGGTATATACTTTAATGACATTTATCACATCAATTATTATTGGGTTATGTATGGGTAGTGGTGCATTTTTCTCATTAGATTATGGTGCTAAAAATCACAACAGATTAAAGGAAGATATTGTACTGTCATTTATATTTATACTGTCGGTATCAGCTATAATCAGCATTATAATTTACCCTTGTATGGGGTTGATACTTTCAATTTTACAGACACCTAGTACATTAATGGCACTTACCAAAGAATATGTAACTGTAATATTCAGTGGGATAATATTTATATTTTTATACAATTTCTTTGCATATTTATTACGGTCAATAGGCAAACCATATATACCTTTAGTGTTCTTGGGAATATCATCGGTACTGAATATTATTCTTGATATTTGGTTTGTTGTTTCACTTAATATGGGAGTATTCGGTGCAGGGTTTGCTACTGTAATTTCCCAAGGTATATCAGGAATTGGGTTACTGATTTACTTAATAATAAAATTACCAATTGTGAGAATACGGAAAGATAAAGTTGATTTAAGTTTCAAAATATTTAGGGAAATTATTATAAATGACCTTGCAACTTCTGTACAACAATCTGTAATGAACTTTGGTATTCTGATGATTCAAGGGTTGGTAAATAGCTTTGGTGAAGTTATTATGGCATCATTTGCAGCAGCAGTAAAGATTGACACATTAGCATATATGCCTTCCCAAGAATTTGGCAATGCCTATTCCCTATTTATTTCACAAAACTACGGTGCGAAAAAATCAGACCGTATCAAAAGTGGCACAAAAATTTCTTTCATAGTATCGGCTATATTTTGCCTAGTTATTTCTGCTATTATATTTATATTTGCAGAAAGTCTTATGGGAATTTTCGTTGAGTCATTTGAAAAAGAGATTATTATTGAGGGTGCAAAGTACCTGAGAATTGAGGGTGCTATGTATGTTGGTATCGGTATATTATTCTTATGGTATGGGTACTTTAGAGGAATTAACAAACCACATATTTCACTAATTCTCACAATTATTTCTCTTGGTACAAGGGTAGTGCTTTCTTATGCATTAGCACCAACTACACCACTTGGAGTAATTGCAATTTGGCTATCAATTCCTATCGGTTGGGTACTTGCTGATGTTGTGGGATATTTTTATTATAGAAAAAATAAATTATAAATTGATATAGAAAAAGGCAGGGTATTATTTACCTTGCCTTTGTTCTTTATTCTTATTCAACTGTAATTATAAACTTAGGATTTTTGTTTAAATTATTCATAAGATGCAATAAAACTATTTACACTTTTTATTACAATTTTGGCAACCACAATTGCAACAGCCTTTGCCCTTTTTCTTTCTACTTTTCATTGAGAAAATTGCAATAGCTACTGCAACAATGACTAAAGCTAAAATTAAATAATCCCAAAAATTTAAACTGCTTAGAAAATTCATACTACACCATTCCTACTGCTGAACCGATTAAGTGGACTATGAATGCTACTACCCAAGCAATAACACACTGCCACAAGGCAACACCTATTGCCCACTTACCACCCAGCTCTCTCTTTACTGATGCAATAGCTGCAACACAAGGAGAATATAGCAAACTAAATACAAGTAGTGATGATGCTGCAAGTGGTGTTAATACTGATGCAATGTTGCCACTAAATAGGACTTGTAATGTTGATACTACACTTTCCTTAGCCATAATACCTGAGATTAATGAAGTACAAATTCTCCAATCTCCAAGTCCTAATGGTGCAAATATTGGTGAGATAAAACCTGAGATGGAAGCTAACATACTATCTGCTGAATTTGTCACCATATTAAAGTGAATATCAAAGCTCTGTAAGAACCAAACAACTATTGTTGCAATTAGAATAATTGAAAATGCTCTTTGTAAAAAGTCCTTTGCTTTTTCCCACAATAGTTGAACAACATTCTTTGCACCGGGTAGTCGGTAGTTTGGTAATTCCATAACAAATGGTACTGCCTCACCTTTGAACAATGTACCTTTATATAGAAAGGCGATTAGGATACCGATTACTATACCCAGCACATACAATCCTGCCATTATCAGTCCACCCTGTTTAGGGAAAAATGAACTGACAAAAAATGAATAGATAGGTAACTTTGCAGTACAACTCATAAATGGAGTTAGCAGAATTGTCATCTTTCTATCTCTTTCAGATGTTAAAGTTCTTGTTGCCATAACTGCCGGTACTGTACAACCAAAACCTATTAGCATTGGAACAATACTTCTACCGGACAGACCGATTTTTCTCAGCAATTTATCCATTACAAATGCTACTCTTGCTATGTAACCACTGTCCTCCATTAATGATAAGAAGAAAAACAGTGTTACGATTATAGGTAAGAAACTTAACACACTACCTACACCATTAAATATACCGTCTATTACAAGGCTATGTATTGTATCATTTACATGGGCTGAGGTTAGGGCATTATCTGTTATTGTGGTTAATGAGTCAATACCCATTTCCAATAAAGTTTGAAGTCCTGCACCTATTATATTAAATGTTAGGTAAAAAACTAAAACCATTATTGCAATAAAGCAAGGAATTGCAGTATATTTACCTGTTAGAATTTTATCTATCTTTTCACTTCTGACTCTCTCTTTACTTTGTTTAGGTTTGATAACTGTATCCTCACAAAGTCTTTCTATAAAGTCAAAACGCATATCTGCTATTGAGGCATTTCTGTCAAGTTGTCTTTCTGTTTCAAGTTGCTGAACAATATGCCCAAGCATTTCCATTTCGTTTTCATCAAGGTTCAACTTATCTAGAATTAGGTGGTCACCCTCTATTGCCTTAGTAGCTGCAAACCTTACAGGAATATCTGCTTGTTCTGCATGGTCCTCTATTAAGTGAATTACTGCATGAATACAACGATGTACTGCACCGTTGTGGTCACTTTTGTCACAAAAATCCTGACGCAATGGCTTTTCCTGATACTGTGCAATATGAAGTGCGTGTTTGATAAGTTCATCAACACCTTCATTTTTTGCTGCTGAAATTGGAATAACCGGTACACCCAGCATTTTTTCCATTGTATTTACATCAATAGAACCTTGATTACCTGTAACTTCATCCATCATATTAAGGGCTATTACCATTGGAATATCCATTTCAAGAAGTTGCATTGTAAGGTAAAGGTTTCTCTCAATATTAGTAGCATCTACAATATTTATAATAGCCTTTGGCTTTTCGTCAAGGACAAAATTTCTTGAAACAATTTCTTCACTACTATACGGTGACATTGAGTAAATGCCCGGTAGGTCAGTTACATTTGTGTTGGGATAGCCTTTGATTGAGCCATCCTTTCTATCAACAGTTACACCGGGAAAGTTACCGACATGCTGATTTGAACCGGTGATTTGGTTGAACAAAGTTGTCTTGCCACAGTTTTGGTTGCCAACCAAAGCATATGTAAGGGTTGTTCCTTCCGGCAAAGGGTTGCCATCTCCCTTTGCGTGAAACTTACCTTCTTCACCAAGACCGGGATGCTCTGTATCCTTGAATCTATCCATTCTATCGTGACTTCTTGTACGAGATTTGATAGGTTCAACCTGAATTTTATCGGCATCTGCTAATCTTAAAGTCAGTTCATACCCATGGATTTGAAGTTCCATAGGGTCACCCATTGGTGCAAATTTCACAACAGTTACTTCTGCATTAGGAATCATACCCATATCAAGAAAATGTTGTCGCAATGCACCCTCACCACCAACTGATGTTATGATGGCACTTTCGCCTATATTCAATTCTTTTAAGGTCATAAATTAAATTATCCTTCCCTTTTCTCCTAAAATTATAAAAATTTTTGCATACTTTTAAACTCCAAGATTATTATAATACATTTAACTACATAAATCTACAATATCTGCATATATGATGAAAATTTCATGAATAACCAAAGTAATACTACTTATAATAGATTACTGTAGTGAATAATTGTTAAAAGTAATAGACAAAATGTTAAAGATATGTTAGTTATTATACAAATATAATCAAAGGTCAGAAATTTATAGTATTTTACTAGTTATTTGCTTGACGATAATGCTTAATTATGCTAAAATATTTTAGAACATAGGATTGCAGTTTATGCTGAATAACTATAGCATTGGACTGAAAAATACAATTTCTATGTAAAAATTCAAGAAAAAGAAAGGTTGATACTGAAATGGCAAAGATTGATTTAACTAAGTATGGTATTACCGGTACTACTGAAATTATCCACAATCCTTCCTACGAAGAACTATTCAACGAAGAAACAAAGCCTGAACTAGAAGGCTATGAAGTTGGTCAGGAAACTGAACTAGGTGCAGTTAATGTAATGACTGGTATTTACACAGGTCGTTCACCTAAAGACAAGTTTATCGTTATGGACGAAAATTCTAAGGACACTGTATGGTGGACTTCTGATGAATACAAGAACGACAACCACCCAGCTACACAGGAAGCATGGGAAGCAGTAAAGGAAATTGCTAAGAAAGAACTTTCTAACAAGAAGCTTTATGTTGTTGACGCATTCTGTGGTGCTAACCACGACACTAGAATGGCAGTTCGTTTCATAGTTGAAGTTGCATGGCAGGCTCACTTTGTAACAAATATGTTCATTAAGCCAACTGCTGAAGAACTAGAAAACTTTGAACCTGACTTTATCGTTTACAACGCATCAAAGGCTAAGGTTGAAAACTATAAGGAACTTGGTCTAAACTCAGAAACAGCTGTTCTATTTAACATCACAAGCCGTGAACAGGTTATCGTTAACACATGGTACGGTGGTGAAATGAAGAAGGGTATGTTCTCAATGATGAACTACTACCTACCTCTAAAGGGTATTGCTTCAATGCACTGCTCAGCTAATGCTGATATGAACGGTGAAAACACAGCTATCTTCTTCGGTCTATCAGGTACAGGTAAGACAACACTTTCAACAGACCCTAAGAGACTTCTAATCGGTGATGACGAACACGGTTGGGATGACAACGGTGTATTTAACTTTGAAGGTGGTTGCTATGCTAAGGTTATCGACCTTGACAAGGAATCTGAACCAGACATCTACAATGCTATCAGAAGAGATGCTCTACTAGAAAATGTTACTGTTGACGAAAACGGTAAGATTGACTTTGCTGATAAGTCAGTTACAGAAAACACTCGTGTTTCTTACCCAATCGACCACATTGAAAACATTGTTCGTCCTGTATCTTCTGCTCCTGCTGCAAAGAATGTAATCTTCCTATCAGCTGATGCATTTGGTGTACTACCTCCAGTTTCTATTCTAACTCCAGAACAGACAAAGTACTACTTCCTATCAGGCTTTACTGCAAAGCTAGCAGGTACTGAAAGAGGTATCACAGAACCAACTCCAACATTCTCTGCTTGTTTCGGTCAGGCTTTCCTAGAACTTCATCCAACAAAGTATGCTGAAGAACTAGTTAAGAAGATGGAAAAGAGTGGTGCTAAGGCTTACCTAGTTAACACAGGTTGGAACGGCACTGGTAAGAGAATTTCTATTAAGGATACAAGAGGTATCATTGATGCTATCCTTGATGGTTCTATTACAAAGGCTCCTACAAAGACTATCCCTCACTTCAACTTTGAAGTTCCTACAGAACTACCAGGTGTTGACCCAGCTATCCTAGATCCTAGAGACACATATGCTGATGTTAACGAATGGGAAACAAAGGCTAAGGATCTTGCTTCAAGATTTGTTAAGAACTTTGCTAAGTATGAAGGTAATGAAGCAGGTAAGGCTCTAGTATCTGCAGGTCCTACAGTAGAATAATTTTAGTCTTAACTAACTTTATAATTCATAAATTTAGGGTGTACTCACTGAGTACACCCTTTTTGTTATGCCTATTTTTTTATTAAAAAAGAGCATGAGCAAATGCTTATACTCAATTAGTCTTCAAACTGAAGATTTTTCATTTTTACATATTGCTTTAAAAGTCCCATTGCTGCATTTCCGGGTGAATCAGGAAACAGGACTTTATGGGCTTTCGTAGCTTTCACCCATTGTGCTGAATTCACTTCTTGTGAAAGTTTCAGTTCACATTTCGGTGAATATGCCATAAAAGCATGCATAAGTTTGTCACCATCTTCAAACCAATATGTACCACCATAGTGAAGATTATCAAGCTTTATGCCAAGTTCTTCTTCTACTTCTCTATAGGCAGTTTCTTCAGCATTTTCTCCCGGCAAAATATATCCGGCAGTTATTGTGCCATATACTTTGGAAATATAGTCCTGCATACAAACTACAATTTCATCAAATTCATTGTACACCAGAACAATTACACAGCTCTCAAAACTGTCAAACCAATATTTGTTACACTCATAACAAAATGGTACTTCACCATCATCACCTGCCATTTTAGGCTTTAATCCACTGCCACATTGTGGACAAAATTTGTACTTCATAAGTCACCTTTCATTTCACTAAATTTCAATGATATTTTACTACTTTTGATAGGTAAATACAATATAATGATTACATTTAATATGCAAAAGATTTGGAAATAGATTTAATATTCTTCATATTCATCTTCATAGTCATCACAATCTTCATAATCATATTCATCTTCATATGGGATGTTATCTCTTTTTCTTATTTCTTTTAGTGCAATCATCATTTGTTCTTCAGGTAAATTTTGATTAACTAAATCTAGTACTTCATAAATTCTTTCTATTGTTGTTAGAATTCCATCAACTAATTCAATCATTAAGTCATTTGAATATCTTTCTAAAAAAGCATATATTATTGTGAAATATTTTTCATCTAAATTCATAAATTATTTTTTCCTTTACTTAATTTAATATAAAATTTAAGTAATATGTTTTTATTATTGCAAAAAAACTGTTACCTCATTGGCAAGTTATCTCTAACTCTTATTTCCCTTAATTTTTTCAGCATAGTTTCTTCATCTAAATTTTGTTCTACTAAATTCATCACTTCTCTTATTCTTTCTTCTGATGTAAGTATTCCACCTACTAATACATTTGCTAAATTCTCAGAAGACCTTTCCAAACATACTCGGATAATTTTCCAGAACATTTCTTGTAAATTCATAGTAACACAGTTTCTATATTTTTTGTAATTAACATTATTGATATAAATTCATGGATAATATTCACCACTTTTATAATATCACATCAGTTGTCCCAAAAATGGGATTTATCTCTTTGGATTACAATATTTTTTTGAAAAATTAATTACATCCGGTTTCTTTTAATATATAAAAGAAAAACACCAAGATTGCATTAATAAAAATTAGAAACAATCGTGGTGATGTTTTTTGGTAAATATATTTGGTATTTGCTTTTGTAATCTAAAAAGACTAAAGGTTGATTAAACACTTAAAGTGATAAAATCATACTACTGACTACAATAGTAGAAATTCTAAGGGTTGATTAAACCTCTTTTCGTGACAGTTTTTGATGGCTAATCTACAATAGTAGAAATTCTAAGGGTTGATTAAACTTGGTGTATGTTTACTTTCTCGACGAAAATCTACAATAGTAGAAATTCTAAGGGTTGATTAAACTGGAAGTATCAGGTCAGAGCAGACGCAATCTACAATAGTAGAAATTCTAAGGGTTGATTAAACCAAAGGACAAAAGGCGTGGGCAAACCTAATCTACAATAGTAGAAATTCTAAGGGTTGATTAAACCCCTAACTTTGTTTAACCCTACATAAATTACATCTCGGTAATTTATGCAATTGTTCATTATGCATATAACCTTCATTGTTTAACAACCCTTTTCAAAGAATATCTAAAATAAAGACTGAGGTTTGCAAATTATGTAACAACAAGCAAAGGCTCATCTTCATTTTTAGCATAACCAAATTTTTGAACTTTGCATGAACTACTTAACTGAAAGATATACACGCTATCAGATTGGTCAAACATTTTCAAAAATTTATTATTAATATCTGCAATAATATTGTTCAGTATTCTTTCACTATTATCAATCTCATATACAGAATACTGCAACATATGACCAAAACGCTTAATGTACTTTGAAAATTTACTGCGTTTTCTGTCATCAGATATATCATAACTAATTATAATCATATTATTCTCCTATGTCAAATACAGGGAATTTATCCACTTCCAATTTCTTCATAAATGCTCTGTAGTAGGACTGAATATAGAGAAAAATTGATTCTTTTTCTTCCATAATAGGCTTCATAAGAAATTGAACATACTTTGCTGAGCAATTCCACTTAAGTCTATACTGTCCTTTTATTAACAGAAAATCATCTTCTTTAATTTGTTTAAGATTAATTGACTTTTTCACTTGAATATGTACCACTGTCCACTGTTGTGTGGACAGCAGTACCATTTAGTTGGTCTGAATTCTGATATGTCATTTTTTCAGTATCATAATCAAGTGAATGAAAATAAATTGACACAGGGCAAAAGATAAAATCATTAAGATTAGAAATAGCAATAGGGTTTTCACTCACCTAAATCACCTTTTTGGGCAAATTCCAGCCATTCCTTTTTGCTGATTTTCAACAACTCATTATTGGTTACATCATCAGTATTTTTCAGTTTGTTAATAATCATCAAGCCTTTTCGTGCAATGTTATATGCACCATTTGCATCACCGTCTTGTGGTTGTGTCGGTACTTCTTCATTGGACTTTTTGTAGTTTTCACTATAATAGAAGTTACCGTTTCCATCCTTTACAGGTGAGATGATATAATCAACATCACTATTAATTTCAGAATTTCTCAACTGAACAGTCAGTTTGAGAGTATCCATAAATGACTTTAGGAGTTCCTTACTATTAACTAATAGTAGTTTTTCCTTAATATTATCATTGACAAAATCAATGCCTGCATTATTAAAAGTTTCTTTGAACTTTTCGGTAATATTAACCACTCTACTTGCCGGTTTATTTCTTGAATCTTTGTAATACTGTATTCTGTTACCATAGGAACAGATTGTCCACTTCTTACGATAATTATAACTACCTTGTGGGAACTTATCGTAATCAACATCAAACTCAAAGTAGTCTTCACTTCGATTATATCGAATATCATCAATATTACTAATGAAGTTGTGAGTCTTTGGTATTGTCTCATACTTAGGATAAAGTAGATTTGCAAAACCGGTTACCGGATCAATCTTACTAGTTAGATATGGGTCAACATAAAAGATAATACCACTTTGTTTACCGATTCTTTCAAATGTTTCAAACTTATTTGTAAGCTGATATGCCTTTAATAGTCCACCACATTCTTTGTAGTCGGCACCTTTATCAACATAATAATTCAGCTTATTAATAAGCATAGTTTCAAACTTTTGATAGACTTGTTTTTCAACTTTTGTTCTACCTCTCTTGAAACTACCATTTAGGTTTTCCATCACAACAATTGCATCATAATGAACAATAAGTTTACAAATTTGGTGTACAACCTGACTAATGTAACCGTCTTTCAGTTCCTTAATTGTTTCGATAGTTTTCCAATTTTGTCTTGCCTCTTGTCTTTCTTTTTCTCTAATGTTAAGTTTTTTCTGATAATCAGTTTTGTATTTCTTACCATTGTAACTGTTTTCAATAATATTGAAGTTGATTTGGTCAACTATTACTCCGTCACTATTGATTATAGTTACATAGATAAGGTTTCTTTCACCTCTATCAATGCCGATAATATTGTTCTTATTTGACTTCTTAAGAAGTTCTCTAACACTATTATTTAACCAATAATGGTCAGGCTGATTACAATTCATTGCTAAAGTTAAATGTAGAGAAAATTGAGCTTCAGTAAAGCGTTTGTTCTTTACTATATCGTAGTTAAATTTGCTATAATACTTAGCTTTTTCATCATCTGTAGGATTGTCTTTATCCTTTACTTTATCTTCACATGTACGCTTAATAATTTCAACATTTGCATCATGTTGAAATTTTGAATCTTTCTTGATACTTGCAGGACGATAGAACATTTCTGCTCCACCCTGCAATTTGTATACTAAGTTCTCTAAATTCCTATCATCAAATAGCATTTGGAAATACATAGTATGTAAATTTTTCTTACCCTTACTGTACTCAGAAAAGTCCTTGTTGTAAATTTGGAAAAGATAAAGTTTGCCCTGTTCTACTAATGAAAGTAATTGTTTTTCAGATACTTTTACTTTGGAAATTTGATAAGCTTGATTATTAACATCATCAACAAATTCATTAAAACTTCCATACTCATCAGCTGACTTAAAAACAAAATTGTACTTACAATAATACTCCTTTGTTCTTGCAATATAATACTCTAAATATTCCTTTAGATTGTCTTTGTTAAAGTTATCACTTGTAGTTTTGTAACTTTCGGTTTTTCTTATTCTATTGATATTTTCAGGTAGATACTGATTCTTTAGTTCTTCAAGAACAACATTAACACCATCAGCATTCTTTCTACCGTTTTTCTTAACAATCTTGCCATCAACAAGCATAAGATTTTGAATAACTCTACCCGGATTTGGAATTTGATTGTACTCAATCTTAACCATTGTATCACTATCATTTTCAGGAGCATTATACTGAGTTTTGAACTCTCTCTTGGTTTCTTTGTCCATTACCCCAAGATAATACAATCCATCTTTCATAAACAGTTGTGCTGAATAGTCCGTTTCTTTGCTATGTTGCCATCCACCTAGGAACTGTGGATTATCAAATGACAATTTGATTTTGTCAAGAGAATAAGGCTTTTCTGTAATGTAATTTCTTACTTTGTCATATAGCTTATCAATGTATCTCAACTGATCAAACCATTTTGTAAAGCTACCATAGAAAAGTTCATCCTTGCCACTTTCTTTTCCTGTACCGGTTAGTATTTTCACAAAACTTTCCAATGCTTTAACACTATCTAAAAAGTCCTTAATAAGCGCTACATCTTTTTCACTTGTTTTTAGGCTCTTATTTTCCGGATAATCAGTAGATAATAAGTCTTTTACTAACTGATATTTGTTTTCGACTTCAGCAGTACATCTATGGAAATCACAACTAAAGTAATCTGTAATTTTCTTACTGCAAATATCTTCTTCAAGTGATGTTGCAATTAGGTCTTGTAACTGATTAATTGAAAAGCTTTCTGACTTTTTATATACATTACGTCTTTTGTCATTATACTTATCAATATCTTTTGCTTTTTCAGGATTATTAACTTTATCATACCGGTCATTCCATAAATCACGGAACACTGACCAATCATTGAACATATTTTGTGATAAATTAGTAAGTGAAATGTCGTTCCTTACAAACACACCATCAAGGTTATATTCTGCTAGATTATCAAAAATCTTCTCAAGTTCAGTTATAGTATCTTTTAATGCAGTGAAATTCTTTTCAGCATTACCGGTATTATAGAAATCATAAACTGCTTTTAGAAGTTCATTGTCATTTTCAAACTTACTAGGAAGAAAAGAAATAGTCTTTTTTTGACTGCCAATCTGCTTATATAATCGTTTTAAGTTAGGGACTTTATGTCCTTGTTGTGCAATTTGATTATGGAGATTAATGTACTCATTAATCCCCTTAACCTTGTCATTACCTATAATGGCATTATAGGTATCAATGCCTGACTGTGAAAGAACACAATTGAAATAATCTAAGGTAAACATATCATCAACTGTTGTATCATATACTCCCTTAAAGTTATTTCTAAGTTCTTCAAGATCACTTGGCTTTAGTTCTTCTAAAGCCTTTTCATATGCTTTAATATTATCAATAAATTTGGGTAAATTATCATTGATACACCTGTAAGGAATTGCCGTTGACTGTTCCTTATCTGTATACATATTTTTACAATTATCGTAATAACTATTAAAATAAGTTGAGAAAGAAGAAAGATTTGCTATATCTTCAAGGGCCTTTTCATCATCTTCAAGATACTCAGGTAGATAATCATTAAGAATTTTCTTATTTAATCGTTTCAGAATTTCTTTTAAAAAATCGGCTAATTCTTTCCTTAACTTTTCTTCAGCAGACTTAAACTTCTGTTCATCCCTGTCTTTAGTGATATAAAGTTCATAGTACTCATCAAGATGCTTTAACTTTATGGGTTGGGAAAGGCATTTGTCACTTTCATCTGCAAGGTACTTTGAAATATACTCTTTGATACGCTTTGCAGAATCAAGCAAGTCTTTTTCTTTGAATAATCTGTCTTTAAAATCAAAGTTGTCTGCAGTTGCACCTATTGGAATAAGGCTGAATCTTAAAGTTTTTTGAATGTTGTATAGATCTGTGAAAAAATCAATTTTTCTACATTCATCTGAAAATTTGTTAATGTTGATTGGCATAAGCATCAATCCTTACATATATAATTTTATGGTTATTATTTGTAAATATTAACCTTATATCCTGATTATATATCAGTATCTATAATAATTCAATATACAAACCATCCAAATTTTAATGATTTAATTTGTGGAATATTTTTCACAAGTTAAGCATACTAATTTTTCTTTAATAAATTATACATATTATGTGTCCCATTTTTGGGACTTACCTATAAAAAAGAGTGATAGTTGAAAAACTATCACTCTCAAACTCCATAAAACATACTACGGTTTCATGGACTACAACATAATAACCAATCTACAATAGTAGAAATTCTACTATCATTATATTCTATGTGCAATCTACTGTCAAACACAATTTATTTAAAATTATACTATATAGTTTTGATTTTCCTTAGTAAATTTATATATTAATATGCTTTTCCTTGGCAAAGGACTGTAATTTTGATAGAAACCTTAGTTGCAGGGACAAGGCACCTCTATCTTACTAGTGCAAGACTGTTCCGTCGCTTGAAAGCCCCTCATTGTTCCGCTGTGCTCCAAAATTGCAAAATTGACTATTTCTTTTTGGTTGCGCTTAATTCAACTGTAAAAATTTCGTCCACAGGAAAAGTTATTTTTACTAACCCAATAGATACAAACTTTCCACTTATTTTTTCAAACTCACGCAAAATCAAATCGCTTGCTTTAAAAAAGATATCTTCGTCATCTTCTTTGGTGAGTGTTAATGTACAATATGGCAACCAACTATCCGGGCAATACCATTCCCATCCTTCTGTATCAAAATCATACAAACATTCATGCAATTCTCTCTGAAATCAATACATTGCATTATTCATCACTGGCGATGAAAAAATTGTCTTTGTATCAGTAAGCATCCCAACAGACGCAATATAAACAGGCATTTGTATATGATTTTTGGCAAACTTCTTCAAACGAGTAATACATTTTTCTTCGTCCACATCATTAAAACAAGCTAATGTAGGATGCGGTCTGGTTTTCCATTCCATAAACTTTCTGCTTAACTTCGCAACAGCTACCTTTTTTTGATAAAACATATAATTTCTCTTCTGTTTCCATATCATAATACAATTCTATTGCATATTGCATATCATCCACCTCCATAATTTCCGGTTTTTTAAACTGAGTATACCATACTCTATACTGTAATTTTAATACCTTATGAAATTACACTATGGTGCTAGAATATAACCATAGACACGAAATGAAGAAAGACTAAATAGTTTTCAGGGATTGACCATTAAATACTATTTGATTATAATAATATGATTTAGCAAAAGCTGAATGGGCGGCTTGGGATAAAAGGAGTATGTTATTATGTACGAATATGTGGATGACAAACAATTTTTAAGCCGTATGCGTTCTCTTTGCGGAGATATAATGCAAGACCTTTGCCATACCTTAAAAAAAGAATATGACATAGGTTCTTCGTTTTATCTTGTAGGTAGCGGAGCAAGAAACCTAATACTTCAAAACTCTAATCAACCCATCGACTTGGATTATAACCTTGAAATCACAATAATTGATGACTGGGAAGATTGTCGAAACATCAAAGAATGTGTAAGAAAGGCTTTTAATAAAGTTCTTAGGAAATATGGTTGGAGTGACTGTGAAGATTCAACTTCGTCTTTAACTACCGAGAAACGCTATTTTTCAAATGGAAACGATACTGAATTTTCAATCGATGTTTGTATTGTTTGTGAAGATGTTGATGGAAACTATTATCGTTTAATCCACAAAAAAACGGGCTTTACTTATTGTGATAGGTATTTTTGGAATCAAGTTCCTCATTCGAAACGTCTTAAAGAAAAAGCTGATTATATCAAAAGTAACGGGAAATTGGCATTAGTCAGAGAGCAATACAAGGCAATAAAAAACAGGTATTTAACATCAAATAACTATAACCATTCTTCCTTTATCTGCTATATTGAAGCAGTAAACAATGTCTATAATTCAAAAGGATATTGGAAATAAAATTTAACATTCTTTTATATCGTCACTTAATTAAGTGGCGATTTTTTTTATACCTAAAAGGAGGTAATGAAACACAATGATTAAAACACTTTCAAACCTGTTCAAGAAGGATAAAGAAAAGTTTGTAGTGTCAAAGGGAGCGCAGGATTGTATTCCCATTTACGCTATCTATGATGACTGTGTTTTTAGAGTCGGCAGAGATAAATATTTAAAAACCTTTAATTTTACGGATATTAACTATGATGTTGCAAGTCGTGAAGATAAGGAAGCTATGTTCCTTGAATATTCCGAACTGCTTAACTCTTTGGATAGCGGTGCTACAACAAAACTCACTATCAACAACAGACGGCTAAACCGTTTGGATTTTGAAAAAACTATACTTATTCCCGAAGCCGGAGATAAGCTGGATATGTATCGAGAAGAATACAACAAAATGCTTCTTGATAAGGCTACCGATACCAATGCCACCGTTCAGGATAAATATGTCACTATCTCTATCAATAAAAAGAGTGTGGAGGATGCAAGAACATATTTTGCTCGTGTGGGTGCTGCCCAGTCTTGCAAACTTTGCAAGACTGGGCAGCAAATGTGTTGAACTTGAAACTGACGAGCGACTTCGCATCGTTCACGATTTTTACAAAGTCGGAGAGGAAACTTCATATCACTTTGATATTAAAGAAACCCGCAAAAAGGGACACGATTTCAAGGACTATGTTTGTCCCGATTCTTTGGAGTTTGAAAAGGACTATTTTAAGATAGGCGACCGTTACGGTCGAGTGCTTTTCTTCAGAGAATACACTTCATATATTAAGGTTGATATGATTACCAAACTTACAGATATGAACCGCAACCTTATGATGTCTATTGATATTATTTCCGTTCCGACAGATGAGGCAGTAAGAGAAGCCGAGAGCCGACTTTTCGGTGTTGAAACCAATATTACCGACTGGCAGAGGAAGCAGAATGTAAATAACAACTTTTCTGCCACAATTCCTTACGATATGGAACAACAGAAGAAAGAAATGAAAGAATTTCTTGATGACCTTACTACTCGTGATCAGCAAATGATGTTCGCTGTACTCACATTAGTTCATACTGTGGATAGTAAAAAACAACTGGATAACGATACCGAAGCGTTGCTTACCGTTGCAAGACAGAATTTGTGCCAGTTTGCCATTCTTAAATATCAGCAGTTGGACGGCTTAAATACTGCAATACCGTTTGCAAACAAGTTCCCGAAAAATACGAAACTTTATAAGCTAATGACAACTAAACCGGGCGAGAGTGTGTAATCCTTGACCATTTATTATGAAAGGACAATTAACTATGAACAAGAAAATATATATTGCTGTTATCTGGATCTATGTCAATACTTTGGACACAAAAAGTTGAACTTTTCTCCCAGCATAACATATGCCAAGAGAATTATTTCTTAGGTTGCTAGAGCCTCATCTTCAACCTGTTGTGGTATCTTGTAATCAAGAGCATTATGGTGCCTTTTTCGGTTGTAGAATGACTCTATATATTCAAAGAGTGCTGATTTAGACTCCTCAAATGTGTAATATGTAGTTGTGTATACTTCTTCCTTTTTTAATACAAAATGGAAGAATTCGATGCAGGTATTATCATAGGGGTTACCCTTCCTGCTGAATGAATGTAACATTCCCTGATCCTGTAAGTATTTCTCGAATTCTTCACTGGTATACTGGCTTCCTAGATCACTATGAAGCACTATTCCCGTTGTATCAGGGATATTAAGGCATGCCTTCTTTACATCCTGTGTGGCAAGCTCAGCTGTTATATTTTTACCATATGCCCATCCTATGATTTTGCGATCATATAAGTCCATTACGGATGTAAGATAAGTCCATCCTTCATTTACTACATGGATATATGTGATATCAGTTACAAGCTTTTTAAATACTGTGTCAGCACTAAAATCACGATTAAGGATATTTTCTTTATCATCCGGAACTGCTCCCTGATTCTTTTGGTATTGATACTTTTTAACAACAATGCTTTTAATTTCAAGCTTTTTCATATGACGTTGAACACAACATTTTACTGAGCAAGGGATATTTCTATCATTAAGTTCTCTATGGATCTTAATTACTCCGTAACGTTTCTTAAATTCGTTATATATTGAAAATACTCCATTGCTGAATTCCTTATACTCCTGTTCTCTTTTTGAAGGAACATGATTTAATGCAGCATAGTAAGTGTTTCTAGGAAATTTAAGTGCAGAGCACATCTGCTTTACAGTATACTTGTCTAAGTTAGCTTGAATAAAGGACACATATTCAGTTATTAATTTTTGGCGAATATGGCAGTAGCTTTTTTTAATATTTCATTCTCAATTTCAAGGTCTTTCATTTTTTCTGAAGAGCCTTGTATTCCTTTAAAGAAATAGTCTCTTTCTCTGTAGTAATTACCGGAGCAAGATTTTTAATCCATGTATAAACTGTGCCTTTTGGTATGCCATATTCGTTGCTTAATTCAGTTACACCTTTGCCAACTTTACAATGCAGATCAACAATCTGCTGTTTAAACTCTGTGGTGTATGATTTTTGAATTTAGCCATTGTGTTGAACTCCTTTTTCTATAAGTATAGCTTGTTCAACATTTCATGTCTATGGTTATATTCTAGCACCAGCTCCTGTTGCATTGTCTTTCCGTTGTTCTTATTTAAAATCCAGTTTGGATAGATTTATAGGGCTATTTTTTTGTATCTGATGAAATGTTAACAGAATTTAAAATCCAGTTTGGATAGATTTATAGTTAGCACTCTGTACTCTTGCAGCCAGTCTTCAAAGATTTAAAATCCAGTTTGGATAGATTTATAGAAACCTACTGACACTTCACATACTAGAGTTCAACAATTTAAAATCCAGTTTGGGTAGATTTATAGTAGAACACATAACAGAGAACGGCAGACTTATTACTAATTTAAAATCCAGTTTGGATAGATTTATAGTTGTTGCGAGTTTCTTTTTTTGCCGTTGCCTTAATATTTAAAATCCAGTTTGGATAGATTTATAGAAGTTCACCTTTTTCAAACATAACTGCACGTTTTTCATTTAAAATCCAGTTTGGGTAGATTTATAGGCTCACAAGTGAATTTAATTGTAGTCCTCATAACACTTTTAAAATCCAGTTTGGTTAGATTTATAGAAGTTATAATAATAGTAATGGTACTAACTTGTCATAATTTAAAATCCAGTTTGGATAGATTTACAGGTCTAAAGTTATCAATGGTGAAATTCGTGGTTCATTATTTAAAATCCAGTTTGGATAGATTTATAGAATAACAACGGCAAATTATATTTGTACTTAGACAAATTTAAAATCCAGTTTGGATAGATTTATAGTTCCTCTTGCTCGTGCTGTTGCTTCTTTAAGAGAACATTTAAAATCCAGTTTGGATAGATTTATAGGGAGATTATTATGTTTAATATGAATAGTGGTTACGAATTTAAAATCCAGTTTGGATAGATTTATAGGTTCATGGACGAAGCAAACAGAAAAGCCTTTCTTGAATTTAAAATCCAGTTTGGATAGATTTATAGGAATACTCAGCCTATGTATTCTACAGTTCATAGACATTTAAAATCCAGTTTGGATAGATTTATAGGTTATATTGCCTTCTAGCTAATGCTCGCTCTGAGCAATTTAAAATCCAGTTTGGATAGATTTATAGATCACTGACAGATAATGAATGACCGGTAAAATCATTATTTAAAATCCAGTTTGGATAGATTTATAGTTCCATAACCACGTGTAAATATTAATTTTACCGGCTAGATAGAAGTGTTTGGATAGATTTATAGTTCCATAACCACCTGTAAGAGCTGAAGCTTGTGCCAATTTAAAATCCAGTTTGGATAGATTTATAGGTGCTTATGGTACATTTAAAAACAGCATATATGGTAATTTAAAATCCAGTTTGGATAGATTTATAGCAACAACAAAACCTTCTGTAGTGATGTTAATAAATTTCTTTAAAATCCAGTTTGGATAGATTTATAGAGTGATTGCATCCTAATTCCTTTTAGTTCCTTTAGCTTTAAAATCCAGTTTGGATAGATTTATAGTAGCATGAAGTACATTTCATAGTTTTTCAAGTCCAACTTTAAAATCCAGTTTGGATAGATTTATAGTTATTACTGCCTTAATCAGCCTTGGTGGCTCTGCATTCTTTAAAATCCAGTTTGGATAGATTTATAGGAAGTCTTTTTAAAACAAAAGAACATCATTTTGATCTTTAAAATCCAGTTTGGATAGATTTATAGGATAATGTGTAAATAAAAGTCCAATTTTATTTAGGCTTTAAAATCCAGTTTGGATAGATTTATAGAAGTTTATCTCAACTGTTAAAGAACAAGAGATACATCTTTAAAATCCAGTTTGGATAGATTTATAGGTTTAAGTCATATATGTATTTGTTTTGGTGAACCTGCTTTAAAATCCAGTTTGGATAGATTTATAGAAATTCTAATAATTCCAACACAGCAGAACATATTGCTTTAAAATCCAGTTTGGATAGATTTATAGAAGAAAGCTCTGACTTTTGTTTGTATGCTTCCTGTCTTTAAAATCCAGTTTGGATAGATTTATAGCCTTTCAAAATTCTTTCAACATCATTTAAAAATTTCTTTAAAATCCAGTTTGGATAGATTTATAGCTAATGTTATGTACTGTCATAAGACAACAGATAACTTTAAAATCCAGTTTGGATAGATTTATAGATAATTGTTCACCCTGTTTCCTAAATCGATAATTTTCTTTAAAATCCAGTTTGGATAGATTTATAGTCTTACCGTTCTTCAAGGCTATACTAGTAAAATCAACTTTAAAATCCAGTTTGGATAGATTTATAGATAGCTCCAAAAACCATATTAAAGGTTTATCTTTATACTTTAAAATCCAGTTTGGATAGATTTATAGATTTATCGTTCCTGTATGGCGTGAAAAAAGTGATAGCTTTAAAATCCAGTTTGGATAGATTTATAGTGACAGAAAAAACAATATGGACGGCTGATAATTCGCTTTAAAATCCAGTTTGGATAGATTTATAGTTGTTCGCTGCTGTATCGCCGTTGTTGGCGGTGTAATTTAAAATCCAGTTTGGATAGATTTATAGTTTACCATCTCTGTAATCGCCACAACAAGCATATCTATTTAAAATCCAGTTTGGATAGATTTATAGGAAATATAACTACACCGAAGATATGATGTATTATATATTTAAAATCCAGTTTGGATAGATTTATAGTACAAGAAGATGAATATGCAGTAAAAACTACATTGATTTAAAATCCAGTTTGGATAGATTTATAGCATTGAGATATTTACAAATGCCACATCTCATCCGGCTTTAAAATCCAGTTTGGATAGATTTATAGCGTCAGTTTAACTGTATTAAACCTCGTGAATATGACTTTAAAATCCAGTTTGGATAGATTTATAGTTGAATATGCTCAAGAACTGAAAGACAAGAGTGAACTTTAAAATCCAGTTTGGATAGATTTATAGTTGCTTTCGGTAACAGAATTATGCGTCAGGTAATGCTTTAAAATCCAGTTTGGATAGATTTATAGATATTTCTTTATTTTATTGAAAGTCATCAAATTTTCCTTTAAAATCCAGTTTGGATAGATTTATAGGCAGAAAGCAAACAAAAACAATCCACAATTTCATTCTTTAAAATCCAGTTTGGATAGATTTATAGATGACTTATCGTTTTAAGATACCATTTAGGTTGCCAATTTAAAATCCAGTTTGGATAGATTTATAGTTAATAAAGCTAATTTATAGCTGTTTTCTAATTTATTTAAAATCCAGTTTGGATAGATTTATAGATAAGTAATATCGCACATATAACAACAAAGAAAGGATTTAAAATCCAGTTTGGATAGATTTATAGCCGTTGATAAAACAGCATAGTATTCATGGGAATTACTAAGGTATAAATTGTCTATATATTAAAAATTAAGTACAAATTTTCAAATTATTAAAAAGACAAATTCAAAAATCACCATAAACACTGATAAAAACATGGTTGTCAACCTACATATATTTTAGAATTATTGCAGGTCGACAATTTTTATAACTACAAAAAATTAGAGGTTTTATCCTCTTCGATACCTAAGAAATCTTTACTGAGCCATCTTTCTTCACGAGTATGGAACATAATAACAGAATCCTTATCTTTTCGCACATACTGTGCCAATTCTTTTTTCATAGCAATAGAATTTGCTTTACTAAGGTTGCCTTCAAAAACAGAATTTTGTATATGAGTAAGGTATTTCTTGCAAATTTTGAATACCTTAGGAAGTATCTTTCTGCCTTTGTCATCAAATAGAATATCATAAACTAAAATTACATACAAGTATTACCACCACATTTCAAAACCTTTATACTCTTTTTCACCAATTATGTGTTTTATCAATTTGTACAATTCAAGGCGAATTAAAAATTGATAAGACACATTTTTGTTAAGTTCTTTATGAAAAATAGTTGTTTTCAGTTTATTATCAAGTTCGGCCATTATGGTTTTTGATGCTTTTTCTGTAAGTTGAAGTCCATTTAAATCCTTAGCAAAACTATCCTCTGTGATTTGCTTTCTGTTTAATAATGAAAAAATTAAACGGTCGGCAATCAGTGGCTTAAACACCTCAGATACATCAAGTGCTAAAGAAAATCTTCTTGTACCCGGTTGGTGCAAAAAGCTAATTGTTGGGTTAAGCTGAGTCTTATAAATTTCTGACAAAGTTTTGGTATAAACCAAAGTATTGACAAATGAAATAAGACTGTTAATCATATTATCTGCCGGATGATAGACTCTCTTATTAAACTCAACATTTTGGTCAATTATAACATTCCATGCCTTGTAATATTCTTGTCTAATATTACCCTCAACACCCATAAGTTCTTCTATTGTTTTTGTAGTAGAAATATTCTTTCGATAGTTTTCAATATTTCTCATATAAACAGAAACATCTTTACCTCTTCCATTATAGTATCGTAAATTTCGATATATATTGAAAGAGGCTGAATTAATAAATTCTTGAGCAATAGAAAGTCTGTTACTATAATCACTATAAGTCAGTGCTTGTTGAATAAGCAACTGACCTGCCAGTTTGCTTTCTTTAGGACAAAAGCTACCTATGTAGAACTGATAGTGATTAAAGAAATGAGCAGTTACTCCATACTTAGAAAATAGACTAAGCAATTTTGAAGTAACTGTCACTTCATTCATCAAATACACTTCTTTTATATTTTCTATGGGCAAGTCTTTTGTTACACCTTCAAAGGTTTTGAACCTAAGAGTATTATCTTTTTGAGTTAAATTTCCTGATGAATAGATATAATAGCTTTCTTGCATTTTACACCTCAAATACAACACAAATCATAATAGGCACATGATTTGCAAATTCTTAACTTTTCAAACTTTGGTGGTAAATCTAAAGATACTATTCTTATAATATCTTTAACCACCTTTTCAATCTCCATTTCATCAGTATCTGTTAATTCAACATCTATACTTTGCTTTAGAAGTGGAAAGTCTATTCTTCCCCTTAGGCCTTTCACTCCCCTTTTCTTTAGATAATACAGATAATACTTAAGTTGTGCAACTCCGGCTTCTTCTACTTTTTTACTTTTCTTTACCTCATGCAATAGTCTGTGTTCTGAAATATAATCAATATTAATTGTGTTATTAATAAGGATATGTTTGTTCATATTTTTATAGGATGTTTCATCAATTATTTTTCCTATCTTTACATTTTCATTTTCACTTTCCATTGTTAAGCCATTTGAAAAGTACCAAAGCTTTCTCTTACACACATAGTAGTAATAAACCTGCATACCTGTTACATCATTTTCGGTCATAGTCACCTCAATAAAATGTTATTTCCTTACTTTCATCATCAGTAGGCTTTTCAAGAAATTCAAAATCTAAACCACTGTCAAAAGAATAGTTACAATCTATCACAGGTATTCTTCTAAACTTCATATCTACAGGTATTTTAGTTTCATATTCCTTGCATCTATAGGTATTTACAGAAACAGTCAGTTCTAAAATTTCTTCTGTTGCTTTCATTTTAACATCCGGTTTAGGTCCTTTTGAAGTTATAATTCCAAGATTTTTATTAATCAAATCAATGTTTTCATCATAAATACACTTAGGAATAGCATCTATTCTGTCGATATTACGCAAAGACTCTTTAGAACTTTTTAGATAGTCCCTCTCTTTTTCATAAATTGAAAAGAATTTACAATAATCTTTGTAATAATTTGTATCTTGTACTTTTTCTACAGAAAGATATTTTTCTATTAAAGAATTTTTCTCTTGTTCTGTAAGTACACCCTCAACAGTCACAATTGCATCTTTTGAAAGATTGTGAATATCCTTATCAATAAAGCTATCCGCCCTATCTTGCAGTTCAGTAAACACATAGCAATTATAATCAGAAAAATCCTTTTTGCCTTTACGATTAGTTCTGCCAAATCTTTGGAATAATGAAAATAAATCTGATAATTCAGTAATCAAAATATCAAAGTCGATATCAAGACTAGCCTCAACAACAGAAGTAGAAATCCAAATTTCAGGTTTGTTCATTTCATTAAGTTTTTTCTCTGATGCCCCCATTATTTCTTTTTCCTTTTTCATTCTGTCTTTCTTAATAAAGTTAGCATGAAAAAGATTAATTTCAGCATCAATATTACTCTCAGAAAGTTCCCTGTAAATTCTATTAGCTGTTTTCACCGTGTTGCACACAACTAGGTACTTTTTCACTGTATCTGAATTTGTTTCATTAACAATTTGGATAACATCATCGGTTTTCAATTTATCATCAAAAACTTTTACATTATGTCGTAAAATACCCTCTGATGAAAAATCAGCTAACTGAACATCATCACCAAAAATTTTTAACAATTCTTCCTTTACAAATGGTGGCAAAGTTGCAGTTAATACTGCAACCTTACCTCCCATAATATGTATCATTTTGATAGCATAAATAATAGCTGCAAGAATGTCAGGAGAATACATTTGGATTTCATCAATAATGAATTTTGAGTAGGAAGAAATAGCCAATTTATACTCATATCCCGGATACTTTAGAACAAAATCAAAAATTTGGTCAGGTGTACATACAGTTACAGGTAAACAAAATTGTCTACTTAATTCTTCATAATTAAAGTCATAATCAGTATCTTTATCGTTTGCATCTTTGAGATAATATGACTTCATATCTGAGTGAACTAAAGCTACTCTACTTTTATATACATCTTCAGCTTCTACATCATTAGCAAGTTTCTTAATTCTAACATACATTGCGTTGATAGCTGTTTTTAGTGGTAAAACAAAGAAACATTTGTTGTCACCACACCATAGAAGTCCTGCTTCAGTCTTACCTCTACCTGTTGGTGCTATCATAATAATATTTTCATCACGATTTGAAATGCAATATTTCTGACAATTATAATATTCATAATGTTCAAATCCACCATTTCGCCATTCTTCTATACTATCCAGAAGAAAATCATTTTTCTTTTCACAGGGAATATCAGCACTGGCACTGTAGTCACATTTGTGCAAAAGACCTTTTAAAAGAACTGCGTATTGTTTATCCGGTTCATTTAAATTTTTTTCAAATAAATCCTTTACCCATTCCAAATTTTCATCCATAAAATCATAGTTAGGTAAATTGTCAAATTCAAATAAAAACTTTTCAACTAATTGAGGATCATTATCAAACCAATAAGTAGGACTATCTTTTCTATAATGATGATAAAGAACTGCAAACATAACACTAATGTAGTCATTACAAACAGCTCTATCAATAAAAAATATCGACAAGGCTGCATGAGCAACTTCTTTAATTTCATCAAAACTAAAACCCTTTCTAATTCTTTTTTGAAACATAGAATTTAGTTTTCCGTAATCATGAAATTCACAAGCAACTAACAAATCATAAAATAATTTATCAGATTTTATATAACCTAATTGTTTCAATAAAAACGCATTTTTTATAAGTTTATCTGTATGCTTTCTTATACTTTCATTTGGTTTAGCTAGAAATTTCTCATCATCAATTTGTGATGTCTTTATTTTTGCTAAATACAATTTGCTAAATTCATCGTAAGTCATAAAAAATCACCTAAGCAAAAATAACTGCAATATCAACATCATTAATAATATCCTTATAGATACCATCACATTCGCCATGAAGTTTACCTACACTACCATAAAGAACAGGCACTCTATTGAAATTTCTTTTTCTCATTCCACCTTTGAGATTTTCAACTGTATAATCTTTGGGTAAAAGATACTTAGTGCCATGTACAGGTACTCCATTTTTTTTACTTTTATGTCTGAATGATTGTTGATTTTCATCTATAATCTTTAAAGGCATATACATATCATATGGATAAGGTTTAAATCCTTTTTTTACTGCAATATTACCTTCTTCAAGTTCAGTTTCAGTACATTCAAGAACTTCTACAAAATCCTCTGCTCTACCTATAGCAGTTAGATTATAGATATTATCAAGAATATCTTGCATTGTATTTTCATCACTTACAATATGAATTACAAGCTCAACATCATAAAGCATTTCGTAACGCATTGGTCCAGTTGTAAGAAGTCGGAACTTTTCAGATGGTTCTTTATATTTTACTCTTTCATATTTTTTCTTTATTTCTTTTAGTTCTTTAATTCTTTTACGAAAAGCTTTTAATTCATCAGTAGTAACATTCTTGTCTACTTTCATTTTATTAAGCTTATTTTCTTTGGATTTTAAATATTCCGAAAATCTTTTAACTCTCTTTTTCTCTTTTAAAAAAACATATTCATTTAATAAGTCGCTATTTTTTATTACTAAACTTGTTTTTTTAATAAAATTGCTCTTACCACGAAACGGTGCAATTGCAACAACATCATAAGCAGAGGATAACATATCAGGATTTCGCATTTTTACCAATGTGCTACGATCATTATCAATATGATCATGAAAACAATTGTTTCTATATAGTCTTATCTTTTGTGAGCCATACTTACCCTGTATGCTGACTTTCATAGGGTGATAATCAGTGTATCCACACGCCTTGTGGATAGCACCGATTACTGTTGAATATGGTGGTAACGGATATGTCATTCGACAATTTATCGTTTCTTCACGCCTATAGTTTGCACTATTTTGTTTTAAATGAAGTCTAATAGCTTTCATTTTTATTCCACCTTAGTCTCCAAAATAAGCCTTTACATCTTCTCTTAATTGATTAAAGAATTTAGGCACTGTTGTAGGATTAAGCTCTCTAACGATTTCATCTTCGTTACCTAGTTGACCGTTACGCATTAAACCACAAGAAAATCCCATATCTAACTTTTCTTTAATTGGCTCAACAACAAGGTTCTTACCTACTACTCTAACTGCATTTTCAAACATATGTGTCTTTCTTGGTGATAGACCACCTGCAATGAAAATAGGCTCTGCATTATCTAGGTTGCCCTTTACTACTAATGAAAGATTCTCAACTGCATCAATAATAGAAAGAACTCTACTACACTTCTCCTCATTACTTGCCTCAGCATCAAAGTTTTGGTCAACACCAACTTTTTCAAGATCAATAGTGATACTATAAATCTTAATAGACTTATCGTATTCATACTGATATGGTTTCAAACCACATTCTAATGGATTTTTTTGAATATTTAAATCTTTAGCATTTGCAAAATTTGTTGCAAGATAAAGATTGTTGTGGAAACGAGCATCATTTATAAAAGGTTCAGCAGATACTGCATCAGTTAGATAAAATGAACTGTTTCTGATATATGTAACATCTTTAGTAGACATATATCCACCTTCAAGAGCCTTGCAAGTTGCTGCATTAACATCCTCAGTCACCAACTTTTGTACTGCACCGTCAACTGAAGTTTGTAAATCATCATAAAGACCTGCTTGTACACAAATTGCATTCTTTAAACTTTCTCTGCTACGAGTAGCATATTCCTTGCCACCTCTATATACCTTTTGTACACTGGAAATGTTACCTAAAGTTTCACTATAATTACTAGTCATATTTGCGATAACAGTTAATGTTAGAGCTGTATTTTTCATCATTAATTCTCCTTTGAACTACTTGTTTTATTTTCTGATGGATCTTTTAACGAGCTTACAAAAGCCATTACTAAATCCTTGTATTTTTCAGCATCTTCTAAGAATTTATAAAAGAAAGCAAATTCTACACCTGAGTAGTCAGACAAACTTAGTAAAATTTCCTTTGTTCTATCATAATCATGAGCAAACAATGAACTATTTAGTCTGTGTCTATAGGACTTAATTTTATTTTGTCCTTTGATTTCAACTAACCTATTTGACACAACATAACCTAATGTTCTTGCGTTTTTGATTTCATCCATACCTATGTTTCCTTTCCATAACACATTAATATCTACTAAAGTATTTGTTCTCATTCTAATTGTAGTTTTATTAACTTTACGCTCCCTTCCATCCTTATCTTTAAAATAAATCATTAACATTTTTTCAATAAGGTCATCAAGTAAAGCATTATTCAAACATCTTTCACAAACCTCTCTTTCAAGATCAAGAACATAATTATCTGTAAAATTGTAGTAAAATTCCAAAGACTTATCATTAAGTTTCTTTAATTTTCTCAGTCTTTCTGTTCTCACAAACAATGTACTATAGTATTTCTTATCTCTGTTTTTCTCAATAATTTCTACATCATAATTAATAAAGTCATCAGCCTGTTGTAGCACTGATAATAGTCTTGTCTTAGGATTTTTCTTTTCATTATCTCTTAATTTTTCAGATAAAGTATCATTTGCTAATAACAATTCTTCAATAGAATAATTGTTATTTACAAAATATGTTTCATACATTTCCGGATTAGAGAAAGCAAAAGGAATAAAGTCAAATTCTATTTCATCATTACAATCAACACTTTCCTTAGAAAAACAAAAGCCCAATGAATTTGATTTTCGATCTTCATCAACTGTATAACCGGCTAATCTACAATGTTTGTTACTATCAGTTAATAATAGGTTCTCTTTACAATAATTACTGTAAAGATTATTACCGTATCTAAAGATACCCTTAATAATTTCAAATCTATTTTCGTTAATAAGATTTGAAATTACATCCTTATTAGTACCATCAAACTTAGTATTTTTACCTAGAGTATTTTCAAAAACTTTTTTACTCTTAATTAAGCCATTTACCTTCTTAATATTTTCCTTTGTAAATTCAGCATTTTCCAGCATACTAAGAATAGTTAAATGAGTCATATATTTTCTAAAGTAGCTTTCTGCAAAGAGAAGATAATTCTCTTCTGTTAAGTCACTGCTATGATACAAAATTCCGTCAAAACCGTAGATTGCACCATCAACTGTATCTTCACAATCATTAAGCAACATAAAATCAAAACCTGAATAAGTAAGAAACCTATGCAATCCTAAGCAAGCTGCTGAATATCTCCAATCGGTTGGTTGAATAAGTGTATCATAACCTTTGTAATCAACATTTTTTTTCAAACAATCACCCCCTTATTCTGCAACCAGTATCGGTAAACCGAAACCGGCTGATTTTCGAGAACCAATACCACTTTGTAGTAGATAATTGATAATAGCCTTGTCACCGTTTAGAACAAATTCGCCTAGGCTACATTCGATATAATTTCCATAGTGGAAAACCACTGTTTTCTTACTGTTTAAAGGTTTAATAGAAAAGCCTTTAACTCTTTCATCATCAAAGCCTGACTCAATAAGCTGTTCTTGAATTATCTTGTTTGCTTTTTTTTCAAAGGACTCACTGGCAACTGAATAATAAGAATCCTTATTTTCTCCCCTATTATGTTCTCTGATACACAGAGGACTTAGCATTTTTACAAGTGCAGTGCATGAACTTGCAGTCTTGTCACCTATTTGAGAAATATTTGTTAATGTAAAAACATTTCCAAGTGGTGCTGAGAAATTATTGCCCTTTTGCTTAATAAAAGCAGACATAAGCACAAAGCCTGTCATTTTGTCGGATGTTGAAAAAGTAATACGAAATTCATTTTTTCCCAAGGTGATTTCACTTTTTGAGAATTTAGGGTTAGGTAAATTCACTGCAAAAGAGAAGTTTCTCCTTTCCGGTTTAAAATAATACTTTTCGTAATACTTTCCGTCTGCAATTTCCGAGAGTGCTTTCTTGAAGAATGACAAGATTACTCTTCTGTAATCAATAGGTAACTTGTTATTTTTCAACTGAAATTGTAAAAGAATTTTCATTCTTACCTCCTATATTTAATTTTTAAAAATATTTTTGTAATTTATCATATTTCAGAAAACCAAGATGAATATTTTCACCTTGATTATAGTATAGCACTAATTTTAAATTTGTCAATACTTCCTAGTATATATTCAAGTTTATTTTTTTAATATTTCATTTTATTAATTTTATATATTTTTATATGTTATTAATTTATAGCATTAATTTGATTTATTTATGTACATATGATAAAATAATTATATAAATCTAATCATATTGGATTCTAAATAGTATATATTCAATTAATGAATTTTAATCTATCCAAATTGGAAAACATTTAATATTTATGTTGTTTAACTTTTGTTCACTTACATAATAACACATTACTTTTCCCATTTATGGGACTTATCTTTTGTAATTTTGCACAGATAATATACTGTACATGATTATTTTTTGTATATTTTTAATAATTTAGTGATATTATATCATAGTACAATAAACATTTCAATATGTATTTGCATTTTTTTAATTATATATTGAATTATATTCACAATTCATATATAAAAAAGACTCAAGAATTAAAAATTCTTGAGTCTTTTTATTCCGGCTCTGTGTCAATAGTTGGGGTAAATCCACTAAAATGAAATAGATTAGATAGAC
>OIZI01000214.1_pt1 | contig 30409 bp, 29 predicted proteins | sample 1588441 | NCBI WGS metagenome assembly OIZI01 (sample SAMN03283284) | human gut metagenome | biome: human-associated habitat; material: feces | host: Homo sapiens | place: Peru | collected 2012 | reverse complement strand
CATTTTCCAATATTTGTGTTTTTGAAAGAATCTGTTTCGGATTCTGAAGAAAAAAAGTCAGCATTTTCAACTCCGTTTTTGTCAGACTGATTTCACGACTCTTTATCAGGACTTTCATTTCTCCTGCGATAAATACGATATCTCCCGAAATCATCTTTCCGGCTTCCGTTTTCTCCTGTCTGCGGCGGAAATGTGCTTCTATTTTCAAAAGAAGTACCGAAAGACTAAACGGCTTTGTAATATAATCATCTGCCCCTGCTTCATATCCCATGACCTGATCCATCTCCTGATCTAGTGCTGTAAGACAAATAATGTATGTATTATAATTGCATCTCATCCACCTTACAAATTCCAGTCCATTCCCATCCGGAAGATTCACATCACAAATGGTAACATCCACATTATTATCACTTGCAATTCTTTTCGCTTTTTTCACTGATTCTGCTGAAAAAACCTCATATCCGGATTTTTTCAGTGAAAATGTAATTCCACGATTTAAATTTTCATCATCTTCAACCACGAGTATACCTGGCATAGCATATGCACCTCTCTTTATTAAACCTTCATGCCGGCATTATGTTCAGCCACATACTTCTTTATCTCATCATATGTTGCCTTAGTCTCTGCAGATGTTATATCCACATCATCAAGTTCAATTGTGACATTAATATAATCATCCGGCTTTTATTTCAGTTGGGACAAAAGAACAACTGTCTCAACGTGCACAGTGTGGCAGAACTGGTCCACAGGCTGCACAGTTTTAACCTTATAGCCATTAGCACACAGGAACTTTAAATCCCTTGCGAGCGTTGCCGGGTCACAGCTCACGTACACGACACGCTCCGGGCTCATCCTGATAATCGTCTCAAGTAAAGCCTCGTCACAACCCTTTCTTGGCGGGTCAACTACTATGACATCAGGCTTGTCACCCTTCTTTGCAAGCTGTGGAGCTATCTCTTCAGCCTTACCTGCATAAAATTCTGCGTTATCTATGCCATTTATCTTAGCATTATTCTTAGCATTTTCTATCGCCTGTGGCACAATCTCTACGCCTGTGACATGCTTTGCTTTCTTAGCCATGATAAGAGATATTGTTCCAATACCACAATACATATCCCATACATTTTCATTACCGGTAAGTCCAGCATATGAAGCCGCAAGTGAGTATAATTTCTCAGTCTGCACAGGGTTAACCTGATAAAATGAGAGTGGTGATATCTGGAACATTACGCCATCTATGCTGTCCTCTATATAGTCCCTGCCCCACAGAGTCCTACATTTATCGCCCAATATAACATTAGTATTCTCTCTGTTGATATTAACCATAACCGATGCAATGCGACAGGCTGTTTTCCCATCACACGCCTTATATTCAGAAAGGTCTACCGACTTTAACTTCTCAACAAGCATATTCTCATCTGGAAGCGACTTCGCATTGATAACAAGGCACACCATTATCTCACCTGTGTGAAAACCTTTTCTGATAAGGACATGTCTTACTGCCCCTTTGCCTGTCTTTTCATCATACACAGATGCCCCTGATTCGTTGATATAATCCTTAACTGCCTGCAATATATGGACATTTTCCTTTGCCCCGATTGCACATTCCATATTGTCAATGATATGATGAGTTCTTCCAGCATAGAATCCCATAACAACATTGCCATCCTTATCAAGTCCAACTGGATACTGTGCTTTATTGCGGTAATAATATGGCTCATCCATCCCGATAACCGGAAAGACTTCCACATCATCAAGCCCCCCAATTCTCTTAAGATTCCCTTCAACCAGCCTTCTCTTATACTCTAGCTGCGCCTCATAAGACATCTGCTGTATCTGACAGCCACCACACTGTCTAGCCACCGGGCAGACCGTCTCCACCCTGTCCGCAGACGGCTTAACAATCTCCATCAGCCTTGCATATCCATAATTTTTCTTAGCCTTGATAACCTTAGCCGTTATCTCATCCCCAATAACCGCATCTTTAACAAAGAGGGTATAGCCATCAACCTTACCTATACCCTCTCCATCAGTTCCTATATCATTAATAACCAGCCTGACCACATCATCCTTAGCCAATCCCATACATCTTTTCTCCTCATCCTGCAACTACCAAATTATCAAAAGATAATTTTTATTTTAACCAGTCTTAATCGCAAGATGTGCAATTGTATTGCACATCTTGCTAATTAATCCATCATATCCATATTCCTAATCTCCACCTGCCATACAATATGTACAATCCCCAACTCCTTCACGCCACCACAAGCAATGTGTGCAATCCCATTGCACACGAGCCCCCGTATAGGATAACTTCCTGCCTCCATGCGAAGTCAGCTTGCGAGGGGTTAATAATGCCTGTGTAGGTACTGTGGAGCCGCCGACACTTAGCGAGCGTATTTTGCTCGCTTAGTACCGCTGCGAGCGACGCGTAGCGAGAGCGTGCCTACGCAGGCACTATTAACCCCTCGCAAGCGTCCCCTCGCCACCCCTACGCGGCAGCAAGTTCTCCTACACAATCGTCCTCTTTATATTCGCATCAATCCACCTGTTATATCCCAGCCAGTCATTCGACTCCTTGCTCTCAAGTGCCTCTTTCATTGTCTCCATCTTAGCATCACAGTCATCCGCAAATGAAAGTGCAAGTGCCTCCGCTATTGATGGCTTCTTAGGTGAACCATATTCAAGCTGTCCATGATGGGCAAGTATACAGTGTCCAATCTCAGCCTTTAACAATTCTGGAAAATCAGGAATTGCCCTCATCTTCTCAGATACCATCTCGTATCCCATAACAATATGTCCTAAGAAATTCCCCTCATCTGTGTAATCATTCTTAGGAAATGGTGACAACTCCTTAACCTTACCGCAGTCATGAAGCATAGCACATGCCACAAGAAGGTCACGGTTAAGATAATCATAATTCTTAGCCATGCTGTCGCATAATCTTGTCACAGAGAGGCTGTGTTCAAGCAGACCTCCCATAAATCCATGATGTACAGACTTACCCGCCGCACACGCCTTAAACTTTGCCATAAATTCAGTATCTTCCACAAAAAATGCTTTGAGAAGCTTTGATATGTATGGATTCTTGACAGATGCAACAATCCCCATAAGTTCCTTGTACATATCCTCAATATTGTATCTTGAACACTGGATATAATCTGACATCACATACTCATTCTCATCAGCAGCCCTTGCTCTTTCTATCTTTAACTGTATATTACCATTGTACACAGTTATTGTTCCAGATATGTACACGTAATCTCCAGCCTCGAAATCACCGATTCCGCCCGAATTAAGGTCCCATATCTTAGAATCAACTGTTCCTGTTTTGTCGGCAAGAGTTACATTGCCATATTCCTTACCTGTCTTGGCGACCGCAATACTCTTTGACTTGCACAGGTACACATCCGATATCCTGTCGCCTTCCTTAAACTTCTCTATAAAATGCATATTTTTCTTCCTCTTTCATATATATTCCCTTATTACCTTGCCGCCAGCTTTGCCGAGTATTCTATCTCACGGTATTCTCCACCTTTACCGGTTCTTTTAACCTTAACCTTGACCGTGTCATCCTTTTTAAGCGATAATATTCTGTCGCTTAATGTCTGGACAGCCATAACTTCCTCATCATTGAATCCATATATAATATCACCAGCCTGTATTCCAGCCTTGTATGCAGGCGAATCAAGCTCAACCTCTGTGACATATATTCCCTCTGGAAAATGGAACTTCTCTGCCACATCCTTAGTAATATTCGTGCTCTTAATTCCAAGATATGGAACCGGAACCGCCTTTGACATCTGCTCAATAAGCGATTTAAGGCTTGATATACCTATTATATGCTCATGCGCCTCTCCATTAGTATCATCAACTGAATGAGATATGCCTATAAGGCTTGAATTCATGTCAAATACTAATGCATAGTCCCCTATTTTAAGTTCGACATTAGTCTCTAAAATGTCATACGCCATATCTACACCGCTGTCCGATGTAATATCTGTTATAAATCCTGTCGCATATCCTTCAGAATTATCCTGAACACGTCCTATCGCTATGACTATCTCATTCTGCTTCGCATCATAAGAATTGCCCATATTGACAATTGTTGGTTCAATCTGTGCCTCGTTAAGCAGTTTTTTATTGACCGCAACAACCGCAAGTCCTGAATATTTATCAGTGTTAAGCAGTGTTGAAGAAACTCTTACCTCCTCATTAACCTTGACGTAATAATCACTGCTGCCCCATGACTCATTATATTCAGTTATCACAATATAATCACCATCAACCTCACCCGCAACAACTCCGACTGTATTGTCACCAATCTGCACGATAGATTTTGATATATTGTACATAACAGCCTTAATCCAGTAATATTTACTAGAGAGGTCTGGCTCTTCTGACTCAAGCGATGGTGACCTGCTGTATATGCTGTACTCATCCTTTTCAAGAACAAGCGGATTCCTTGCGACAGCCTCAGTTATCTCCTTGTTCTTAATATATCTGTGAATCAGGACTCCTCCGACACATGCGATAATAAGTATCACTACAGCTATTATAATTCCCCTTACTATGCCAAGAATCTTCCTATACTTGACAAGCGGACTGATTACTATCTTTTCTGTGTATAGTGAGAAATCCACCTGATTATTGGCATCTGAGCCTTCTAATTGATTATCTGAGAGCTTCTTATCTTCCATATATCTTTATTTCCTTATCATATCAAAAATATTCAGCCAGTAGCTTTGAATTTAATACTGATGTATTATAACACAATATGATGCATTTATGAAGCCTAACTACTGGTATTTTTGCCCATCATGGGTTAAAATACATTTATGTGTTGTCAGACACAATATAAAATTAATATATTTTTCAGGAAGGTTTTTCTACAGAATGAATCGCAAGTCATTTAAAACACTTGAATATAATAAAATAATTGATAAACTCGTATCTTACGCTGTCACACAGGCTGCGAAACACACAGCCTCAAAGCTTGAACCTATGACAGACATCAACGAGATTAATGCTAATCTTACAGAGACTAACGATGCAGTATCAAGACTTTATGCCAAAGGCTGTGCCTCGTTCTCCGGCATTTCAGATGTCCGCGGAAGCATTAAGCGTCTTGCTGTCGGAAGCAGCCTTAACGCACATGAACTTCTCCAGATAAGCGGAGTCCTCACAGCGGCGGCGGCTCACAAGAATTATTACGAGGAGACTGCTGATTCCTTAACCAGCCTCTATGATTCTCTTGAACCTGTCACTGTACTTAACACACAGATTAAGAGATGCATTATATCTGAGGATGAGATAAGTGATGATGCCAGTGCTAACTTAAGCCAGATAAGACGAAGCATACGAATCGCCAACGATAAAATACACTCTGAATTAAACAAAATTATCAATTCACAGACATTGAGAAATTGTTTACAGGAATATGTAATAACATCACGTCAGGGAAGATACTGTGTTCCAGTCAAGGCTGAATACCGTTCACAGATACCCGGCATGATTCACGACCAGTCAGCTACCGGTTCCACACTATTTATTGAGCCAGCAGCCGTTGTCAAGATTAACAACGATATCCGCGAACTGGAACTTAAAGAAGAGGCTGAGATTCAGGTCATCCTAGCTGATTTAAGTGCTAAATCATCCGAATATATGGACGAGATTATGACTGACTACAATGTCCTAATCAAACTCGACTTCGTATTTGCCAAAGCACAGCTTTCAAGGTGCTACAAATGCAGTGCACCTGTGATGAATAATGACAACTATATCAATATCAGACAGGGTAGACATCCTCTTATCGACCCTGCTAAGGTTGTTCCTATTGACATTCATCTGGGTAAAGAATTTAATCTGCTCATCATAACAGGCCCTAACACTGGTGGTAAGACAGTTTCTCTTAAAACTGTAGGACTGCTCACTATGATGGCACAGTCAGGACTTAATATTCCTGCGATGGACCATTCACAGATTGGTGTGTTCAATAACATTTTTGCAGATATCGGAGATGAACAGAGTATTGAGCAGAGCCTCAGTACATTCTCTTCTCACATGACTAATACAATTGACATTCTCAAATCAGCCAATGAGAAGAGCCTTATACTCTTTGATGAGATTGGTGCGGGAACAGACCCTACAGAGGGTGCCGCCCTTGCCATATCTATACTTAACGATTTACACCAGCGCGGCATCACAACTATGGCTACCACACATTACAGCGAGATTAAGGTATATGCCCTTTCAACTCCGGGTGTTGAGAATGCCTGCTGTGAATTTGATGTAGCATCACTCCGCCCAACATACCGTCTTCTTATCGGTGTTCCCGGCAAGAGTAATGCATTTGCCATCTCTACCAAGCTTGGTCTTCCAGCATATATCATAGATGATGCGACTAAGCGTATGGATGCGGAGGATATTCATTTTGAAGACCTTCTTACAGACCTTGAAAACAGCCGTGCTACTATCCAGAAAGAACAGGAAGAGATAACACAGTACAAGAAAGAGATTGCAGACTTAAAGGCTGAGATTAAAGCTAAACAGAAGCGTCTTGATGAGCGGACAGACAAGATTATCAAGAAAGCTAATCAGGAAGCTGCCGATATTCTTAAAGAAGCCAAAGAATACGCAGACGAGACTATCAAGACCATGAACAAGCATGGCATGTCTGTTAAGGAATTAGAGAAACAGCGTTCCGCAATCAGGGATAAGATGAACAAAAAGCAGGAAAAGCTCGCAATCAAAGCTGCTCCTCCTAAAGCACACAAAGCCTCTGACATAAGCGAATTCAAAGAGGGCGTGTATGTAAGAATATTAAGCATGAATCTTACTGGAACTGTAGTTGGAACTCCTAACTCCAAGGGTGAGATAACTGTCGCTGTCGGAAGTCTTACAACCAAGGCTAAGATTAATAACCTTGAGATACTTACTAATTACAAAGAGCCAGAAACATCCAAAACTGGCAAGGCTATAACAGGACAGGGTAAGATTAAGATGTCAAAGACCTCTTCTATCTCTCCTGAAATCAATCTTTTAGGATATACGGTTGATGAAGCGGTCGCAAAGCTCGATAAATATCTTGATGATGCATATATATCCAAGCTCAGCCAGGTACGAATCGTACACGGCAAAGGTACTGGCGCATTAAGAAGCGGTATAACTGCATATCTTAAAGGCATCCCTTATATCAAGAGCTTCCGTCTCGGAGAAGCCGGCGAAGGCGATGCAGGTGTAACTATTGTTGAATTTAAGTAATTGACTTACTTTTTAATATATAAGGAGGAAATATGATAGCAAAACAACGAATACTAATTGTAGATGACGATGAAAATATTGCAGAGCTTATATCTTTGTACCTCACTAAAGAATGTTATGAGACTAAGATTGTCTATGATGGAGAAAGTGCGCTTAAAGAGCTTGATTCATTCAATCCTAATCTTATTCTTCTCGACCTCATGCTTCCCGGCATTGACGGATATCAGGTATGCCGTGAGGTAAGGAAAGAACACAATGTGCCTATTATCATATTATCTGCCAAAGGTGAGACATTTGATAAGGTTTTAGGTCTTGAGCTTGGTGCTGACGACTATCTTATCAAGCCATTCGAGACAAAAGAGCTTGTTGCCCGTGTAAAGGCAGTTTTAAGACGTTACCAGAGTGTGCCTGCCCCACAGCCAAAGACTGATGACAAGCCGGCGCAGATTGTCGAATATCCTGACCTTACAATCAATCTCGCCAATTATACTGTTATCTACTGTGGAAACAATATAGAGATGCCTCCTAAGGAATTGGAGCTTTTATATTTCCTCGCTTCATCTCCTAATCAGGTATTCACAAGAGAACAGCTTCTTGACAATATCTGGGGATATGAATATATCGGCGATTCAAGAACCGTTGATGTCCATATCAAGAGAATCCGTGAGAAGATTAAAGATAACGAACATTGGGCACTCGATACAGTATGGGGTGTCGGATATAAGTTTATCACAAGATAAGCCGGCATTTCTGACACTCTGACAATGTCATTGTTTAATTAATTATAAAGGACGCTATTAACCCATGAAAAAGATGAATTTACTTTCCAAATTTATTTTCATATACATATGTATAGCCGTACTTGGATTTCTGGCTGTTGCATTTATCAGCCGCAAGATAGACTACAAGAGTGTATATGAAGAACAGACGGAGACAATGTACCGTGAGGCTGTCAATATCTCTTACAAATATGCTCCTCTGTATTTCAGCAACGATAACCTGCGTGTCATTGAATCTGAGCTTGAGACTGTATCGACACTCAGCAATACACGAATCATGTTCATCACTAAAGACGGCGATGTAATTCTCGATACAGCATATGACAGCAGTGATTCTTCATTTATTGATGATAACTCGAACTTAACCGCTTCTGAGACAGATGACGTGTTATACAGCATCAACGATTTCAATATTGATAATCTTGGTTCACAGTATTACCAGAGTGGTGATTTCTATAACATATTTTCAGAGAAGACAATCTCTGTGTTTGCCACTATAACAAATGGTTATGACCTCAAAGGTTACGTGGCAGTGCATATGCCAGAGACTGTTATCTCTTACAGATTCATCGCAACATTTAATACTAACTACTACACTCTGCTCTTTGTAGTAATCCTTAATATTCTTTTCATATTCCTGTATTATGTCCAGGTTCACAGACCTATCAAGGACATCAATACAGCCATACTTGAATATGGAAAAGGTAACTTTGCATACAGAATACAGCCAGCTTTCGATGATGAGATTGGTAATCTGGCTGTCTCCCTTGATTACATGGCGACCAAGCTAAATGAGATGGATCAGTACCAGCAGGATTTCCTGTCTAATATATCACACGATTTCCGCTCGCCTCTTACATCTATCAAGGGCTATCTTGAAGCGATTGCAGATGGAACAATCCCACCTGAACAGCAGGGACGTTATATTGATATCGTATTATTCGAGACTGATAGACTTACCAAGCTCACAAGCAATATCCTTACTCTCAACGAGTTAGACCCTAAATCTGTCCGCCTTGAGTGCTCTGATTTCGATGTAAATGCACTTATGCGCCATACAATCGAGACATTTGAGGGACGATGCAAGAAGAAAAAGATACAGTTCCAGATCACATTTCCGGGAGAAACACTCTCTGTATATGGTGATAAGAGCAAGATTGGACAGATTATCTACAATCTTATAGATAACGCGATTAAGTTCAGCCCTGAAAATTCATGCATATTCGTCAATGTGCGTATCAAGGGCGAGAAAGCTATTATCTCTATCAAGGATAATGGTTGTGGAATTGACAAGGAAAGCCTTGGAAAGATATTTGACCGATTCTACAAATCAGATACATCAAGAGGTAAAGATAAGAAGGGTTCTGGTCTTGGACTTGCCATAGTAAAAGAAATCCTACTGGCCCACAACGAGAATATTGACGTTGTAAGTACAGTAGGAGTTGGTACAGAATTTACATTCACATTGCAGCTCTCTAAGGCTTCCAATTCAAATGATGAAGATGCCCAGAAAGATTCATCGAACTAAAATCATGCTGGCGCAATGCCTCATATAAAACAATTGCTACAGAATTAGAAAGGTTGAGCGATCTTATATCGCCAATCATAGGAATCCTTATACAGGTATCCTCATTATCAACAAGGATTTCCTCCGGGATTCCGGCACTTTCTTTTCCGAACATAATATAACAGTCAGGCTCATAAGATACTTCCGAGTATACCTTGTGAGCCTTTGTTGTTGCCATATATATCTTAGCACCCGGATTCCTTGCAAGAAAATCATTGTAATCATCATATACAGTCACATCAAGCTTATCCCAGTAATCAAGTCCTGCCCTTTTAAGCATCTTTTCATTGAGACTGAAGCCTAATGGCTCTATAAGATGAAGTCTTGCCCCGGCTGCCACACAGGTTCTTCCTATGTTGCCTGTGTTGGCTGGCATCTCAGGTTCATGTAAAACTATATTAATCATTATTATGCATCCTTTACAGCTACATCAAGCTCAATAGTAATATCATCACCGCTAAGAGGTATACAGATATTCTTAGTGTATGACTGTGTTATTGTAAGATTACCTCTGCAAAGTGTTGGAGGTGTAATATCAATTCCAATTCCCTTAGTAGACAGAATTGTCGCTGCATTACCCATAATCATGTTACCAAGCTCACTTATAGCACTTGTTGACATCTCATCAAGCTCTGTAACAGGCATTCCCATCATCATGTTAGATGCTATCTCTAATGCCTTGTTATATGACAGTGCAATCATAACTGAGCCTCTCATCTCCCCTGTTACACCAATCATAATGATAACCGAATCACTTGCAAATGATGTTTCCTTGACATAAGGCTTCCCTACCTTAAGCTCTATCTGACAAATATCCTTAATAATACTTGTGGCCGCCATTAAAAATGGATTGATGTATTCTACATTAATAGCCATCGTACTCCTCCTATAAACTATCTATGAATTTCTTAATTCTGTCTATTCCTACTTTAAGATTCTCTATTGAATATGCATATGAGATACGCACAAATCCTTCTCCGCAAGCTCCAAACGCTGTTCCCGGCACTACCGCAAGCTTCTGCTCTTTAAGAAGTCTCGTTGCAAACTCCTCAGATGTCATTCCAAACTTAGCGATTGATGGGAACACATAAAATGCTCCAAATGGCTCAAAGCACTCTATATCCATCTCCTTAAACGCATTAAGAAGATATCTTCTTCTCTGGTTATATGCCTCAACCATTCTTGCCACATCATCATCACAGTTTCTCATAGCCTCTATAGCTGCAAACTGGCTGTTAGTTGGCGCACACATAATCGCAAACTGGTGAAGCTTAACCATCTGCTCCATGATTACTCTTGGGGCACATGCATATCCAAGTCTCCATCCTGTCATCGCAAATGCCTTAGAGAAACCATTGATTGTAACAGTTCTCTCTCTCATTCCCGGCAGAGATGCAATTGAACAGTGGTTGTTGTCATATGTAAGCTCTGAATATATCTCATCTGATATTACATATAAATCATTCTCTATAATAACAGGCACAAGCTCCTCTAACTCTTCCTTAGTCATAATGGCACCAGTAGGGTTATTAGGATATGCCAGTATAAGAATCTTAGTTTTGTCTGTAATGCTGTCTATAAGCTCCTGCTTAGTGAGCTTAAACTGGTTCTCAGCCTTCAACTCTATAAACTTAGGAACAGCATCTGCCATAACAGCACATGGAAGGTATGAAACATAGCATGGTGTAGGTATTAAAACCTCATCACCCGGGTCAACCATACATCTTAATGCCACATCTATAGCTTCGCTTCCTCCGACAGTAACCATAATCTCATGAACCGGATCATAATTAAGTGAATACTTTCTGTGAAGGTATCTTGCTATCTCCTCTCTCAGTTCCTTAAGACCTGCATTAGATGTATAGAATGTTCTGCCTTTTTCCAGTGCATATATGCCTTCTTCTCTTACATTGTATGGTGTATCAAAGTCTGGCTCTCCAACACCTAACGATATGGCATCAGGCATCTCACTTACAACATCAAAGAACTTTCTGATACCTGATGGCTCTATAGATTCTATTTTCTTGGAAATAGGGTTTCTCATGGTGTAATCAACATCCTTTCATCTTTCTCAGGGGCATCAAGAACTGTTCCATAATCTTTGTACTTTTTAAGCACGAAATGTGTTGATGTACTAAGAACAGATTCAAGTGGTGCGAGCTTATTAGATACAAACTGTGCTACAGCCTTCATGCTCTTGCCTTCCACGATAACTGTGAAATCAAAGCCACCTGACATAAGATATACAGATGTTACTTCCTCATACTGGTATAGTCTCTCCGCTATGCTGTCAAATCCAAGTCCCCTCTGAGGTGTAACCTTAACCTCGATAAGAGCTGTAACCTTCTCCTCACTTGTCTTATCCCAATTGATGATAGTATTGTATCCGCATATCACATTGTTTTTCTCAAGATCCGCTATAGTATTCGCCGCCTCAATCTCAGATATTCCAAGCATAACCGCTACGTCCTTAATACTGATTCTGCTGTTTTTCTCAATCAGGCGTAAAATCTTTTCTTCCATCGAACTAACCTCGTTTCCACTCGTCATTTACGAATTGATAATTTTATATACTTCATCACACTTAGGCATATCAAGATAGCGAATCTCATCGAGATTGCGAATCATCTTATCGTTACTCTCCTGCATTGTTCCAATAACAGCTACAGGAATACCATTTTCATGTAATTGATTAATTATACCACATTCAGGTCTGAATGTCATTAGCAAACAGCCACTTGATTCTAATTCATATGGATTAATGTCATATATCTCACATATCTCAATTATTTCCTGACAGACTGGTATCTTTCTGAAATCCACATCAAAGCCAAGTCCTGTTACCTCAGACAGATTCCACAAGCCGGCGTATACTCCGCCTGACGATACAGGAAGCATATAAGTTGCCCCTGCCTGCACGCCAATCACTGCTTCATCCATAATTGATAGATACTCTCTCTTTCCATATGCAGTGTCTATAACATGTTCGCGGTAATGCTCTGAAATCTCCCTGCGCTTCTCGTCTATCACCTTTTGTATTCCGCCTATTCCTATCCACTTGGTAAGCGCAATCACATCTCCCGGCTTTACATCCCTGCCAGTATATGCCTCCTGCACTTCCTCTCTCTGTTCACCGATACATGTAGCCGATATGATAGTCCTGTTAACACTATCGCTCACCTGTGTATGTCCACCTGCGTAATCAATTCCCCATCTGGCACAGTCTGCGGATATCGCCGCTGTTATCTCTTTGAGTCTTATCTCCCTGTCCTGTGGCGGCATCGTAACACTTACCTGGACAGCCTTTGCATGTGCCCCCTTTGCCCATACATTGTTAGCCGCTTTAATCACAGGTTCAAGCCCGCTCTCCGTTGACATAACCATTCTTCTGCCATCTTTGAATGCATCTTCACGAAATACTGATGCACCCATGCCTGGACACATCTTCCGTTCTTTGCATTTGTTACCAGAACCTATATTTTTAAGCACTGAACGCTTTAGTATCGTGTTAGAAATCTTGCCTGTCTTCACGGGTTCCCCTCTCTCTCATTTTCTCTTGTTTAATCGCCGCTTATAATGTATATTATTACATAAATGAGCTGATAGCTGTTACTACCATTGGCACAACCATTGCAAGTACCAGCACTATTATAAGTATTGATGTGAACAACTTTTTATTCTTTCTACTGCTAAAATTATACATAAACCAGCCTTTCCGCTGCAATGCAGCTAATAACATAACATTCAAGGAGATATGCCATGCGTCTTTTATTGCCATATTTTATAATATTAATTGTTATCTTTCAATTCATTCTTAGAAAAAATTCTAAAAAAGATGAACAGCGTACACAGGAATTCTGGAAAAGGGAATCTGATTCCAATTCTGTGCGAAAGAAAGATATCTCCAACCTTGATTATATCAAGCTTCCAGAATCACTTCTTTCTATAACAAGCGATATTCCAGCCGTTAATGATGCCCTTGCCAGATTCGCAGCGTGTAAGGAGCTTACAATGCTTAACTTAACAGGTCTTAGCAACACTGACCTTAAATTGCAGTACGGCCCGGCTAACCTTGATGCATTATCAGAATATGATGAGAACTGTACAAGAATGCTACGCTCTATTGTATCTGCTGCCGAATCCCTCAAATCAAACAACATGGATAAAGAAGCGGTTATGTTCCTTGAATTCGGAATACAATGCCGCACTGACATAACAGCAAACTATACAATGCTTGCAGAGTACTATTCTGCCGCCCATAATAAAGAAGGAATTGACCATCTTATACAGACAGCCAACTCCCTTAATTCAATGACTAAAGATTCAATTGTCAAAAAACTCACTACTTACCGTACTGAGATATAATACCATCTATAATCTTACTTGCACGGCTCTTGGTAAGATTATCAACTGATTCTTCTATAATAAGATTATGCTTGGCAAGGAGTGCAGTAAGATATCTTGTCTGTGCTTCTGTTATAGGAGAGTCCTTCTTGACCGCATATACAAGCTGGACTGGTGCTTCAAATCCTGTATCATCAGGTGCTATCTCATACATCTTATTATATAGCTGCATGGCACTCACCGCATCATCATATGCCCTGTGGGAATGCCCCGGATTAATACCAAGCTGTCCACACAGAAATTCAAGGTCCTTATGCGGCATCTCTGGAAGCACTCTTCTTGCCATCTTCAATGTGTCAATTCCATCCTTCTCAAACTTGAAAGAATTGTTGACTGCCGCTTTCTTAATAAAGCTGTAATCAAATATTATATTATGCCCAAGCAGTGGCAGTTCTCCGATAAATTCCAGTATCTCTCCGATAATATCTGCTATCACAGGCTTTCCCTTGACATCATCATTAGTTATTCCTGTGAGTTCAGTAATTCTCTCACTGATATTCATCTGTGGGTCAATGAGTGTACTGTATCTGTCTACAATCTCACCATCTATGACTTTCGCCATTCCTATCTCAATAATCCTGTCAGCAGATGGGTTAACACCTGTTGTCTCCGTATCAAGAGCTATGTATGAATTAATCATTACGCCCTCATTTCTGTATACTATGTACCTTGTACACTATTCTGAATGTTCTTTTATATATTTCTCGTACAGGTCTGGTCTGTACTTTTTCGTTCTTATAAGAGACTGTTCACGTCTCCACTGGTCAACCTTAGCATGATTGCCAGATAACAGTACATCTGGAACAGCCATTCCTCTATACACGTCTGGTCTTGTGTACTGTGGATATTCAAGCAGACCGTCCTCAAAGCTCTCTGTTACCGCCGATATGTCATTATGCAGCACACCCGGCACAAGCCTTGATACAGCATCTATAACGACCATAGCCGCAAGTTCTCCACCTGTCAGGACATAATCGCCAATTGATACATAATCAGTCACAACTGACTGTAATGCACGCTCATCAATGCCCTCATAATGTCCACACAGAATCACAAGGTCTTCTTCTTTGGCAAAATCCTTTGCCATAGTCTGGTTAAATGTATATCCAACCGGTGTCATATACACAACTCTTGGCTTCTTTCCAATCTCAGCCTCAAGTGCTTCATATGCACGGCATACCGGGTCAGCACTCATCACAAGTCCTGCTCCACCGCCATAAGGATAATCATCAACTTTAAGGTGCTTATCCTGTGTATAATCTCTTATATTGACAGCCTCAACCGATATAGTTCCCTTCTCGATAGCCCTGCCCGTAATGCTTGTGTTAATCCCATCAAGTATCATATCCGGGAAAAGTGTCAGAACATGAAAATTCATATGTTAATGTTCTCCGTCTATTTAGCTAAATCAGCAATTCCATTAAGGAGGAATGGATAATAGCTTGTTGTAAGATTAATTCCGTTACCTGTACACTCTGTCTTCATATATCCGCTGTCATCCTTGTATGCAGATGCAACATCAATATATGTGTAATTGCCTGTAACAGCTTTCTGCTCTATAAGCTTATTCGCTGTATCAATATATGACTGCTTTACATTGATAGACTGCTTATTCTCGTATGCGCTTGTTATTGGTGTCATTGAAAGCACATAAACCTTAGTTGAACTACTGCTCTTATGTATAGCCTCAACAATTGATACAATATGGTCAGCTAATGATTCCTCTTTGATTGTTCCATAGTTGGCATCATTATGTCCTACCATAATGAATACCTTTGATGGATTAACAGCCATAGCCGCACTCACATAATCTTCAAGCTTGGCACTTGTAGCGTTGACATTGCCATATACATTATCAAGATATCCATAGCTTGATATACCTGATATAACCGAATCGCCTAAGAATACTGTTCCATTATAGAAATCCTTCTTGGTAAACTGCTCTGCACTGGCTGAACCAGCAAGCTTAAGTGTACTTCCTGTGGCAGCCTGTGTTGTTGTCTGCTGTGTTGTTGATTCCTGCTGCGCTGCTGTAGTTGTCTGCTGCTCATTATTCTGTGCCAGTGCTGCTGTAGTTGTTACATTGTTATTAGCCAGCTCGTTATTCTTCTTGCCATTTATATTCTTAACCGCTACAGATGCCCCTATGATAGCAACCAGTACAACTGCCGCAATAATGCAGAATATCCTGTACTTGTTCCACAATCTCATCTTTCGGTTTAATTTAATCTGTGACTTGGTCTCTTTATTATTACTCATGTGTTTACCACCTTTCTATATCTTGCAAAGTACAATCGCAGACTGTCTTCTAAGACCTATTGTAATCCAGCCTTCGCTTACAGAATAATCCAGTCTCTGCGTGCTGTATCCTCCCTCATAAGTAGCAAATATCTGCTCCATGTCGTTATCATGTGTAACTCCGATTTCCCATACTGGTACTGATACACGTCTTTCATCATCTGAATTATTAACAATAACTACGATTGCTTCATCTCTGTTGAATCTTCCATAACATATGAGATTATAATCTGCAAGCAATGATTTGTATGAGCCATTACTCAGAACCTTGTATTTCTTATGCAGTTCTATAATATCACGATGAAATCTTATTAATTCCTCATCCTCATGTCCCCATGGGTATGTTCTTCTGTTGTCAGGATCTGTCCATCCACAGACTCCCGCCTCATCACCATAATATATAGTAGGTGCTCCCGGCCATGTCATCTGTACAACAACCGCTTCCATGAATACAGATTTGTTGATATTCTCTGAAGCCTTCTCTGGACCGACAGATGCCGTTCTTCCTACGATATGATTTGTCCTTGTAAGAAATCTTGAATGGTCGTGGTTAGACAATTCATTCATAGCTGAATACACTGCCTGGCTTCCCATTCTCGACATATTATGATGCATTGCACCGAAGAAATTACCTGCGTTGCCAAGCATATCCTGTCTGTATTCGTCAGAATGTTTCTCCATTCCTGTAAGAAACCATGTAAGTGGTTCCATAAATGCATCATAGTTCATTATGGTATCCCACTCACCACCGCTTAACCAGCTATGACAGTCTCCATAATGTTCTGCAAGAATAACAGCCTCTGGATTAGCTTCTTTTACAGCCGCTCTGAACTTTTTCCAGAACTTGTGGTTATATTCCTCACTGTATCCAAGGTCTGCCGCTACATCAAGTCTCCAGCCATCCACGTTATATGGCGCAGAAACCCATTTCCTGCCTATGTTAATTATATAATCTTCCAGCTTCTTAGACTCCTCGTAATTAAGCTTAGGAAGCGTATCATGACCCCACCAGCCATCATATGAGCCATTGTCTGGCCACTGGTCGCTGTAGAACTTAAAGAAGTCATGGTATGGACTCTCGTATCTCTCATAAGCTCCTGCCGCATAATCTTCCTTGGAATTGCTGTATATGTGTTCTCTGTCAAGCCACTTATTGAATGAACCGCAGTGATTGAACACACCATCTATTATAACCTTCATGCCTCTTCTGTGTATCTCTTCTACAAGCTTTGCAAAAAATTCATTGCTGGCATCAAGATTCTTCTTATTCGTTACTCTGTTGATATATCTTGTGGCATGTGTATTGTCCATGTCACCCTCGGCAAGAAGTTCGCCTTCGTCATCAACAATCTTTCCAAAATGTGGATCAATGTAATCATAATCCTGTATATCATACTTATGGTTAGATGGCGATACAAACAAAGGATTAAAATATATAACCTCAACCCCTAAATTCTGTAGATAATCAAGCTTATTCCACACACCCTGAAGGTCTCCGCCATAGAACTCTCTTACGCCCATGGCTGCCGGATACTTATCCCAGTCCTTCACATGTGTCACATGCTCGCCGATATAACTGTACTCGTCATCCAGAACATCATTGCTGCTGTCGCCGCTACAGAATCTGTCTACAAATATCTGGTACATAACAGCACCATAAACCCACTTAGGGACCTTATGTCCTGGGTATATCTGGAAATTGTAATATGGATTTAATTCTTTGGCTGCACCAATCTGGTTATAATAATACACAACCCCTCTGGCTGCCTCAACCTTGAAATAATATGAAACCGGATTCTCACCGACTTCTATTGAAGCCTCATAATAATCAAAGCACTCGTCCTTATCCACACGTTCCATTGCATATTCTTCATTATCAACGTAAACATATGCATTATCTATATTAAACTTGCCTGTACGCAGTCTAAGTCTGACTGTATCCCACGGATCACACTCCGACGGCATCCTGTAGTCTTTTGTTGCATCAGAATATAACGCCCCCGGTTTAAAAACTGGGCGCGAATTGCACATGTATAATAATTTCTTTTCATTGGCATCAAGGGAATTGACCCATTTAACTATCTTCACAACAATCCTCATTTCTGTGCATACTATTAATGCACATTAATTTTATAACGAAATGCATGTCAAGGTCAAGCGATTCCTATACGAATAAAGGAAAAGGACAGCCATCAGGCTGTCCTTTTCGAGAAGGTATTTCACTTATTATGGGGTGTAGCAAAATATATAATGTATTGGGGGTTTTTACGTTAATTATAATATCATGACTGCAACCATAAGTGTTGCCAAAAATGCACAAGATTATCAAAAAATCTTGTGCATTTTGCACAATATATTATTTTCATACTAAAACAATAGACTACCAGTTCACTAGGAATTAATAAAGCTTAGAGGTAACTCTTTATATCCTTGCCCTCAAATAACGCCTCAAACTCTTCTCTTGTAATCTTTTCCTTCTCAAGAAGAAGCTCTGCTGACTTATCAAGCACATCTCTGTAATCAGATATAATCTTCTTGGCTTTCTCATAGCATCCGCCTATTATATCTCTCACCTCATTGTCTATCTCAGAAGCAATATTTTCTCCATATGGTCTTGTATGACCGAAATCTCTTCCTATAAATACCTCATCGCTTTCATTATCATAATTGATAAGTCCAAGCTTAGAAGAGAAACCATACTTAGTAACCATATCTCTTGCTGTAGCTGTAGCCTGCTTGATATCCTGTGAAGCACCTGTTGTTATATCATCAAACACAAGCTCCTCTGCCACACGTCCTCCAAGGCTTACAATTATATCCTGAATCATCTTGCCCTTGGTATTGAACATCTCATCCTTTTCAGGAAGAGGCATTGTATATCCTGCGGCACCCATTCCTGTAGGTATTATAGATACAGCATGGACAGGACCTACATCTGGAAGAACATGGAAAAGAATCGCATGTCCTGACTCATGGAATGCAGTTATCTTCTTCTCTTTCTCAGATATAACCTTGCTCTTTCTCTCTGTACCTATTCCAACCTTGATAAATGCTCTGCTCACATCATCATTACATATGAACTTTCTCTTAGACCTTGCAGCATTAATAGCAGCTTCATTAAGAAGGTTCTCAAGGTCAGCTCCTGTAAATCCTGCTGTTGTTCTGGCAAGTGCATCAAGGTCAACATCATCGCCAAGAGGCTTCTTAGCTGCATGGACATTAAGTATCTCAAGTCTTCCCTTAACATCAGGTCTTCCAACTGCAATCTTTCTGTCAAATCTTCCTGGTCTTAATATAGCCGGGTCAAGTATATCAACTCTGTTAGTTGCCGCCATGACAATGATTCCCTCATTGACTGAGAAACCATCCATCTCTACAAGCATCTGGTTAAGTGTCTGCTCACGCTCATCGTGTCCGCCACCCATACCAGTTCCTCTTCTTCTGGCAACCGCATCAATCTCATCGATAAATACGATACATGGTGCATTCTTCTTGGCATCCTCGAACAAATCTCTTACTCGCGAAGCACCGACACCGACAAACATCTCTACGAAATCAGAACCTGATATTGTAAAGAATGGCACGCCAGCTTCACCGGCAACAGCCTTTGCAAGAAGTGTCTTACCAGTTCCCGGAGGACCTGTTAAGATGACACCCTTAGGAATACGTGCGCCAAGCTCTGTATATTTAGAAGGAGCTCTTAAGAAGTCAACTATCTCTTCAAGTTCTTCCTTCTCCTCCTCAAGTCCTGCAACGTCCTTGAATGTAACAGGGTTATCTGCCCCATTCATAAGTCTGGCTCTGCTCTTTCCAAAATTCATCATCTTGGAATTGCTTCCGCCGCCCGCCTGTCTGCTTGTAAACATTATTATAAGCATAACAACGGCTATGGATATACCTGCTGTGACAAGGACTATCAACCATACATTCTGTCTTTTGACATCTGATATTGTATAAGTTACGCCATTATCATTAAGCAGCTCCTGATCCTTGTTAATATCTGATGAATATACAACCTTGGTAGTGTTGTTATCCTTAAGTTCAACATAAAGCTTACCTGTAGGAACCTCTGCATTCTGCGTGATAGTTACCTTACTGATATTCTTACCCACCAGATCCTGATAATATGCACTGTAGCTGTATCCGCTTGTCGCTGTCCTTGAGCCGGATGTAGCCATGTATATTACCATAAATACCAGCAGAACAGCTATATATATGCCTATTCCACCAGATCTTCTCTTAGTTTCCATTCTCTATTTTCGCCTCCTTATTGTCTCTTCCCGCCCAATCATTCTACAGATGTAAAACACCTATATATGGCAGATTTCTGTATTTCTGGTCATAGTCAAGTCCATAACCAACAACGAACTCATCTGGTATAATGAATCCATTATAATCAACATCAACTTCAGCCGTTCTTCTATCCGGCTTATCGAGCAGTGTACACACCTTCAGTGTCTTAGGATTTCTTGCTTTGAGCATTGGTACAAGACGTGACAATGTATTGCCCGAATCAACAATATCTTCAATAATAACAACATTATCGCCTGCAATATCCTCATCAAGGTCTTTCTTTACCTTGAGTGTTCCGCTTGAAGCCGTTCCACTTCCATAGCTTGAAACCTGCATGAAATCAAATAAAACAGGAACTGTCAATCTCTTTGCAAGCTCACATGTAAATATAACGCTTCCCTTTAATATACATATAAGCTTAACTGTCTCTCCTTCAAAATCCTTGCTGATCTGTTCAGCAAGTTCTGCGATTCTTGCATTAATCTTGTCTTCTGATATCAAAACACTGATATTTTCCTGACTCATACTGTTATCCTCCGTTAATAAACACTGATTCTTAGTACTCTTTGTGTATCATCTGTAACTAAAAACTGCTGATATCTCCTGACACCCACAGCCCATAACACATCAGATTCAACTGCCAGCATTAAAATGTCATCCCTCTGCTCTGATGGTATCTTTCTATCAATCAGCTCCTGTTTTAATTTTCTGGTATGGCCTGCCATATCTATAACACAGCTATCTCCAGACCTCCTATGTCTAAAAACAGGATTACTATTAATCATATCATAATCAAAGTATTTCGTATAGTCATTATTGCTCAATTTAATCAAATCTTTATTATCAATAACTTCCCACTCAACTTTTGATTTACCACCATACACACTGCACGGCAGGACAATCTCCCCTGCTTCTTTTCCTGCCACGTCAAGCTCCAGCTCAAAATCCACTCTCTTTGCAGCATTGCCTAAAGCCCTTGCATCATATATCATCACACCATGAGGCTCCTTACGTGCAATAACTCCTGCTGGAAGATTTATGCTCTTGCCGCTCTCCATCCCAAACAGTTTAAGCGTATCTTCTATATGAACCCTGTAAAGATTGACAATATCGCCATGCACATATGAATACGCTCTTTTGATAATATTCTTTGCAATAAGCGCACCAGTGTTCTCTGTGAAAGCCTTATCACTTATAACAGCCTTTCCTTCATAGTACTGCACATAGGATTCTTCTGCTTTATCTGTCATACACGCAATATAATCAAGATATTCTGCCACATCATCTGACATATTGTTAACCGCCTGTTTGAACTGCGGATTAATCTTTTCCATATCAGGTATAAGACAGTTACGCACCATATTTCTCGTATAGCCATTATCCATGTTAGTGCTGTCCGTCATATACGAAAGTCCTTTGCCGCCAAGATACTGCTCTATATCTGCTCTTGATACGCACAGCAGAGGTCTTATTATATCACCTGCAACTGCTCTCATGCCAGCAAGCCCCGCAACGCTGCTCCCTCTTATCATGTGCATAAGAATAGTTTCAGCCTGGTCGTCCATATGATGAGCCACAGCAATCTTTGTATGCTGTATACCAAGTTCCCCGGCAGTCTTTCGGAAACACTCATATCTTGCAATTCTTCCGGCTGTCTCCTCGCTTATTCCCATCTGTTTTGCCATTCCCGGAATGTCAAGCCTGTATACCTTGAATGTTATTCCCAGATTATCAGCCACGCTCTTTGCAAATTTCTCATCACGCTCTGCCTCTTCTCCCCTTATCCCGTGATTTATATGCACAGCAACAATCGATATGTCACCATATTTATCTGCATGCTTCCCTGCAACCTCAGCAAGCACATTAATAAGACATACCGAATCTGCTCCGCCTGATAATCCTACAACTATATTATTACAGCCATCAAGCATATTATATTCATCTATATAATTTATTATTTTCTCAATCATATGCCGATTATATTATCATTTTTCATAAGTGTCAAACAATCCCAACACCAGCACTGTCATATCGTCAGACGGCTTGTCATTATTATATTTCAAAGACTTCCTCATAATCTCCTCCGCCATGGCAGCCGGCTTCTTTACAGATATCTCATTGATAATTGACGCCATCTTCTCTTCTTTCTCAACTCCCGGTATATTATCAAGAATCCCATCACTTATCATAACCACATAATCGCCATCATATAATTTTTTAGTCACACAGTCAAAATCCACTTTCTCAAGTACGCCAATAGGAAGTGTCGTAGATTTGATAATCTCACACATATTCTCTCTTTTAATAAATGTTGCAGCCGCCCCCATTTTAATGCACGACAACATTCCAGCATCGCAGTCTATAACGCTCATATCCATCGTGACTGGATTAAGTCCTTTTCCACTCCCTGATATGTACGCCGCATTCACAAGGTCAAGAGCTGCCTTCTCCTTAAATCCTGCCTCTATACAGTTTTCCATAAGCTCTATAACAATTCTGCTCTCAGCGAACGCCTTCTTGCCGCTTCCCATTCCATCCGCTATCGCGGCTGTTGTTTTTCCACATTCAAGACGTGATATAAGGAAATTATCACCGTTAAACCTGCTTGTTCCCTTTCCCCGCCTTGCCACACCAGAGAGCATCTTAAATCTTGCCTCCCTTATGAAAAGATAGTGCCTGAACTCGTCCGTTATCAAAGTCTCTGCACTTCCCGGAATATAGTAGTCCTGTCCAAGTACCTCCTTTAACACCATAATAATTTTTCTGGCACTAATGCATGTCTTTCCAAGGGTTCTGGCACTGAGCGCAAGCTGCGCCACACCATTTTCGCCATAAATCATTGTTATATTTTTAACTCTCACACCTGCAAGAAAACATTTTCTCACAAGCTCCCTTGCCTTATCTTTATCTATATCTTCTGAGTACAAATTTACATTAACACATTCCTCTAAGACATCGGCGACAAGGAGAAGCTGTCCTGATATGCCGGTTGTCTCATAGTATGTCTCGCCAAGTCTGCGGAAAGTCTTAGCCGTTTCCTCTATTTTGCCAAATGTATACTCCAGTGCATATTTTTTGATATCCTCTTTCATAACACCACACCTTTCTGCAATTTTATAATTCTGCATTATAGCGTGTGTGTTATGAGAAATATGTCGTTTTAACGCACGAATATCATATTATGAGAATTTTCCTGTAAAATAAAAAACAGACATGGAAGCCGCCATCACAGCAGTCCCATGTCCTTGAAATCTTATTATTTTATTCTTTTGGCTTTACCAGTATCTCATCTGGATATATCAGACCAAACTTATTCTTGGCAGTTTCCTCGTAGAACTTCTTCGTCTGGACATATTTGCCGTATTCATCCAGCTCATCCTTACGCTTCTCCTGCTCCTGAATCTGTTCCTCAAGCTGTGTCTTCTGAGCCTCATACTCCGCATTCTTAGCCGATAACGACTTTTTGCCGCTCCATACGGCTGCTCCAAGCACTGCGACAAGAACAACTGCTATAATCATGGCTGCTATATTAGAACGCTTCTGGTTCTTCAGCCTTTTGTTTCTTTCCCATTTCGATTCAATAATCATATGCTCACCTCTTGCACAAGTGTATTTTAAACACAGCCTTTGCTTTTTTCAATGGTTTCACTACAAATTTCACAATTCTTGTAACATATTTCAGGTATAAAGTACCTACAGATACCCTGTATAGTCCTGCTCCGCATACTATACCAACAACTATATATCCCCTCATTATACCATTAGTACCGTAATAAAATGTCACATAGGAATGAAGTGCTACCACAATCCAGAATACAATGTCTTCTATGGCAATCCATAGTACCTTTCTATGTACAATCACCCTTCTGATTATCCGTATAGTGTCATATATAAAGCCATACATCATTCCAATGAACAGAGCTGACAGCAACAACACGACCTCAATTCTTACCGACTCACTTAAGAAGTCTTCCAAGCAATGACTCCCCTTTCTTATCTGCATCTATAACCTTGGAATACTCCATGCCAGTTATCTCACCATCAATATCGAGCTCACCTTTCTCAACGGTGAGCCTGCTCACATGAAGATTAGTCCCCTTAATCGTTATAACTCCATAGTCAGTCTCTAATAAAACCTTGTTAAGGTCAAATGAAATCACATCCGTAATTCCTGTCATCTCAAGCTTATTTCTATTCTCCATCATCAGTGTATGCCTTTGCTTAGGCTTGAACTTCTCTTCCATTCTGACCTCCATGCATATATGATTCTTGTACTTTCTTCATATAATGTATGTCCGGCTTACACAAATAATGCTTTAAATATATTCAAACATCTCTGCCGCTTCTTCTTTTTTAACTGTATCCTTAACGTCTGTAACACGCACTTTGACGTTCTTGTTACCAAACTGTATCTCTATCTCATCGCCAACCTTGACATCAACCGATGCCTTGGCTACCTTGCCATTAATAAGGACTCTGCCCGCATCACACGCATCATTGGCAACAGTTCTTCTCTTAATCAGTCTTGACACTTTAAGATATTTATCTAATCTCATATCATAATCCTCCCAGAAATCATATATAAAAAGAAAAGCCATGCACACTGCAACAGTATGCATGACCTCAACTTCAAAATTGACTGTAAATAATTACTTGTTAACAGCATCCTTTAAAGCCTTGCCAGCCTTAAACTTAGGAGCCTTACAAGCTGGAATATTAATAGCCTTACCAGTCTGTGGGTTCTTACCTGTTCTAGCAGCTCTCTCAGAAACCTCGAATGTACCAAATCCAACTAACTGAATCTTCTCTCCATTCTTTAATTCCTCAGTAACAACATCGATGAATGCCTTTAAAGCCTTCTCGCTATCCTTCTTTGTTAACTCTGTCTTGTCAGCGATAGCTGCAACTAATTCAGTCTTATTCATTACTTATCTCCTCAATAGGTGTATATTTGTTGGTTAACCCCCAACTACAATAATATATATACTGTTTCAACCCATTTGTCAAGTAAAAGTGCCCATTTTAAGGCATTCTATAGCATTACGCCGCTCTTCTTTTTGCTCTTTATAATCATCTCATTAAGTTTCTTGGCAGGTATTGATAACACAAGTCCAATGAACAATGAAACAACCACAAATACTAACAGATATCCAAGATATTTGAAGTAATCCCATCTGTAAAGTCCACCTACACATTCTCTTAATGCGTTCATTGCATAATTGAATGGCAGATACTTATATATTGCCTGATATACCTTAGGAAGTACCTCTACAGGGAATGTACCACCGGCTCCGGCAACCTGGATAACCATGATTACTACGACAAGCGCCTCACCTACGTTATCAAATGCATATGTGAGTGAATAACTTATCATAGTGAATACAAAGCTTATAAACAGGCATCCAAACATGAATTTGATTGGATTAACGCTCTGTATGCCTATGTAGAACAAATCACCCAGTGCAGTAAGGAGTGCCTGTATCTCACCTATAATAAAGAATGTTATGTACCTTCCAAAGAATGCCTGATATGGCTTCAAATCCTTAACATCAAGCTTAACACCCGGTTCAAGGCTCTTAACTGGCACATGTACAATCGCAACTGTTATAAGTGCTCCAACCCATAAAGCAAGGACTGTATAGAAAGGAGACATTGCTGAACCGTAGTTTTCTATAGGATACATATCTACCTCTTCCATCGTAAGAGGTGCAGCCATGAACGAACTTACTTCCTGTGAATCCATAGCAACCATCATTGATAACAGTGTATATTCGCCGCTATCCTTGAAATCATTAAGGTCATCAATAGTATTCTGTATCTTATCCTCAAGCTCTACAATCACGTCAAGTGTCTCTGCCAGATTTTCTGACATCATGCTCATTGACTGGTTAAATTCAGCCACATTATAATTGACATTCCTGTAGAGACTTGATATTGAATTCATTGAATCAGACAGCTTGCCTATTCCTGAGCTTAACTGTCCCATTGTTCCTGTTCCAAATGCAGTAAATCCATCAAGCGATGATGCAAGATTGTTAAGTGCACTCTGCTCTGCACTGAAATCTGGTGAAACGCTTCCAGCTATCGCCGCTGTGCTTGAAGCTGTCTCCATTACACTGTTAATTGTAGTTAGAATTGTCTCATATGTATTAAGCTGGAGCTTTACAGCTTCAAGCTTTGCTATAACCATATCAACAACGCTCTGGCCAGTCTCACCATCATCACTAAGGTAGCCATTCTTTGAAACATCACTTGCTGTATCCACAACCTTTAATGCTGACTCTGTCAGTGTACTTAAAAATGTTGCATTGACCTGCTGCTGTACTGCTGTCTTGGCTTTATCTGTAATCTTAGGTGCAATAGCATTCTTTTTCTGGTTAGTATAGTAGATTATCTGTGGATGTGTGAAGCTGTCTGTAAGGAAGCTTACCATATTCTCAGAAAAATCATCCGGCATAATAAGTGCCGCATAATAATCGCCAGCATATACGCCGTTCACGGCTGATTCCACATCATCTGTGAACACCCATCCGATAGTATCATTTGCTTTCAGTCCCTCAATGACACTATCTGAAATATTCACTGTATTATCACCTATTGTCACACCTTTATCGGAAGAGGCAACGGCAACTTTGATATTGCCAGTAGCATCCGGTCCATATGGATCCCAGTTTGACAATATGTTAAACCATGCATACAGGGAAGGAAGTATGCATAATCCCATCACAACTATGAGCGCAACTACATTAGTACTAATTCGTCGCCAGTCTGATAAGAACACACTTATTATATTCTTCATAACTCTACTCCTTACTCCTGTTCTACACTCTTCTGCTTGCTATCCGATTCAGCCTTGTCATCTGCTTTGCCAGATGTAACATCCGCTTTGCTTTCTACTTTATCTGATGCCTCATCATGCTTATCTTCTATCTCGACCTCTGTCATGCCCTGTAACTTGTCAAGCTTCTCAGTAAGCTCTGCAACCTGCTTCATAAGAAGTGCAACATTGGCATCGGCTTCCTCTCTCTTCTCGCGCTCTTTGCGGTACATTTCAAGTCTTGGAAGCATTGGTCTTTCAAATCTTGATAAATCTATATCAGTTATATCCGGAACATCAAGAAGAGATTCTTTCTCCTTGTGTTCATTGAGAATATCCGCGAAATTCTCCTGCATCTTGAAATCGCTGTACTCAACAGCCACAAGATAGCCGCTTATTATGAACAGCGATGCTATCCATAACACAAGAAATACAAGCTTTGAGCTGTTCATTGTAAATAAAAGCACCAAAAATACCATTGGAACGCCAAACAGACAATAGATACCGTATTTTAATTTGCGCTTGTTATTATCATGCTCTTGCTCATATACCTTGTCAATCTTATCCAAGGCTTCTTTTCTCTCTTTTGAGAATTCTTCTTCCTTATCTGTCATAACAATCCTCCATGTTAATTACTGCTTATATTTACATCATCTCAGTGTCATGCATTCGTTTGTGTACGAAATGATTAAGCTTGATAAATGGCTTTCTGACATATAATCCAAGAAGCAGAGAGCCTCCAAGATAGAATATCAGTCCTATGTAATTCACCCAGTAATCATTAGCATACATTCCACTGATACATTCACGCATCGCATCAATAGCATATGGGAATGGCAGATATTTATATATGTTGCTAAAGAATTTAGGCAGAATCTCGATTGGATATGTACCACTCGAACCTGCAATCTGTATAACTACCAATACTACGACTAAAGCCTTACCAACATCTCCAAATGACAATGTAAGTGTATATATAAGAGTTATAAATGTAAGACTTGTAAAGCACGATATCAGTATAAATTTAGCCGGGTACAGGCACTGTACTTTAAGAATATATATATCACCAAGTGCTGTGATAATTGCCTGAACCTGTCCTAAGATTATGTAAAGGAACAGTCTTGAGAAGTATAACTGGTGTTCTTTTGCTCCTTTGAGACAATCCTTTCCATCTGGCACTGTCTTAACTAACGCTGCAAGAAGGATTCCACCAACCCATATAGCAAGTGTTGTATAGAAAGGTGTAACAGACGAACCATAGTTAGCTGTCTCGTACACATTAACTGTAGTAACTTCTACTGGTGATGAGAAAAATTCTCCATATAACCCCGCATCATTGCCAAGAAGCTTCTTCAATGTCTCATAGCTGTCACCCTCTGATACATCTGTAAGTGACTGTGTTATAGAAGCAATCTTTTCCGTAAGGTTAGACGATATTCCACTAACCTGTTCAAGAGCATCGTTCATACCGCTTACACACTCTGTAAGTCCGTCAACAACCTGTGAGAAATATGACACATTGCTTGCTGCTGCACCTACTGAATCGTACATGGCGTCTAAAGAATTCGACATAAGTGAACCAATCTGTGAAAGAATTGGATTAACCTGTCCGTCATATACACTTGCTAACTTTTCAAGAGTTGATATAGTCTGTCCTGCCAGTGCAGAAATCGCTGTTCTTATAACTGCTGACGTTGTAGCTGATGAACTATTGAGGTTATTGAGCTGTGCTAATAATGCCTTGGCTGTAACCTGAAGTGTTGTGTTCATGCTATTGAGTGATGATGCTATGCCATATATCGCATTGGCAATATCATCATTGCCTGTTCCGCTTACATTGCCAGCCATTCCATTAAGTATATCTGATAGTTTCTTATTCTGCTCAATAAGGTCATCAAGACTGTCCATAGCTGACTTGAGCTGGTCTGATATATCAGTTGATGGTGAATTTTTAAGTATCTCCTGTATCTGCTTTAAAGCATCTATCAACTGGCTGTTATCGCCTTTGATATAATTCAATGTACTATTAATTCTGTCAATTGAAGCATTGACATCACTGCTTGCTGCTTCCTTGAGTGAATCGATATTCTCTGATGAGAAATCGCTTCCCGCATTGTTAATCAGTCTTGCTGTCTGGTTAAGAGTTCCTATAACAGACTGGTTGCTTGATATAAATGCTGCTATTGTATCATCATAAGCTGTCAAATCATCTGTCAGTTTATTGAGGTCACCGATAATTGTATCAAGAATATCCTCGTCACCGCCAAACATTCCATCGGCACCTGACACAAGAGTAGTCACAACTGTGTTGACAAATTCTTCATTAATTGTCTCCTCAAGTGTAGACTTACCTGACTGTGTTATCTTAGATGCTATGGCATTCTTCTTGGAATTCTCATAATATGTAATAGAAGGAGTTACAAGGCCATCTTCAATAAAATCAAACATGCTCTTACTGAATGTCTCGCCTACAACTATTGCAGCATAATACTTGCCACTGCTTACTCCGTCTTCTGCCTTCTGTCTTGAATCAACAAATGTCCATCCAAGCTTGTCATTATCCCTCAGGTTATCAACAACCGAGTCACCCATGTTAAAATATTCGCCATCATCATTGGTATAACCCTTATCCTCTGAGAAAACTGCTATCTTAACATTGCCTGTGTTACCATATGGATCCCAGTTAGAATATATATTAAACCATGCATACAGACATGGTATAAGGCAGAGACCGCCTATAACAACGAATGCAAAGAAATTCGTTGTTATTCCTTTAATATCATCTTTTAATATTCTCAAAATAAGCTTCATATAATCCCTCATCAACATACAATTTTTGACATCATCATTTAATTATATCAAAATAGCAAAAAAGTACAACGCTTTTACAATAGGCTTAGTATCTTTAATAAAAATTTAATTATTTCTTTGATAACACAATATCAAGATACCAGGGTCAAAAGGTCAGAAAGCCGATGCAAGCTTGCT
>OIZI01000212.1_pt1 | contig 30536 bp, 15 predicted proteins | sample 1588441 | NCBI WGS metagenome assembly OIZI01 (sample SAMN03283284) | human gut metagenome | biome: human-associated habitat; material: feces | host: Homo sapiens | place: Peru | collected 2012 | reverse complement strand
TATGGGTGTATCTTATTCGCCAAATGATAAGAGCAGCAAACTGAACCAGAGAGGACTGACTCCCAATCTGACACCTACGGTAAAAGATAACGCTGATAGTACAACGAAATCGGCAGTGGCAGAAGGAACTATTCATATCACGAATAAAGAAAAGCAGAAACAGGACATTGCAAGTCTCAATCGAGATACCAAGAATAGCTTGAACCAGCTACAGGAAATCTTTGATAAAGCCAAAGTGGAGGAGCGACAAGAACTGCGAGGTATTCTTGAACAATACGGTAATGAGTTTATTCATCAATATTCAGAGAAGAAAGGCTGGATAGATGGTTCTAGTGAGAAGACGGCACTTCATGCTCTTTGGAGTGGATTAATGAGCCAAATGAGTGGCGGAAATGCTTTCAGTGGATCAGTATCTGGTGGAATGAACGAGTTTGTCCTAGGATATCTAGAAAAGACAGAAGGGAAGGAATGGATGTTAGAACATCCAGATTTGGTACAAGCGGTTTCTGTTGGATTGGGAGCTACTTTAGGAACACTGACTGGTGATATTGCTAATAGTGCTTATACTACCCATATGGGAACAAAGTGGAACCAGTATGAAAACTATCCTCATATGAAAGAACAGATAGCAAAAGAACTGGAGACAGAGGATTATAAAGGCTTACCAGTAGGTGCTGCAAAAGTTATTTATACTGACGAAACCCAACAACATGGTGTCATTATTGTAAAGGATAGCGCTAGCAGTGGAAGAATCATAGACTTGAATAGTATCACTGGCGCAGGTGAGGCATTCGGGTATCTATATGATAATGGCGAATTGCATGCTTATCAGGAAAATAAGGGGTACTATCCTACAGGGTACCCTAATGCTGAAAAGTCATACTATAACCTTGGGGAACAAGATGGGTATGTGCTAAATGGACACCCTTTATATAATTCAGACATTAATGGAATAGCGTGGGATAAAAGCCAGGAATTTTTAGCATCGAAAGGATTGGCCTGGAGTACAGCAAACTGGTTTGAAGCCCGTTATGGTTATTTAAGCCGTCAAGAAGCGGAAATGGTAGGCGTTAATATCGCTAATACAACGCTCAAGGTTTGGGGGCAGATCGCTTATTTGAAAGAGGTTATTAGAAATCACCAAAGATTTGATACTTTACAAGATGCATTGAAAGCGGACGGATATGATACCATACCATTTTCTGCTGGAATAGTCACGATTGGAGTATTGTCTAGATTTAACCCAGAAATAGGATTTATTGGCGGCGTTTTGGGCGGCATTGGAAGCAATATATATAGCAATCAAAAAAAAGAGGAGCTAAAAAAAGCCGAGTCAGGGGATCCGTCAAATTCGGATACTAAATCTAAGAATAGTGAGGTGTAAACTATGTTTTTACATTCTCCTGTTTTGGATACGATTGTATTTGTTATGTGCTTACTGCTTTTTCGAGAACTTGTGGTAGGTGATGAAACAGCAAATGAAGATGCTAGATTGTTAATGAAGCATTCGAAATTGTGGGTTAGATTTGGGCTATGGATAATTCTTTTTCTAGGGGTTAGTTATATAACTTTATCTGACTTTTTGATGTTAGATGGAAGATATTATAATGAGTGTGTATACACATTGTTAGTAATGCTATATTTAGTAGGGGTTTATGGTAACTACGTATGTTATAAATATGGCCCTAAAAATGAGTCATTTAAACAAAGAAACTTATTACAGCTAGAAGCAATAATATTATTACCGGTACTTTTTTTATTGATGTATTTCTTTTAGATATATTGAATTAATCTATGAGCATGCTTTTGCTATTGGATTTCCAGTAGAAAAAGCATGCCCCAGATAGGGGATGGTTCCATCGAAAATAGCCGCATTATATGATGGCTAGTCTTGACAATATAATGGACCCAGAGATTCAGGCCAGTCCCTTGGATTTTAAGCGCGGATCTATGGCATAATTAGATCAAATAGGAGATCACCATCATGCCAAAGAAAAAGTATACCGCTGAATTCAAAACCAAAGTCATTCTGACCTGATCAGCCCCTGTCAAGGTAGACATAGCAAATATCTAAAAAATTATAGCCGTAAGTTTCATGTTGGTGTTTTCGTATCAGCATGGGATTTGCGGCATTTTGTTATGCCGCGAATTTCGCTTTGTATTTCTGAATCCGTTTGTTTTCGGCAATCGGGAACTGTTCCGGGATCTTCGCGTTCAGAGCTGCTATGCGAATTCCATTGGCGTCCTTACTCCAAATCATTCCTGAAAACGTTCGTAATTGTAAAAATGGACGTATTGGTCGATGGCCGAATGCAGCTCGCCGCCGCAATTGAACTTATTCAGGGAATACATCTCTGCCTTCACAATTCTCCAGAACCCTTCCATTGGGCAATTTTAGCCATTAAAAATCCCCCTAAAGCAGTTTGGTTATTTACCTTGTCTGCTTTAGGGGGATCATATCAAATATTCTATGGAGGAGTTTTTTGATTATGCAGTGGTGACATAGATAGGAGCGTAAAATCTAAATGATGATCACTCATTAAATAATGTCTTTAGACATTATTTAATGCAAAAGATAGATAATAAAAAATAACAAGCTCTAAAGTGATAAGAGCTTGTTATTTTTTTATGTCTAGTATGGTTTGAATGATCAGTGAAATTTTTTGAATGGTGTCTGTAGGTTGCAATCGAAGTTGTTGCGTTATCTGTTGCAATAGCATGTTATCTTCTAAAGAAATCTTGTCAGGACCGATAAAAAGCTCATATAGATTGATATGTAAAGCACAGGCTATTTTCTCTAATGTTTTGACTGTAGGACTCTTTTTTCCTCGTTCCAGTTCACCTAAAAAAGCTGGATTGATCCCAGCATCCCAAGCTAATTTTTCTTGGCTCATACCATTTCTAGTACGGAAGTATTTAATTCGTGCTCCAATATCCATCACTAAATCCCCCCTTTTAAAAATAAATTATCATGTCTTTAGACATTGAACAACATGCTATAAACATGTATAATGCCTATAGACAAGATAAACGCTTTTTTCATTCTTATTAGGATCAAGTGGTTTCAATTTTAGAGTAGTTCAGATGCGAAATTTGGAGGTGTTCTATGAAAGTGAAATATGGGAGAAATTTTATCATTTTAACATTGCTTACTATGGCGAGTTTGGGAGGAACTGTAGAGGCTATGCAATTTAGTCAACCGGTTAAAATTGGCTCTTATTATAATGCACGGGCTGGAGGTCCTTCATTAGCACGTGGAGAAGGTTATACCAAAATGACAAATAATCAATGCACATTTGGGAAGGGGGAAAATGCACTTATTTTTACACATAAGAATATATATAGCTCACCAAGAAATGGTAGGCTTCAAGGTTCATCTATGTGTACTGGTGTTTATGTAGGAAAACAAAAGTTGGAAGGCTTAAATAGTCTGAATGGTACAATTTATAAAATTGTAGGTAATCATGGAGAAACTTTTTACTTTGTGTATGGCGGAGCGACAGTGAGAATGGATTTTGGATTGATCGGACTTTGTGAAGAGAGTTATTATCATGCAATTAAAATGGAAGATTTAATTCCTTATGTGGGAAGAGATTTACGATTTCTTGATTCTGCTGAAGCATTGCATCTTTCAGCACCAATGACTAGGGGAGATAAAATTCTTGTTGATGTAAAAGATAATAGTCAATATCGAGTAGGACAATTTACGTTTAAATGGGATGAACAAGCCCAATGGTTTGGCATAGAATATCAAAACTATTAATTTTCGACTCATAGGTAGGTTAGGTATTTATAGGAGGACGGGTATGAAAAGAATGACAAAGATTACAATTACAGTCTTAGCGAGATGCTATAAACATGTATAATGCCTATAGACACTATAAAAGAATTGCTATTACTTTTATGAAATATGATTTTTATAAAAGTAATGCCATTTCTATTGAAATTTAAAATATAGAAATGGAAAAATTCTTTTGTGGCGAAATCTCTTTACTCCATTTCTCGTTATGTATAGAAGGATACTGGGTGAAAGTTATAAAAATGAATCTGGTATACCTGCAGAAAGGAAGGATTTCAAATGAAAATGAAAAAGGCGGTAGTAGCTTTAGCAGTTGTAGCCACTTTGAGTGGTTTTGGAGGAATTATGCCAACAGGAATTGGTATTCCTTTTGTTGGGATGACAGCTAATGCGTATGATGAAGCAGAAATGATTCAGTCCGATGGATTTGGCAGTGTACCGGCAGGAATGCCTATTAATCGAGGAAAATTAATGGCTCGTCGTGCTGCTATTGTAGATGCACAAAGAAATCTTTTGGAATCTATCAAAGGGATTTCGGTAGATTCAGAGACTACAATGGAAAATTATATCGTTACTAGCGATTTGGTTAAAACCAAAATCAATGGGGTAGTTACAGGAGCTAGAATTGTTTCTGAAGAATTTAAAGATGGGACTTATCATGTAGTTATGGCAGCACCACTTTATGGTATTGGTAGTGTAGGGGATGTTGCTATTCGTGCAGTGGTAGGAAATAATGAACCACAGCCAATGCCACTTCCTAGTTCTTCTTATGTAGCACCTGTTGAAAATACAACAGTACCTTCTGTAACAACTACGACCACGACAACCACTACTGTGACTCCAGGACAGAAAAATATGTCTTATGGACAGGGATATACTGGCTTAATCATTGATGCAAAAGGTTTGCCATTAGAAAGGACCTTTTGCCCAGGTATTTTTGATACCAATGGTCGTGCTATTTATGGTGTACATAATGTTGATCCCGATTATGCGGTGGCTCATGGTGTGGCAGCTTATGCACAAGGTGCAGAAGCATGGAATCGTGCAGAAAATGGTATGTCTAGAGCAGGGGCACGTCCACTTATTATTAAGGCAGTTGGTTTAAGAGAACGTACTAAGCACCAGTGTGATGTCGTTGTAACTCCAGAAGATGGGGATCGCATTTTGGCAGAAAATCAGAGGAGTGGCTTTGGCACACAGTATGCTGTAGTTTTGGAATATTGATGGAGGTATTTTATGAGTGTTAAAAGAAAAACTGTGGCTCGTGTTATATTATTGACTACACCTACTTGGTGTTGCCAGCTTCTGTGTGACAGAAAACAGTGAAGCTGCTGATTTAGGGAAATCCATGTCGCTTCCCTCTAGCCTTGCTATGCATCAGAGTAATGTCGGAATCGAAAATCCAGGAGCCGTTATGGCATTTCGCTGGCCCTGGCAGAGGGATAAAAGACCACCAGAACCACCAAGACCACAACCACGTCCGCAACCAAGACCAGAACCGAGACCCCAGCCACGTCCAGAGTGGGATAAGGGGCCACAACCGCGTCCACCAATCAAGAGGAAGGATCCGCCAAGACCACAACCTGGAGACAGACCGGGCCCGGGACCCGGGGATAGGGGCCCGGGTGGTCCAGGACCACGGTGGTAAACAGTTAGGCATTGATGATTAGCTATTTGCCGTTAGTAATTATTTCTGTTATGAGTTGTTGGTTGTTTGCGGCTGGCAACTCATAGCAAATCGTTTTTACTATGATTACACAGAAAATCTAAATGGTATAAATAGAATCTGTAGAGGAGAGCATATGAAAAAGGTATTGGTTATTTTTACCGCGTTATTATGTATGTTGTTTACTGGTATGCTGGGAAATACTTCTTATGCTGCTAAGAAAATTATTGCATTGCCAGGTATTCATTCTAATATGGGATACGATGGCGATCGTGCTGCTAAAGATTTTGAAAGTCAACTGATTGGAGTTTTGATTTCTAGTGGGCAATATGATGTAGTAGAAAGAGATCGTTTAGATGAAGTTTTATCCGAAATGGGACTTAGTGCAACTGGGTTAATTTCTGAGGATAATGCAATTCAGTTTGGGGAATTGTCTGGTGCCGATTATACACTAACAGGAAGTCTCTTAGATGCAAGAATTGTGCCTTTTGATAATATTATTTATAGTGGCAAGAAGGCCGTTGCTAAGTTTGATATTCGTCTAGTAGACAATCGGACTGGTAAAATTATTTTTGCTGAAATCGTAGGAGGTTCTAAAACTGTAGCGAAAGAACTTGGTGGATTGGATGGAACAGCTAGTATTAGTGAAGCTGTCAATGATGCTGCAAAAGAAGTCATTAAATTACTTAATGAGAAAAATCCACTGACCGGGAATGTGGCTCATGTAACGGATTCACAGGTGTATTTAGACCTTGGCTCTGATAACGGTGTACGTGTTGGTGAAAAGTTTATCGTATATCGTGAAGGCCAGCCTATTATGAATCCAGTAACTCACGAACTGATGGCCGTAGAAGAAAATAATGTGGGCATGGTCAAAATTATGGAAGTCAAATCAAATTATTCTATTTGTACATACTCTAATGGTAAAGGTCAGATTAAAGTCGGCGATAAAGCAAAGAGAGGCCATAAATGAGAAAAGTAGTGGGGGCAATCCTGGCTTGTCTTTTATTGGCGGGAACTACGTCTATGGCACAGGAAGTGACTGTGAATGGATATGGTACAACCCAAAATGAAGCAGAAAGGGATGCGATGAGAAATGGCGTTGAGCAAGTTGCAGGGAGCTTGGTTAATTCCGAAACAGATACTCATAATTTTGAATTGGTTAGAGATGAAATTCATACTACTACAGAAGGATATGTTAAAAATTGCCGAGTGATTAACAGCTTTCAAAATGCTGATGGTATGTATCAGGTGACTGCTGTAGTGGATGTAGATACGCAGCCAGATTCTAAACTAATGAGTAAGCTCATGCAACATAAGGTAGCTGATGTGAATATGCGTGATGCCAAAATTGCAGTCATGATCCCTGAGATGCATTTACGCTATCGAATTCCTGATCCGGCAGGAGAAACGGCCGTGGTCAAGAAATTTTTGGAAGCTGGTTTTCAAAATATGATTGATATGAGCAACAGACGATATAACTACAACCAGCCACAGTATATGAATCAGGAACAGTTAAGAGATTTAGCACAATCTATGCAGGCTGATATTTTGGTAGTAGGGGAGGCCTTTAGTGAAGGGGCTGGTGATGTAGCTCAATTTTTACCAAAGCAAAGATATCGCAGACCAAATACAGGGATTGTTTCCTGTCGTGCTCGTGTAGAAGCTAAAATGTATATTGCTCGTACGGGGCAAATTATTGCAGCTGATGGTGCATATGGTTCAGGAGCAGATATCACAGAATCCATTGCATCTAAAAAAGCACTGGCTCAGGCCGGTGCTAAGATGGGGGATTACTTAGTGGGGCAGCTCATGAATAATTATAGCGGTAATCGCCAAGCCTTTGAAGTTGTAGTTATTGCCAATAGTGTAAATGATATCAACAGAGTAAAAAATGTGCTTGGAACACTTCCAGGAGTAAATGGTGTCAATTTCAATAACTATGCCAATGGACGTGGTGTGTTAAGTATTAAATATACTGGCTCTGCTCCTAATTTGTTTGAGTTATTGCAACGGAATACCGATATGGATCTGGATTTAGAAAGTAACAGTTTTAATGCTATGACAGTTCGAGTCAGATAAAAGTATTATTATAAACCTAATGTTAGCTGTATTCTGCTGTGAATGAGCACAAAGGGGAGATTAGAGAAAAGCCGAAAGCAGACAGGTTATTGCTTTCGGCTTTTTGTGAATAAGGAGATTGATGATGAATCGGAAAATGAAGGGATGGCTTTTATTTCACGTAAGCGTAATATGTTCTGTGGGATTACTAGGAACAATAGAAGGAATGGCTGCAGATATACATCCAGTGATGCAAAGTGCATATCAAATAGAAACTAGAGCTATTAATTTTTATGTGGAACAAAAGACAGTGGTGGAATTGGACGGAAGAATTTTATTAAATCCCAAAGCCAAAGGGAGAAAGACAGATGTATATTATGTGCCCAATGTAACTTTGGGACGGCATCATGTGAAACTTATGAACCCTTTGGCAGAACCATGGGAAGGAACGATTATGGTAACTTCTACGTTTCCTGATCCACAAAGCAATCAATTTTCTTTAGTGGGGAAATTAGATTTTACACAGGCTGATACGGCGGAAAAAAGAACTATCATGCCAGGAGAAACAAAAGTACCACCGCAAATTGGTTATGTACTTTTAGAAAATGTTTGGTGGCGATTAAAGCCTAGCGAAAATGAAATACCACAAGAACAATTTAGAAAGAATAGTGGTTTTGATGTGATTGGTGTTTTGAATGTTGATGGTGAACTTTGGTATCACATAGATATGGGATATGAGAAGTGCGGATGGGTAGAAGCTAAGTATGTTTATCTCAAATGGGGAACATTGAAATATAGTGAAGAAGAAGCACATTTGTATCGTAATGGGAAGTAGGATAATACTACATTATAGGAGCGAGAGATATATGAAAAAGATATTCGGTACGGCCATTTTTGTGGCACTTATTATTTTATCGGGACTTTTCTGTAATTCATGTGAAGCAGCGAAGAAAGTAGTAGCTGTTACAGAACTTGAATATGATGGATGGTCTCAATTGCAACGCCAAGCAGCAGTTGATTTTCAAGAACAAATGGTGACAGCCTTGGTACAGAGTAATAAATTTGATGTGGCAGAGAGAATACAATTAGACAAGGTGCTTAAAGAAATGGCTCTTAGTAGTACAGGACTAATTTCAGGAGAAACTGCCATTGAATTTGGACATTTAACAGGTGCTGATTATACAGTTATTGGAAACGTGATTTCAGCTAACATTGTTGGAAGCGGAAGTATTTTTGGAAAGGCAAAAGGGAAAGTAAAATTTCATTTTCGCTTTGTAGATAATCGTACTGGTATTATCAAAGTTTCTGAAATGGTAGAAGGGGCTAGTACACAAGGTATTTTTGAGGGAAAAGATAAAAAAGGAAACATTCTTATTAATCAAGCTGTTAATGCTGCTAGTCAAAAGTTTTTAAAATTGATTAATAAAATGACCCCATTAAATGGGAATGTAGTCAATGTAAATGACAGTATTGCCTATATAGATATAGGAAATGATAATGGTATTCGAGTTGGTGATATTTTTGTTGTATATACAGAAGGGGAACCGTTAATCCAGCCTAAGACGGGTCAAGTTCTTGGGGCAGAAGAAAACGACATTGGTGAGCTAAAAATAAAGGAAGTTCGTAATAATTATTCTATCTGTGAAATTATAAAAAGGCAAAATCGTATAAAACGAGGAGACTTGGTGAGAATGAAATGAATATAAAAAAACTAATGACTATTGGTGTATTTATTGTAACACTTTTAGGAAATGTTCAAATAAATACTGCCACAGAAGAAGCAGGATTTGCGTATGCAGATATGTATCAGCATGGAAATTTAATTGGGAAAAAACTTTTTCCTGAATTAGCAGAGAATTACCAAAGGTTTCATCATGAAATGTTTAATGAGCAGCAAATAGAAGCTTATCATTATGGTGCAACGCATGGCGTTTTAGCATTGGTCTCCACTGATGCGAAAATTGGATTAAAGGGGCATTGGGGGCTTATTGATATAAACGGAAATTATATCATGCAACCGGAATGCTACGAAGTAATTGCTTTTTCTGGTGATAAGAGAAAAATTTTTGCTAAAAAAGATGGAGAAGGCTTAGAGTTTGATTTAAAAGGAAATTTGCTGCGTAAACAGAGCAAGGAAGAAACAGAAGCTGTGGAACGTGAAACGGATAAAGAGTACAAGAAAAAAGGGTATTTACCTATGCCAGAAACTGCTTTTATGGATCCCTATATGCTTCAATACATGACAAGTAGTACAATATTTTTTAATGGAAAAATAGTATATCCATGGACTGATTTTGGGCAAATGGTTGATTTAAAAGAAGGGCTAGCTTTTATAAATACCAATGGCGATTTTATTATTGGCCCAGGGGATTTCCGTGTAGCGGGAAATAATGAAGTGGATGTAGAGACTGGATTGATTGCATTACTTGATATACGAACGGGGAAAGTGGGCGTGTTTAGTATGAATGATGGAACTCCTGTAGTGCCGATGGAATATGATAGTGTCACTTTTTGCGGTGGAGCACGTTTATTGATTGAACGACAAGATGTAGCTATTTTGGTTGATCAAACAACGGGTAGTGTACTTTCTGAACTTCCTAGAGGTAATCAATCTGACTTGCTACCATATGTGGGACAAGATTCTACATTTCTTGGTGGAATTCACTTTGGCCTAGAAGAGGTATCGTGGTTAAATACTTTTTATGACTATGACAAGGGCGATTTTGTGAATACAGAAAAATTACAAATTATCGATAAAAATGGTAAAGTGAGGGCAATTATTGATGATATAAATGTAGATTCTATTGTTGAAACTATAGCAATAGGTGGATTTAAAAATGGATTTGCACCTATTAAGAAAAATGGTAAATGGGGAATTATCGATAGCTATGGTCATTGGATTATTCCGCCTATTTATAAAGGGATACAAATGGCGTGATAAATAGGATATAGGTAAAAAAGGAGGAATTTTAATGAATAAGTGGTTAGCTTATGGCATGGCTATGGCTGCTATGTTGGTTATACCTTTATTGGAAAGTCCGGTAGATGCATTTATGTATCATGGACAAGAACGGGAAATAACAGATGAAGTCACTGTACAAACTGGTGACTGTTTCTTTATGAAGGTGCCTAAGGTTTTATATGAGACGTCTAATCATGATGTTTGTGAATTGCTACTGAGTAATGATACAGAACCAACCAAGATTTTATTTACCAAACCGGGGGAAGCGGTCATTACTTGCACCGTATTCAATGAAGATGGTTCGTTGGCACAACATCATGTACTTATCCATGTGGTAGAAAGTGGAGAAACGTCTGTTACGGGACAGGGCGAAATAGGAAATACGGAATATCCGAATATTATCCCCAAAGATTTTTATAATGGGAAAATTGGTGGTACTGATCCAGGCCTTGTGGAAGGAATTGTTCCGCTTTCAGAACTTGCCAATTATGAGCAGCTTCATTGGAATTTGAGTGATGAACAACTTTCTGAATGTTATGAGGCCGCAAAACCTTTTGTGGCAACTTTAGTGGGCCTTCCGCAGGAAGAGCAGATGAAACGGATTGCCCAGGAACTTCGAGATTTCTTTGATAATCGCATGGAGTATTCGGATACAGCTCCTCATTTCCTGGATGCCTATGGCTTTTTCATCAATAAAAAGGCGTCTTGTCAGGGGGCCACTTGTGCTGTGGGTCTGTGTCTAAATATGCTAGGTATTGACTATGAGCATGTGAATCATAATAAGTGGACCCATCAGTGGTGTCGGGTTCCTTATAATGGAACATACTGGATTGTTGATTCTTATGGATTGTATTGTGGGCCAGAACCAGCACCATATACGCATCCTATGGATGACTTTGAGAATGGTTCGTGAATGGCCATGAAAAAGTGAGCCAATTGGCTGCGAAATTTTGAGCCAATGAAAAAGCACATCTCTGAAATAGGTCAGCGGTGTGCTTTTTTCAATCCCTGGGTCCTCGTTGTAGGATGTGCTATACTTTTCCTATCGTATGAAATGGAATATACTGCAGGTTTAAGGTTTATGTTCCCGAGTCCATCATCCACAAATGATAGATTTTGAAAACGTCATTGGTTTAAGGGAATCTCTAAAAACACCCTTACAAATTCCCCATATTCGCAATATTGAATTTTTTCAAGAGTCTGTGTATAAATATTCTCATCATTGACCTCATTTCTTGTCAAAATGCTTAAAAACTCCCAATTTTAGGGGATTTTTCTTGCTTTTGGGCATGCTAAATCAAGCAGCCGCATGTCGCGTGCTGCACAAAAACTCATATCGGCATAAATTGTATACCAAATTCGTTAAGCCGCTATTAAAGCAAGCTCTAGCAAATCCAATACATCTCAGGGTAATGCCGTGCATGCTATTGGTCATAAATCCAAATACATGCTCAATTCTTACACGAGTACTGGATTTGATACAATTGGATGCTTTCTGCTCGTCTGTGAGGGGGGTTCTTATAGCCCTTTTCATGAATCTGGCAATCTAAACTAGCAGGTAACTTATCTTGAACTGGCTTGCCAGAATACGCACTATCTGCATAAAGAACTCTATCCTTTTCATCAATGAGATTTGGAAGGGGCTGGCTGTCATGAACATTGGCCGGTGTTGTTATAGTACCTGTAATCATTTTGCTCTCAGCGTCAATTTTTACATGATTTTTATAGCCATAATGGGTTTCATTATTTTTCTTGGTCCAACGAGCTTCTGTGTCTTTTTGAGCTAACTTATTTTTATTCTTTGGGTCTTTCCATTCTTCTGGTATTTCACCATTTTTTATCTTGGCATTATCTTCGCGACTGTTACGTTGTCTAGGCGCGTCTACAAAAGTAGCATCTACGATGGTTCCTTTGTGGGTAATGATCCCCTGATCTTCGAGCATCTGTCCAAAAAGATGGAATCATTCATCAATAGCCTTTGCTTTTACCAGTTGTTCTCTAAAATGCCAGATTGTTTTAGCATCAGGAACAGTATCACCGAGGGAAAGGCCTAAAAAGCGTCCAAAGCTCATTCTATCATTAATCTGGTATTCGGTCTGGTCGTCACTCAGATTATAGAAGCGCTGCAAAACAAGTATTTTGAACATCAGAATGATGTCATAAGGAGGTCTACCACCATTGGGATTAACAGTGCGATTTAGGGCAGTAGAAAGCGTGGGACGGAACATCTCCCAAGGAATAACCTTATCCAAGCGTTCCAATGGATCACCTAATCTAGTTAGCAACCCCCATTTCAAATGGGGGTTTATTTGGAACCCCTCCGGGGTTTTGTACTGACACCTGCCTATGGCAGGTCTAGCAAATCGTCTTTGTACTTACAGCCGCCTATGGCGGCTCTTTCGCTTATTCGTCTTACTTCCTTCTCGAACTTGTCGCTTTCTTCTTGCTCTGAGATGTAACGCTTGATAACTTCTTCGTTGATATTCCCGACGGTTTCTACATAATAGCCTCGTGCCCAGAGATGCCGTTCTCCCCATCTGGCTTTTATCTCGGGATGCCGGTCGTATATCATTAACGCACTTTTCCCTTTGATATAGGCTACTACGTCTGATATATTCAACTTCGGCGGTATCCCGAGATACAGATGCACATGATCCACGCATGCAGCTCCCTTGATCAGTTCCACTTTCTTCATCTCGCACAATTTTCGGATGATTTCAACCAAATCTTTCCTCATTTGCCCGTAGAATACTTTCTTGCGATATTTTGGGATGAATACGATATGATATGTGCAATTCCATTTGGTATGAGCTATACTATTGTTGTCCATTTGGACTCCTCCTTTGTTAGCTAAAGTGGTTTGCTAGACCCTCTTTATTCTAACACTGGAGGATTTTTTATACTCTAGGCAAAGCTACGGCTCCACCGGGTCCCCCATCTCAGATGGGGCTTAATATACGAATACAGTTAATTTATCCAAGCATGCTGCTTTTTCAAAAAGTACAAATCCCATAGCTAAACCTCCTTAGTTTTGTATATTTATTATAAATGATTCAGGGCTACTTGAAAACTTGAGGTTTTTAGAGATGCCCTTAATAACATTACCCGCATGGGGAAGGGGGACCGCGGAGCGGCGCTCGAGTGCTTTTATAAATCGTCGACTTGAGATGCATTTTTCCACTCTCTTTCATCCCGCTTGTGCCCTATCCGCCCCTTCGGGCACCTTCCCCTCGAGGGGAAGGCTGACGATACGAGAGAAACTTACTATCAAGAAACCTTCGGGCATCGCCATGATTTATACTCCGCGGCGCTTCCATATTTTATGCGCCGCACCACCAACCTGAACCCGCCAACCTGAACCATGAACCCAATACGAAAACGAGCCCCTCGAAATGAGAGGCTCGTTTTTAAATGCAAAACTCCTATTTCACGACTTCATATGCTTCCTTGTCATTCGGTGCGCCGAAGGCAAGAGACGGACTCTCCTTTTCCGTTTCTTCTTCCTTCTCCCGTCCATCACGGCCAAGCGTGCGGTTCTCATAGAGGCTCGCATTCATGACGTTTTCCGCCGTCACTGGGAAACGCTCGCCGTTCACGGTGAGGCCGTCCTTGACGCTCGTCATGACATGGTCGGTCGCAATATCATAGCCGCTGAGCGAAAGATTTCCGAAATGCTCCGCCTGGCTGCTGCCCGGATTCTTCTGGATCGTCACACGGATCTTATCCGTCGCAAGGACACTGTCTCCGCCGATCGCGGTATTCGAAAGACCGAGAGGCTCCCTGCCGGTGAGTTCCAGATGCTCGACTGCGCTGTCCTTCACAAGAGTGCCGCCTTCCGCTGTGGAGTGAATGCCTGCGTAGTGCGCCTGCCTCTGTCCATCCTTGCCGTGGATGGTGACATGCTGCGCGCCGACGCCTGCGAGATCATCGATACCGATGTTGTCCGCAGAGATCTTGAGTTCTGCCGCATTGCCTTCGCCATTTTTCAGCATGTCGATCTCCACCTTCTTCGCAGAGAGTGTGACCTTTCCGCCCGCAGACGAGAGCAGCGCACTGCCCTTTCCGCTCGCATCGAAATCATGCGGCTTCGCCTCGCCCGTGACAAGACTGCCTGCCGCGCCGCTGCCGGTGGTCGACCCTGCCGGCGCGCTCGTATCCACACCGTCCAGCTTGCCGACCGGCGAACGATCCGTGATGCGGATGTCTTCTCCCGCCGTCATCTCGATGGTGCTTCCGGAAATCTTCGCATTCTTCCCCTTCACGGAAATGCTGCCGCCTGCACTCGTCGTCAGCTTGCCGCCTGCCTCTGCTTCATGGAGAAGCATATCACTGCCGCTCACAAGGCTGGCATCGCCGGCTACATGAATCTTCGTCGCATCGAGCGTCGTGCCTGCGTTCGCGGTCAGGCTCTTTGCATTCGCACTTTCCAGCGTCATCGCGCCGCCGCTGGTGAGCGCTGCGTGTTCCTTCGCGTTCAGCGTCGTCACGTCAAGTTTGCCGTCCGTCGCTTCGATCGTCGCGCTGCCGGCTTCTGCCTTCAGCGCGTCGATCTTCACATCTGTCTTCGCGGTGACTTCCGCATCGCCTGTCGTAGCCGTGAGCGTTCCCGCTTTCACACTGCCCGTTGTCGATTCTGCGGCAAGCGTTCCCGCGGTCACATCATCCAGCGTCGCTTCGTCCTTGCTCGTCAACGTCGCTTCGCCAGTCGAAGTGAGCTTCTTGACATGGAGCGTGCTTCCGGCATTTGCCGCCACACTTCCCACGGTCGCTTCGCTCACTTCCATCGCGCCGCCGCTTGTCAGACCAGCTGCGCCAGTCACGCCAAGCGTTGTCGCACTAAGCGTTGTACCCGCTTTCGCGGTCAGGCTCTTCGCATTCAGCGTCGTCACGCCAAGTGCTCCGTTCGTCGCTTCGATCTTCGCGCCGCCAGCTTCTGCGTTCAGGGTGCCAATCGTCACGTCTTTCTTTGCAGTAACAGACGCATCGCCTGTCGTAGCCGTGAGCGTGCCTGCGTTTACACTGCCCGCTGTCGATTCTGCGGCAAGCGTTCCCGCAGTCACGTCATCCAGCGTCGCTTCGTCATTGCTCGTCAGCGTCGCTTCACCAGTCGAAGTGAGTTTCTTGACATGGAGAGTTGTTCCGGCATTTGCCGCCACACTTCCCACGATCGCTTCGGTCACTTCCATCGCGCCGCCGCTTGTCAGACCAGCTGCGCCTGTCACGCCAAGCGTTGTTGCCATCAATTTCCCGCCCGCTTTCGCGGTCAAGGTATTCGCATGGGCTTCCGTAAGAACCATATCGTCGCCGCTTGTGAGTTCTGCGTGTTCCTTCACATCCAGCGTTTTCGCACTAAGCGTAGTCCCCGCTTTCGCGGTCAGGCTCTTCGCATCCAGCGTCGTCACGCCAAGTTTGCCGTCTGTCGCTTCGACGGTTGTGCTGCCGGTTTCTGCCTTCAGCGTGCCGATCGTCGCATCTGTCTTTGCAGTGACTTTCGCATCGCCTGTCGTAACCGTGAGCGTACCCGCGTTTACACTGCCTCCCGACGAAACAGCAAGCGTGCCTGCTTCTACTTCGTTGAGCGTGACATCGTGATCTGCCTCGACGGTCGCGTTATCCTTCGCGCTGAGTTTCTTGATCTGGAGCACGCCATGTGCGGTGATCTTTGCCTTTCCTTCTTCCGAGATCAAGGTGCCATCTTTGAGAGAGGCTTCTGCGGTATCGGTATAGGTGAGATTGCCATGCGAGGTATACTCGCCGTTTTCGACGGTTTCTTCATTCGTGATGTCCATCGTCCCCACTTTTGCAGTGTACGTGCCGGAAGACAGCTTGCCGCTGTTTTTGACGGTCATTGCTCCCGTCTCTGCGGTATAGCTGCCATTGGTGAGCGTGCCCGCGTTGGTGATGTCCACCGACGCGCCGGTCATCGCTGTTTCAGTCACTGTCGAATCAGCGTTTCCGTCATACGTGAGCGCACCGCCTGCGGTATAGGTGCCATTTTCGATCGTGCCCTGATTCGTGATGTCCATCATCCCCGCTTTCGCGGTGTACGTGCCGGAAGACAGCTTGCCGCTGTTTTTGACGGTCATCTCTCCCGTCTCTGCGGTATAGCTGCCGTTTTCGACGGTTCCTTCATTGGTGAGGGTGACCGCACTGCCGGTCAGCGTGACGTCTTTCATGATACTGCCTTTGCCGTGGTTATCGACTGTAGCAGCGCCGCCTGTGAGCGTCGCATTCTGAATGGATGCGGTATTCGTGACGGTGAGTGTCTTTGTCCCCTCTACCTTCGCACCGCTGAGATCCGCCTGGTTGATAAGGGTGGTATCTGCGCCTGTGAAGGTGCCGCCGGATATCGTGCCGTCCTTCGCATGGTAGACGCGGAGGGCTTTCCTTGCCTTGTAGCTGCCATCCGAGATCTTGCCGTGGTTGGTGATGGCGGTATTTTCTGCCTCGATGGAGGTCGCATCCGATGCCGCTTCTCCGAAGAGGGTGATGTCGGCGTCGCCTGCCGCTTGGAAACGGATGCTGCCCGGCACCATACTGCCGTCTTCGGCTTTTGTGCCGGTCACTTTCATACCGAGGGACTGTCCTTCGCCCTTGCCTTTGACATTTGCCACGTTGTTGATGGAAATATTCTCACCTTCCACATTCGTGTAGGTCGTGCCCATTTCCTCATCTGCATCATGGCCGTCTTCGGCAAGGAGGCTGTGGCCCTTGAGGTCAAGTACCACGTCCCCATCGGAGGCGTAGACGGTGTTGATGACAAGGTTGCCGTCTTTCGAAAGAGAGACGCCTTTCTTTGCGCGGGCAGTGAGGGTGCCGCCTTCTTGGATGGTGACGCCGGAGATCTCCCCTTCGCCGGATTCAAGAACGATCTGGTCCTTCGCACCCACGGTGACATTTTTGAGGTCGCCCGTCCCCTTCACGCGGAGCTCGCCGCCGGAGAGGAGTTCACTGCCGTCCTTCACGCCGGTATCGCTGGTGAGGTAGATGGCGCCATTCTCTGCTTTCGCGGTGAGTTTCCCGTCCGTATTCGTCTCAATGGAGCGGATGGAGCTGACGGTGACGGTCTTGCCATTGACTTTGAAATCCCCGCGCTCTGCGGACGCAAGGGCGATCAGCTGGTCTGCCGTCAGGCTCTCGATCTTCTCTTTCGTCGAGAGGTCGATCACCTGTCCGTTTTCCTTGCGTCCGATGCCGCTCACGTACTTGCCATTTTCCATTTTGCCGCCTTTTGCTGTCAGGGTGACATTCTGTCCCGTGACATGCGCGGTTTCCTTCTGCGTGGTCTGGGTATCGGTGATGCCCTCTTTGATGCTGCCGCCGGAGAAGGTGACGAGGAGATCTTGTGCGGATTTTGCCGAGCCGACGAGGACTTCTGCCTTTTCTTCTGCGGTGAGGTACGCATCCGATGTCAGATTCTTCGCGGTGAGCGCGGCATTGCCGTAGAGCGTCTTGTCCGTGCTGTCCTCGATCCCCTTCGTATAGGCTTCGACGTCCGCTTTCTTCCAAGTGCCGACGGTCTTAGCAAGCTCGTCGTAGCGCGCCTGTTTTTTTGCTATATACTTATCGATGTTAGTGACGCCATTTTTCGCAAGTGCCGCCTTCGCGGTGTCGTCCAGCGTGTACTTGCCGTCCTTTACGTAAGCAGAAAGGGTCTGATACTCATTGTACTTGCCCTGTACTTTGGCGATGAGGAGGGATTTCTGTTTCGAGATCGTCGCCTCGCTGCCTTCCAGGACCCGCGCCTTCGACCAGGCGTCGAGCTTTGCCTTCGCATTTTCATTCGCCACATCGGTGAAATTGTTGTCGATGAAGCTGCCGTCTGTCGTCAGGGTGACATCGCCACGCTTCGAGGTGACGCTGTCGAGATAGAGATCGCCGCCCTTGTTCCTGATCGCGATATCTCCATCCGCGCTGGCTTTGAGACCATAGGCCTCGCCGCTCCCCTGCTTCGTTACGATCGAGAGTGCGCCAGATGCGCCGCGGATGGCGCCGCTTCCCGCATCAAGGTTCACGCGGCTTGCCGAGAGCGTCTCTCCCGCTGCCTGCGCGATGCCGTCCTCGGCAGTGATATCAGCGATCTTGCCCGCCGATACCGCCCCCAGGGTGGCATTCCCTTTGACATTGACGGCGAAGTCGCCGCCTGCGCTGCCGGAGACGGTGTCTGCGCTGGTCTTGATCGCCTGCCCCGCGCTGCCGACGCTTCCGGTCGCAGTCATATGAAGGCTTCCGGTATCGACATAGCCGAGGTCGCCCTGCGTAAGGCTGCCGCCCGAGAGTGTCGAAGCGCCGCGGCCATTGGAGAGCGTGCCATTGATGAGGACGTCATGGCTGCCGCCATCGACCGTGAGCGTGCCGCCATTTTCCGAGCCGCCAAAGCCGATGCCCACATCGTAGTCCGACTGGAGGGAATACTGGGTCACCTTCGTATCATACGTGGTCTCGACCAGTTTGTAATCGAATTTCTTCGCAAGTCCCAGCGTATACCAGAGACGTTCCTCTTTTTTCGTGAATATAGAGGTCGGCTCTGCTGCCGTGAACTGCTTGTCCGTCGTCACGTATGTACCGTCCGTCTTCGTCCCATCGACCTTGTTGTAGCCGGAGACGAAGGCACCGCCCTGCAGCGTGCGGACAGCGCCCTGCGAGAAGTCGGTCACGGTACCGCCCCGCGCCAGCATTTCTGCGCTCGTCGGAGCCTTGTCATCGATCCCCCACCAGTCAAGGCGGGTGTCATGCAGCTCATAGGTGGTCGTGGTACTGCTGTCCTGTCCCGTCTGCACGGTATAGTACGAGCCCTTCGTCGTCTGATATTTCGCGTCTTTGGCATTCGTGAAGGTGGAGATCGCCGGATCCCCTGTCGGAGCTCCATCCGTATAAGTCTGGACGCTCTGCCTGATCACCCCATCCTTTCGGGTGTAGGTGGTCTTTCTTGTGATTTTCCCGCTCGAGCGATCCAGATCCGTGATCTCGATCTTTCCTTCGATCCCGCCGCCCGTAGAGAGGGTCTTGAGCTCGATGTTCTTGTCCGAGTCATTCTTCACCTGGATCGTACCGTAGCCGTCGAGGGCTTCGATGCGGGCTTTGTTTGTGTCATTGGTCGTATTGAGGATAGTACCGACGATGGAGACGTGTCCGCCGTGGACTTCCACATCGCTGATGACGAAGCGGTCATTCGCCCTGTCATAGGATACCCCCTCGACCTCCTTCCCTGCTTTGTCCGCGACGAGGATCTTCGCGCCGGATGGCACCGTCGCTGCATTCGTCACATCGACCTTCGTGCTGCCATCCATGTAGAAGAGCTTGTACTCCTTCGGGATGGTGATCGCGTGATCCGGAACGCCGCTCTGGATCTTGGAATTGATATTCACATAGCGCGCGGAAATGAAGACATTGCCATTCGCCAGGATGCCGCTGCCGAGCTTCTCATTCGCCTTGCCGTTTTCATCGACATTGTAGAGACCGCCCGTGTCATCGAGCGGATTCCCGCCGACGCTGGAAATACCGGACTTCGTTCCTGCGCTGCTCGTATCATAGGTCTGGATGAAATCCCCGTTCGATGCAGTCATATTCACGCTGCCCGCGTAGATTGTGCCCTTATTGTACACGTCGCCATTCGCACTCGTGACGGTGACCGTGCCGCGCGGATTGTAGATATAGCCCTTGAGATCGACATTCGGTGCGGCGTAGTAGGGCGCATTGTCGCTGTCCACATACGCCTGCGGGCGGAAATTGTTCTCGATAGTGACAGAAGGCCCGCCGGTCTGGTAGCGCGTCTCGGCGGCAAAGGAAACGGATCTCGTCTTGTCCTTGTTCTCCTTCTGGATCGCCGCCCGGATCGCCTCTGCGCTGTCCCCCTTGATCTCGGTGCTGTTGAAATAAATCGTACCGCCCTGGCCGGCGCCTGCCGTGCCCTGGCTGCCGACGACGTGGATATCTCCCATCACCAGATGATTCGGCGAATCATTCGTGATCTTCACTTCCGCATCGCCGCCCGCCTTGAGCGTGCCCGCGCCGGAGACATTATCCCCTTCGAAGACGATATCCCCGAGCTGCGCGGTAACATCGCCCACGAGGAAATCATGCGTCATCTGCGGGTAGGTCAGGCTGTGGAGGAGGTAGTACTCCTTGCCGTCCTTCTTGACCTTGCCGCCTTCGACTTCATTGCCATTCGCATCGAAGAACTTGCCGCCCTTCTCGGTGCCTTTCTGGGCAAAGAACTCCTCCGTCAGCTCGATCTGGGTGTTGATCTTGTTGTAGTTACCGACGCGGACGTCCTTCGCTTTCTCCTGCTGCGTTTTCTGATTCGTCAATGCAGTCTGCTTTTGGCTGATGTCCATCTCGTCGTACTGCGTGGGGTCGGTCGGGATGCTATCGCTATAGGCACTGTTGTAGCTTTGGGCCGCACGGGTGTATGCCGTTTCTGCGTTAGCTTTCGCATCATCCGCTCTCATCATTGCAGATCCCGCCACCATTGTATCCTTGATGGCCTGCTGGTATGTGAGGACCTCGCTTTGGGTAGGATGGTCTTCCATATACGCATCAAGAGTCTGACCCGCTTTTGTCGCCAATCCTTCCACTGCTGTCTTCGCCGTTTCTTCTGCGGCCCGGGCGGCAGTGAGCGCACGCTGCGCATCAGCTGCCGATGCGGTCGCACTGTCATATGCCGTCTTGCTCGTTGTAACAGCCTTCAGCCCATCGATCTGATCCTGCGTCTTTTTGATTTCTGCCGCATAGACTTTCGTTATCTCAGGCAGGTTATCCTTCGCCTGATCCCGCATTGCCTTGGCGCTGTCCAGCTCCGATGTGCTTGAGGGCGGCGTCTCTACGAAGCGACCCTTCTTATCGAAATACCCGAGACCCTCTGCCGCCATCTTCTGTTCAAGGAATGTGATCTCCGCTTCATACGCGGCTTTCGCCGAGGGGTCGGCCGCATAGTCGATGAGCTTTTGCTGCAGCTCGTGGAGCTGGTCATAGAGCTCCGAGCCGGCCGGCTTCGAGCCGCCATAGGTGTAAGAGAGGTCGCCATCGCTCGTGACCTTGGTCGTCCATGTCCCATCCTTATTCGTCCCACCGATGGTCATGGATTTCTTGCGATGGATGCCCGTCTCCGCCTCGCCGTTCATGGTGACATCGGCGGATTTTACGATCTCCTTCTTCCCGATCTGACTGCCGTCCGAGCCGAAGGCACCTTCGATGGCATTCACCCAGTCCTTCACCTCGCCATTGCCAGAGGCGGATACTGCGCCCGCCTTCGCCTTGAGGAGGATGTCACGGTCGCTCTTCAACTCCGCGCCATTCGTGACGATGAGGCTCGCCTGGCTGTCTGCTTTCGCGTAGGGATCCTTCTGGATGGAGATCGGGATCGCCGTCGCATTCAGGATGTCGCTGTGCGCGCTGACGCTGATCGTGCCTGTCTCGCCCGCGCTGTCACGGCCTGCCGCAAGGGAAATATCCCCCTTCGCCGTTTCCGCTTTCCCGCCAAAGGTGGTATTTGTCTTGCCCGTGTAGGTGACGTCATTTTCCGAACCGGCGTAGCCCGCCAAGCCGAAGACATCGACCAACGTCGTGCTGTGGAGATCCGCATCATTTCTTGTGCCGATGGCGATCGTACCGCCCTTGTACGAGCCATCATACGAGGCGCCTTCCGTCTTTCCTTCCCAGCTCTTGTTCTTCTCGTTCGCCTTCTCTGTCTCGCCGGCTTTGAGGCTTGCGCCGTCCGCGACAGTCGCGCTCGTTTCCGCATTCACCGTGAGCGTCTCCTTCACGTGCGCTGCACCGACGGCGGCACCGGTCGACAAGGCATTGTTATCATGCGCTTTGACGCGGCTCGCGGCGTCGATGGAGATGGCTTTCTTGTCGTGCAGGGTCTTGCCCGCGGCCTTTTCTTCTGCCGTAAGCTCAGAAGCGCTCGCCTGCAGGGTGACTTTCCCGAGATTCGCTTCCGTGGTGTGGGTGATCTTCGTCACACTCACGACGCCGTTGCCGGAGGCGAGCGCCGCGCCTGCAGAGGTGGCATTCTCCTTTTCCGAGCCGTCTTTCCACGCCTTTTCACTCGTATTGTCCGCGCGGATGGCCGTCTCCCGCTCCGTCGTCACGGTCGTACCATCACCGACGGTGACCTTCGACGTGGAATTCACGGTATATCTCGTGTCCGCCCCGGTGCCGCTGTATTCGCCGGCCGCGACGGACTCGATCTCATAGTTTCCTCTGTCCTTGTGATCCGCGGAAATCTCTGCACTGCCCGCCTGGAGCTTCACATTCTTTCCGATCGCGGTCTCGGTGGTATTCTTCATGTCGATGCCCACGACCGCCACAGATCCTGCGATGACACCGCCGCTTCCGGCAATGGCATGCGCATAGGCATTGTAATCATCCGTCGGCATAGACATCACCGCACGGGCGATGAGCTTGTCCGCGGCCGTGAGAGATGCCCCGTCAGCGATGGTGACACGCGAGGTGTCTTTGGAGTCGATTTCTGCCACGGTCGCCCCCACGCCGCCGATGCCGACACCCGCTGAAGTCGCGAGTGCGGACATCTTCGGCGTATTTTCCGCCGTGAGGGAGATCGTTTCCCCGGAGAGCTTCGCCTTCTTCCCGACCTTGGTCGTGACATCGACAGCGGACGAAAGGTCTGCGCCCGTTCCCGTGCCGCCGAAAATGCCTGCCGCCGCGCCGAATGCCTTCACATCCATCGTTGTCTTGGCATTCGAAGAAACAGTGAGAGCCTCATCCGCCTTCACTTCGCCCGCGTACTTGCCTTCATCGTCTCCGATGCCCGCCTCCGAAGAGCCGGTGACATTCGCCGTGACGACAGCGCCATTCAGCGCGACAAGCGCCACCGATGCCCCTGCCACATACGCGTCAAGCGTGCGGTCATTGTCTGAAGTGATGGAGATATTCTTCGCGTGGACGGCATTCGTATCGCCAAGAAGCGCCGAGACGGCACTCTTGTCCGTCCACGTCCCGACCGTTCCCTGCCCGGCTACGCCGCCGGAGACGGAAGCCCCGACGATATATTCCTTAAAGTCGTGCGAGGCCTTGGCGGAAATGGCAAGATCCTTTCCTGCCGTCACCGTCGCCGCCTTATCCACGAGCGCTTTCGTCTGCGTATCCGTATTCAGTACGCTGACGGACGCACCGGCACTCGCCGCCGCGCTGCCCGAGAGACTGCCCATGATGTTCTGCGCAGAGAGCGTGTCATCCGCATGGACTTTGACATCGCCCGCCGCGTCGATGACAGAGCCGTTTCCGATCTTTGCGAGCGTGCCTTTCTCGCCCGCGGTGCTCGGCGCCTCGGACGCAAAGGTTTTGCCAAGGCTCGATTTCACCTCATCAAGCGATGCCGTGTCATACGCACCGACCGCTTTGCCAGTGCCTTCGTTGATCTTCGAAAGCTCCTCATTCACCCAACTGTCGAAGCCGACGGTCTCGCCATTCTCACTCGTCTGGCCCGAGAGCGTCTTCTGGTCTTCCGGAGACATCGTGCTGCCGACGTTATAGACAGAGATACTGCCCGAAAGTCCCACAAAACCGATGGCGGCCGAGATCGCATTCGACATGATGTCATGCATATTGTCTTTCGCTTCGACGGTCACGCTGCCGCCCGCTGCGACCTTGTTTCCATCGCCGAGGAAGGCATTCGTCTGCGTCTTGATATTTCCTACATCGACGGCTGCGCCGACTGACGCACCGCCGGAGCCGGACGCCGCGGTGACGGTGTTCTCCATTTTCTGGACTTCATGCCCTGCGGTGACAGAGACATCCTTCGAGCCATGCTTGCCGTAGCCGGCCTTCTGGTTGATCTCCACGCCCGTATCCGTGTATGCCTTCGTGATCGCGGTGAGGTTCATCACATTCGTCGCACCCGCAAGGCCGGCATAAGAGCCGCCCGCCGCCTGCAGGGACAGATTGAAAATGTCTTCGCTGTTCTGGGCAGCCAAAGAAATCTGGCCTTTGGCATCCAGTTTGGCCGCCTTGCCTGCATAGGCTTCTGTGTCTTTCGTGAGATTCGTCACGGAGAGCGCAAGACCTGCACCGCCGCCCGCCGCGCCGATGGATGCGCCGCCGTTGCCGCCATGAAGTTTCGTCGCATCCGACGCCGTGATGGCGATCCCATCTGTATCAGCCGTGCCTGTGGCAGTGAGCTCGGTATTGTCTTCCGTATACGCTTTGGTCTTCGTATCCAGCACATTCACGCCGACCGCGCCATTGATGGCCGCGGTGCCTGCAAGGCCGCCCGCGATGGTCGCATAGGTGATATCTGTCGTATGATCTGCTGCGACGCGGACATTCTTCCCCGTGACCTTCGCACCGCCATCGACATGCGCCTTCGTATCCGCGCTCATCGAGACGGTCGAGTTTGCCAGCCCGATGCCCACTGTACCGCTGCCACCGACGCCGCCGGCACCGGCGCCCTGCTTGAAGGAGGAAACCGCCTTCACGTCCGCATCGCCCGAGGTGGTGACATTCGCCGCCCTGCCTACATGAGCGTCTGTCGTATGCGTGACAAAAGTCTCAGAAGCCGCGCCTGCGACACCCGCCGTACCGCCGACGCCAAGACCTGCCGCCGCTGTCGTCGAGTCACTGGTATTCTCCGCCTGTACAGTGAGGCTTTCCCCGCTAATGCTCGCGTGATTTCCTACATAGGCAGAAGCCTTCTTCTGCACCACTTCGACCGCCGCGGAGAGGCCCCCGGCTGCCGTCCCGCTCACTGCCCCGCTGCCGCCGGACGTCGTGAGCTTTGTCGTATCCTTCGCCGTCACGGAGACAGCGCCCGCCTCTGTGAGCTCGGCCTTGCCCGCGTCCGTAACATCTTTGTCCTCTTGATTTCCGATATACGCTTTCGTATCCGTCGAAATCACATGGAGTCCGGCTGCCCCGGCGCCGGCAAATGTATCCCCCGTCGCGATCGTCGCCGCAACGGATGTCAGATCCTCTTCCGACTCGGCATTCACGCGGACAGAAGACGCCTTCGAGAGCTTCGCACCGTCTTCAATGGACGCATAGGTATGCCCCTTGTACGTCTGTACGTCTGCCGCCGCGCCGATGCCCGTGCCGCCCAGGTTGATACCAAGGCCGCCAGCCAGACCGAAGAGACGCGCTGTATTCTTCGCTTCTACGTCAACGCCCTGATTTCCTGCCTGATAGTTCCCTTTGCCGATCGATGCATCGGCTTTCTGGGAAATGACATTCACCGTGACCGAGCCGGAACCGGCGAATTTCGCCGCGCCTGCCGCAAAGCCCACGGCGACGGTCTTCGCTGTGCTGTCACTATCGCTGTCCTTCGCCGACCCATTGTACGCATTGTCCGCCTTGACAGAGATGCCGTCTGCCTCGATGGTCTTTTCTTTCTTTGCATCGCCAGAGAGCGACGCCTTGACGTCCGAGTCATTCACCATAACTGCGACCGACGCGCCGACGGCCGTATTCGAGATCGCACCCGTACCGACACCAAGCGTCGCATTGCTGTGATTTCCGGCATCGATCGTAAGGGCCCCTGTCTTCATCGCTTTGCCGCTATCCACATGGGCATCCGTCGTCGTATGGATCCAGTTTCCGCTCGCAGAGAAGGACGTCGCCGCCTTATCCGCCAGTGCGCCGGACGCGATGATAGATGTGATCTGGCTCGCTTCATCCGAAGTGACGGCGAGCTTGCCCGCCTTTTCTCCTTCCGCTGTCCCAGCCACTTCACTGTTTTCCAGATATGCCTTCGTATCGCCTTCGATGAGGTTCACACCGATGGCTGCGCCGACCGCGGAAGAGCCCGTGGAAACAGACACTGCCCCTGTGTACGAGTCGATTTTTCCCTTGTCCTTCGCTTCGATGGTGGTGGCCTCTTTCGCCTTGACCGTACTGTCCTTCACATGCGCATCCGTCTTGTCATCCACCCAGTTCAGGCTGATCTGCCCTGCACCGGAGAAGCCCTTCGTCGCACCGCTGCCGCTCGCCGCGATGTTCAGGATCGTCGCATCATTCTCCGCACGGACGGTGAGGGATTCATCGATGTCCTTCCCGTCCTTGTCTTTTCCTTCATTGCCGCTGAGGGTAAGCGTCGCCCCGTCCACATAGGCTTCGTTGTCCGCCGTGATGGAGTTGTACATGAAGCTTCCCGCAAGCGCCGCTCCGGCCTTGGCATGAAGATTGGCTCCGATGGCCGCCGACGTCGCGCGGATCGCACTGTCATTCAGACCATTCACACGGAGCGCATCGGCCGTGACAGAGGGCGCAGTCCCACCGTCTTGTTTCGTCACGGTCGCCTTCGCGGTATCGATGATACGGTTCACGGACACATTCGCTGCGGCTGCCAGACCACCCTTCGCCTCAGCCACGTTATCCTTCATCGCGCCGTCCTGATTTGCGACATTTGCAATATGCTGATCCGCTTCCTGACCAAGGAGCGGTGCATTTTCATCGGCATCATCCATATCATTGACAAGATCTTCCAGCTCGATGCCGTCTTTATCGCCGTCTTCGACCGCATGGAAACCGGTGCTGCCGGCCTTGTTCTTCACATTCGGACTCTTATTGTCATAAGCGACCGCACCCGCGACAGAGGCTGCGATGATCTCGCCGGTGTTCTTCGCGGAGACATTGACGTTGTCATCCGCCGTGACATTCCCCGAGATCGCGGCTTCCGTATCACGATTGATGTGATTGTACGCGATGGACGCACCGATCCCTGTGCCGCCGCTGACGCCGATCGCGCCCGCCACCTGAATGGTCTTCGAGAGGTCTTCCGCGGTGACAGAGACATCCTTCGCCGTGACCGTCGCGTTTCCAATGCGCGCCTTCGTCGTATTATCGAAACGGTTCACGCCCACCGTCGCATCGACAGCGACCGACTTCGCCGGGCCGCCTGCCGCGGCCATCGCGATATTGAGCGCGCGTGCCTTCGCATTGACATCTGCCGATCCCTTCGCCGTGACCACCGCGCCGTCATCGATATAGGCCTCTGCGTTATTCTTCTGATGCACGGAGAGCGCCGCGCCGCCGACACCTGCCTTGGATGCGCCTTCCATCGTCCAGCCATTTCTATTGAAAATATCCTGGAAGGCCAACTTTTTGTCTTTATCTTTATAAGCTGTTTTCCAGAGATTCAGCGGTGCCGCGCTCAGATACGACTGGATCGTACCTGTCAGATTCACTGTCGTGATGTCCGTCTCGCCCGTGACATTCACGTTTCCAGCGGCATCGACTGCAGGCGTCGTCGTCTGCGTGTCATCTTTCTTGCCAATATACGCTTTGGCGTTGTTGTCATAGTTCACGATGGAGACGGACGCCGCACCATTCACGTTGTCGCCATTTCCCGCCGCCTGCGTCCAGCTGTCCACCAGATCGGGAAGGACGGGATTCGTATCGATCGAGTTAAAGAAGACATTCAAAAGCTGATCCACGGGATCACTGCTCTGCCAGCTCGTCTGCCAGGGGATGACCGTCTTCGCATGGACGGTCGTATCTCCGCTGGTCTTCGTGTCGCCACTGATGAAAGCGGTCGCGTGATTTCTTTGTTCCAGATAAGAGATCGCCGCCGTGATGGTATTGTCCTTCTTCGTGGTCTCATCCTTGGACGTTGTATCATTCTGGTACGAACCAACGACCGCATGGCTGCGAGAGAGCGTCAGCGCATCGACCGTGAGCGACTTTGCGCCCGCCGCGTCACTTGCATTCCCGCTCGCATCGATGCCGCGCACCTTCCCCGTCACAGACGCCGTCGCATCATTGTCACTGAAAAGAAGCGCTGTCGACGCATTCGCTCCCATCTTGTTCCATGGTTTCTTCTGCTTCGCCGGCTTGTCCGCTTTATCGAGGTCAAGGTCCTTTGCCGCCTGGCCTGTCTTATCTTCTTCGGTAAATGCTTTTTTCAGTTTCGAGAAAAATTTTCCCACGCCTGCCTTGATCGGATCTGTCGTCGGCTTGAGCGCCGTATCCCCGCCGATGCTCGATGCCGTCACCGTATCCGCCGCATAGACGCCGCCGTTTTCAGAGAGCGTATTCTCCGCTTTGACCGACACATCGCCCTTCGCGTAGACCGTGCCCGCCATATCCGCGCTCGCTTTCGTATCAGAGATCCCGAGACCGACCGAGAGCCCCAGCGTTTGTCCGCAGTTCGACGCGCCAGAGCCCAGCGAGCGGATCGATTTCGCGCTGATATCCACATCGCCCTGGCTTGTCAGCGTCGCCTTCTTTCCTACCTTCGCCGCGATGTCGCTCGTAAGCTGCGCCCAAGAGAAGTCCAGCGACAGCCCGCCCATCGGCACTGCGCTGAAATCTATCAGGCTCATCTTGACCGCATTCGTGCCTTCCGCGGAGAGCGTCGTATCCTTCGCGGAAGTGATCGTGCTGTCATCCACATCGACGTACGACTTCACGTCACCGATGCCCACGTTAAACCCGATGCCAACAAGATTCACATTGAACGGCGCGATATCCGACTTTGCGTCTGACGTGATCTTCACATCGCCATGCCCCTCGGCGCCCGTGCCATCTCCAAGAGCCTTGATATCCGTCTTGTCGATGTCCACATTCGCCTCGGCATACGTCTTCGTCGCCGAGCCGAACGTGCGGAAATTGCCGCCGTACTCTTCGATGAGGCCCAAGACGGCATTGTGATCTTTTTCCCGCTCGATACCCGCCTTGATCTCCGCATCAGAGAGCTCATTGTCATCACCGATGACGCCCGATGTCGTTGCGCGAGCGGAAATGTCTACGTTATCCCCCTTGATCGTATTTCGACCGCGGCTCTTCTGTCCCATCTTCACCAATGCATACGCGCCGTCGCCGATGTCCCAGGCATAGAGCTTCGTCGCCGCCGTCGCATGGATGGAGACATCCCCCGCCTTATGACCGTTCTTTCCTTCTGCCGTGATCGTCGCATCATCCACATCGATGCGGGAGACGCCCATGACATTTCTGACCGCCGTGATGTCGATCTTGCCGCTGTCCTTCTTTTCCGACGACGAGTCGATGTACGCATCCTTGATGGAAATCATGCCATCTCCCGGCTCCTTACCGGGATCCGCCTGCAGCTTCGCATCCTGCGAAGACGCCGTCAGCGCGATCGCCCCGCCGCCCGAGGTGATGCGGCTCGCCTTCGCTTCCGTGCCGGTGACGGCGAGGTTATCCCCTGTCTCTACGGTGACACTCCGCCCATGAGACGCGACCTCGCCCGCCAGCGTGATATCCTTCTTCGCGACCAGCGCGATGCCGTCCGTCGTCGCTACCGCCGTCGTCGCATCCACGATGCCCGCCGTATTTACGAGAGAGTTTCTGTATGTATCCGCACTCTGACCCGCGGTGTAGTCATGAAATGCAGCCCCCGTCTGGATCATGCCGTCCGTCTGCGAGATCGTACTCTTTGCCGAAGCGATGACCACGCTGTCCTTTGCGTTGATTTTGCCCGCGAAAGAGATCCCTGCATCGCCTGCCGTGTTCCCGCCCCACAGAGAGCCGTCATTCAAAAGGCGCGCCCGCTCCACCGGCGATTTCTGATAGAAGTCCTTGTCCCGGTCAAAATTGACCTGAACCGGCCCCGACTGAGAAGGCACAATGTAGTAGCCGTTATAGAGCGCATCACCCACCGCTGTATTCGTCCCGAGCGTCAGGCGGCCCACATTGAAGACACCATGCGAGCCGACCGCGATACCTGCATTCGAGAAGAAATACACGTCCCCGCCGATCTTGTTATCCTTGATCGCATTCACGACACCGTCTATGTCGATCTTGTTCTTGACGACATTGATCTGGTGATTCGCCTCTCCCATATGGAGATTCGCCACATCGTGCTGCTCGATGCCGAATTTATCGAACTTGTTCAGCGCATTGCCGCCCTTCACCTGCTGATTCGTGATATCATACTGCTTGCCGCTGTTTGCGATATCCGTCACTTTGACCGTATTGCCATAGTGCTTCTGATCCGATACCGTCACGTCCGCATAGATGAAATTGCAAGCCGCGCCCCAGCCTGCGATAGCAAGGAGCAACGCCGTCCCTGCGCGGGCAATGCTGTTAAGTTAAGGGGAATTCACCGCGTTAGTTGCTTTTTTAGTTTG
>OIZI01000210.1_pt1 | contig 30760 bp, 23 predicted proteins | sample 1588441 | NCBI WGS metagenome assembly OIZI01 (sample SAMN03283284) | human gut metagenome | biome: human-associated habitat; material: feces | host: Homo sapiens | place: Peru | collected 2012 | reverse complement strand
CCAGCTGCACGGGGCGGCCAACCATCATGGAGGACAACTCCTGCTTGGTGGTGTTCTTGGTCTCCACGGTGCCCACGTACTTGCCCTTGCGGAGGATGGTCACCCGGTCGGAAACCGCCATAATCTCATTGAGCTTATGGGTAATGAACAGGATGGACTTGCCCTCCTTGGCAAAGCCCCGCATGATTTCCATGAGCTCATCAATCTCCTGGGGTGTCAGAACGGCGGTGGGCTCGTCAAAAATCAGGATTTCGTTGTCCCGGTAGAGCATTTTAAGGATTTCGGTACGCTGCTGCATGCCCACGGTGATATCCTCCACCTTGGCATCCAGGTCCACGGCCAGGCCGTATTTCTTGGACAGCGCCTCGACCTTTTCCCGGGCGGCCTTCTTTTGCAGGAAGCCCAGCTTCGTGTCCTCCGCGCCCAGAATGATGTTGTCCAGCACCGTGAACACATCCACCAGCTTAAAGTGCTGGTGCACCATGCCGATATTCAGGGCAGTCGCGTCATTGGGGTTGTTGATGTGGACGACCTGGCCGTTCTTCCGGATTTCTCCGGCCTCCGGCTGGTAAAGGCCAAACAGCACACTCATCAGTGTGGATTTGCCCGCGCCGTTTTCGCCAAGCAGCGCATGGATTTCCCCTCGCTTCAACCGAAGTGTAATATCATCGTTGGCCACGATGCCGGGGAATTCTTTTCTGATATTGAGCATCTCAATTACGTATTCCGAATCCATAATTGGCAAGCCCCCTCCCTGGTAGTTTCTGCCAAAAGAAAGAAGCCCGGTTTCCACGGGGCCGCTTTTTCTGGCGGGTTGACATCACCCCTTTGTGAACAGGCGGATGGGCAATGTCTGTTAACGATATAGTAACATTTTCTACAGCAAAAATCAACAGATTTTCCGGCATTTCTTCCCGGCAGGGTTTGGCAGCTGCCCGGATGCAAAAAAGGAGGCCCGGAGGCCTCCTTTTCAGAAAAGGGTATTCGCTTACTTGATGATGTTCACGGTGACATGCTCGGTGCTGGCGGGCTCGGCGATGTCGTCGTTGGCGATGACCAGCTTGCCGGACACAATGTCAGCGAACATGGCCTCGTACTCCTCAACGCTCCAGTTCTTCAGGGACCAGGTAGCGGTGGGCAGGCCCACCGCGCCCTCGGCAGCGCCCAGGGTAATGGTCTGAGTACCGTCACCGTTGAATGCCTTCCAGCCATCTTCGGTCGCGGCAGCCTTCAGAGCCTGCATGGTCGCCTCACCGATGCCCTTCATAGCGGAGGTGATAACGGTGGGAGACTGGAAGGACTGGTCTACGTCCACGCCGATGACCTTGGCATCCTCAGCAGAGGCAGCCGCGGAGATGGAGTCGAACATAGGACCGCCGCAGGCGAAGATGACCTCGGTGCCGTTCTGATACCAGCCGGCGGCCATGGTCTGCAGCTCGCTGGAAGCGGAGAAGCTGGCACCGTACAGCCAGGAGTAGTTCATTTCCACGTTCACGCCCTTGACAGCGGCAGCTGCCTCGGCACCCTGGACGTAGCCATAGCCGTAACGGTTGCAGGCGGAGTTGGAGCCGCCGCCGCCGCCGGAGAAGCCCAGCTTGGTGTAGCCTTCCATAACGGCGGCGTAACCGGCCAGGTAGCCGCACTGCTCTTCCTTAAAGCAGATACCGGCCACATTGGGGTTATTCAGTGCCCAGCCGTCGATGAAGACGAACTTCACATCGGGGAACGCGGGGACGGCCAGGTCCAGAGCACCGGCCTGTGCGTAACCGGCACAGACGATGACCTTGGCACCGTTCTCGGCGGCCAGCTTCATAGCGGCGAAGCGGTCCTCATCGGTTGCCTGGCTGCCGCCGGCGGGCTGGTAATACTTGTAGGACTTGCCGCTCTCGTAGCCGTACTGCTTTACGCCGTCGAAGGTGCCCTGGTTAAAGGACTTGTCCTTCAGCTGGCCCACGTCGGTAACGAAGGCAATCTCATAAGTACCGTCGGCGGAGGTCATCTCATCGGGGATGTCGTCCACGTTGGTTGCGGCAGCGGAAGCACTGCCGGCATCGGTGGCAGCGGGAGCGGCAGTCGTAGCGGTAGAGCCGCTGTTGCCGCCGCAGGCGCACAGGCCCACGACCATCATCACTGCCAGGAGCAAAGCCAGAATCTTTTTCATAACTATTTCCTCCATAGTTCATTTCCGCAGGGGGAATTCCCTGCAGGTGTATTGTCGCACACTTTCCTCAAAAAATCAACTGTTTTCCGAAGAATTACAGGAAGTTTTTCTTTTCCTCAGCCCTGCATATGGGTTTTGGGGCGGAAGCTGTCCGGCAGCAGTTCTACAAGTGTCCGCTCCGTATAGACACCGTCTTTTCCCACCAGATAGACCTTGAAATCGTCCTCACAGAACTCCCGCATCACCTGGCGGCAGATGCCGCAGGGCGGGAACACATCCGCAATCACCCCGTCCTTTCCGCCGCAGATGGCGATGGCGGTAAAGGCCCGCTCCCCGTCATAAACGGCCTTAAAAAAGGCGGTGCGCTCGGCGCAGTTGGTAGCGCCATAGGAGCCGTTTTCGATATTGCAGCCGCCATAGACCTTCCCGTCGGCGCACAGCAGCGCCGCGCCGACCTTATAGCCGGAATAGGGAGCGTAGGCGTGGCCCATGGCCTCGATGGCCCGGGCAACCAGTTCTTGGGGTTCCATCATTTCAGCAACTCCTTGGCAAAGCTCTTCCCCACGGTCTCATAGGGAACGCCTAACAGTTCCGTCACCGTGGCGGCGATATCCGCGAAGGAGGTCCGGGTGCCCAAGGAGCCGGGGCGGACCTTTTGGCCCAGGGCGATGAAGGGCACATACTCCCGGGTGTGATCCGTGGTGGCGGTGTAGGCGGGGTCACAGCCGTGGTCGGCGGTAATCATCACCACGTCCTCCTCCCCCAGGGTCTTGACAAATTCGCCCAGCCAGGTATCAAACTCCGTCAGGGCGTTGGCGTAGCCGTCGATATCCCGGCGATGGCCGAACTGCATGTCAAAGTCCACCAGGTTTACAAAACACAGGCCGTGAAAATCTCTCGCGGCGTAGTCCACGGTGTGCTGCATACCGTCGGCGTTGCTCTGGTTGTAGACATGCTCCGTGGTGCCCCGTCCGGCGAAGATATCAAAAATCTTGCCCACGGCCAGGCAGTCCTGCCCCGCGTCCACAACGGCATCCAGCATGGTCTTTGCGGGGGGCTCCAGGGAGAAGTCATGGCGGTTAGAAGTCCGGCGGAAGCCCTCCTGGGCAGTGCCCACGTAGGGTCTGGCAATGACACGGCCCACGCCATACTTGCCGGTCAGCATCTTCCGGGCCTTGCGGCAGGCATCGTACAGCTCCTCCAGAGGAATCTTCTCCTCGTGGGCCGCCACCTGGAACACGGAGTCGGCAGAGGTATAGACGATCCACTTGCCGGTTTCCAGCTGCTCGGGGCCGTAGTCCCGGATAACATCCGTGCCGGAATAGGGCTTGTTGCACAGCACGCCCCGGCCCGTCAGCTTTTCAAACTCCTCCAGAACCTCCTGGGGGAAGCCCTCCGGGAAGGTGGGCAGGGGCTGGGGCGAGACAACACCCGCAATCTCCCAGTGGCCGATGGTGGTATCCTTGCCCATGGAGCGCTCGGTAAGCCGGGCGTAAGCGCCCTGGGGGGCGGCCTCCTTGGGAAGGTAGTCCACCCCGTCGATGTTGCCGATACCGGCCTTCAGGAGGTTGGGGATGGAAAATTTCGAAGAGGTGGAGCAGGATTTCAGGGTATTGACCCCGATATCTCCAAACTTCTCGCAGTCCGGCATCTGGCCGATGCCGCAGGAATCCAGAACAATCAGAAATACTCGTTTCATCACTTATTCTCCATGGCAACGGCCACATCCAGGGCAACCTTCATCATGGTGGTGAAGGAATTCTGGCGCTCCTCGGAGGTGGTTTCCTCACCGGTGAGCAGGTGGTCGGAAATGGTGCAGATGCACAGGGCCCGCTTTCCGTACCGGGCGGCATTCATGTACAGGGCGGCGGACTCCATTTCCAGGGCCATAACGCCCATCTTCTTCAGGCCGTACACGCTGTCCAGGCCCTCGGGCACGCCCACATGGTCCCCATAGAACACATCGGAGGAGTTGACGTTGCCCACGTGGTATCTTGCCCCGTTGGCCTCGGCGGCCTTCACCGCCTCGGAGACCAGCTCCCAGGAGCCGATGGGGGCAAAGGTGCCGGGCAGATGGAACTGGCTGGCAAAGTTGGAATCGGTGCAGGCACCCTGGGCAATCACCAGGTCGTACAGATGGATATTCTCCTGGATGGCACCGGCGGAGCCAACCCGGATGATGTTCTCCACGCCGTAGCCGTTAAACAGCTCGTGGGAATAGATGCCGATGGCGGGCATTCCCATGCCGGAGGCCATGACGGAAACCTTGACACCCTTGTAGGTGCCGGTATGGCCCTGAACGCCCCGGACATTGTTGACAAGCACGGGATTTTCCAGGAAATTCTCTGCGATAAACTTGGCCCGCAGGGGGTCACCGGGCATCAGAACAGTCTTGCCAAAGTCGCCGGGAGCGGCGGAAATATGAGGGGTAGGGGTAGTGAGCATGGTATATTCTCCTTTTATACATCAAAAAATCTGGAATCCGGGCTTTTAAAAAGCGTGTCATTGGGGCTGTTAGAAAATAACCTGTCATTGCGAACCAGTCCGCAGACTGGTGTGGCAATCCCCCGGATCTTCAAACATCTTGGCAATAAAACCAAGCTGTTTCCATTCAACCGGGGGGCTGCCACACCAGTGACGACGGTCACTGGTTCGCAGCGACATGCTTTTCTAACAGCCCCTTATCTGTAATTTTATGAATGGCTTAATCCAGCTTCTCCGCCAAATCGGCATACTGGGATTCCAGGGGGTTCTTCTTGGCGGCCAGCTTCATGGACTGGGCCACGGCCTTATGGGCATCCACAATGGGCAGGATGGTACCGGCACCGGCCACACAGCCGCCGGGGCAGGCCATGCCCTCCAGCAGGTAGCCGTTGTACTTGCCTACCTTTGCCATGTTCATGAGCTTCCGGCACTCCCGCAGGCCCTGGGCGTTGGCAACCTTGATTTCCATATCCGGATGGGTCTCGTGGACCACGTCCACCACGGCCTGGGCAACACCACCGGCGACGGCGAAGCCGCGGCCCGCGGCGGTGCCCTCGTCGGGTGCGGGCACCTCGGGCAGCTCCTCGAAGTTGATTTCCTTGGCCTCGAACATGCCCATAAGCTCCTCAAAGGTCAGCACGAAGTCCACGTCGGAGCGGATGTTCTCCCGGATGGCCTCCAGCTTTTTGGCGGCGCAGGGGCCGACAAAGACGATTTTGGCGTTGGGATGCTCCTTCTTCACCATACGGGCGGTATAGACCATGGGGGTCAGGGTCATGGAGATGTTCTTTGCCTGGGCGGGGAACAGCTTGTGGACCATGGCATGCCATGCGGGGCAGCAGGAGGTAGCCATATAGGGCTGCTGAGCGGGCACCCTCTCCACAAAGTCCCGGGCCTCCTCTACGGTGCAAATGTCGGCACCGATGGCGACCTCCACCATGTCCTTGAAGCCCAGGGCCTGGACGGCGGCACGGAACCGGGCCACGGTCACGTCCTTGCCGAACTGACGGGCAAAGGCGGGGGCGGCGATGGCGTAAACCTCGTCTCCCTCCATAATGGAGCGGACCACCTGATAAATCTGGCCCTTGTCCACAATGGCGCCGAAGGGGCAGGAAACCAGGCACTGGCCGCAGGAAACGCACTTATCCTGGTTGATGACGGCCTTGCCGTTCTCGTCGGCACCGATGGCATCCATGCCGCAGGCGGCCTGGCAGGGGCGCTCTAAGTGAATGATAGCGTTGTAATCGCAGGCCTGGGCGCACTTGCCGCACTTGATGCACTTGCTGCTGTCAATAAAGCTCTTGCCGTTGACAAAGCTGATGGCATCCCGGGGGCAGACCTGCTGGCAGGAGGCAGCCAGGCAGTTCTGGCAGTTCTCCGTGACCTTATACTGGTTGGTGGGGCAGGCGTGGCAGGCATAGGGGATGATGTTGATCAGCGGGGGCTCGTAATACTGCTGGGCAATGGCCGCATGGTCCATGCCCTCGGTAAGAAGGGACCGGGTCTGAACGGAGCGAACGGACAGGCCCATGGCAAGCCGCACCCGCTCGCCGGCGATGGCACGCTCCAGGAAGACGGATTCCCGGTGCAGGGGCTGGTCTCCGGGGACGATGATATAGGGCAGATCCTCGGCCTTGGTGTAGTCTCCGCCTTCGTAGGCCATGCGGGCCACCTCGGTGAAGACCTTCTTCCGGATGTCGGTAATCAGGGACGGAATACCTCTCATGCAAAAATTCCTCCAAAAGCGGCAGCTTTCCTATTCTGCCGGTATTTTCTCAAGTATTATACCAGAAAACCGCATATGCTTCAAGGTAGCTGTCCATATAAAATTTGTTATAGGATTATTAGAATAACTGATTCCACCGCCCCATAAGCTTCTACAAAGCAAGCGGGAGGGATGCGGATGAAACGGTTTTTGACGCTGGCGGCGGCGCTGTGTCTGCTGGCGGCGATCCCCTGGCAGGCCGGGGCGGAGGATTTGAACGTTCCGGCCAAAAGTGCGCTCTTAATGGACGTGGCCACGGGTACGGTGCTATACGAGAAGAACGCCCACGAGGCGCTGGCGCCCGCCAGCGTCACCAAGGTGATGACCATGCTGCTGATTATGGAGGCCATCGACTCCGGGAGCATTCACTATGATGATATTGTCACCGCCTCCGAGGCCGCGGCGGCCAAGGGCGGCAGCCAGATTTACCTAAAGGCCGGGGAGCAGATGTCCGTCAGCGAAATGCTCAAATCCATCGCCGTGTCCTCCGCCAACGACTGCGCCTGCGCCATGGCCGAGCACCTCTCCGGCAGCGAAAGCGCCTTTGTGGACCGGATGAACACCCGGGCCAAGGAACTGGGCATGGAGGACACTCACTTTGTCAACTGCACCGGTCTGGACGACGGCCCCGACGCCGAAAGCCACAAAACCAGCGCCTACGACATTGCCCTCATGTCCCGGGAGCTGCTGGGCAAGCACCCGGATATTCAGAAATACACCACCATCTGGATGGACACCGTGCGGAATGGGGCCTTTGGCCTTTCCAACACCAATAAGCTCATCCGCTTTTACCCCGGCGCCACGGGCCTGAAAACCGGGTTTACCTCCGCCGCCGGCTACTGCCTCTCCGCCAGCGCCCAGCGGGAGGGCCTGGGGCTCATCGCCGTGACCATGGGGGCAGAAAGCGCCAAAATCCGCAACGCCGCCTGTAAGGCCATGCTGGACTACGGCTTTGCCAACTTCGCCCTGGTGGAGCCCGCTCTGGAAGAAAATGCCCAGGTGCCCGTAAAGCTGGGGAAGGCCCCCAGCGTCAGCGCCGTCTTGGAGGGAAACCAGAGCCTGCTGATTCCCAAGGCAAAGAAAAGCGGCCTGGAAACAGACATCACCCTTTTAGACTCCGTCACCGCCCCGGTAGCTCAGGGCACCCCCCTGGGCACCCTGACCCTCCGCAGCGGCGATGAAACCCTTCTGGAAGCTCCCCTGGTCGCTGCCCAGGCGGTCCCCCGCAAGAGCTTTGGGGAAATCTACATTCAGGTCCTGAAACGGGCGGCGATGGCGAAAAATGTGTAGATTTTCGTTCAACGTTTGCCTGGCACTTCCTTTGGCTTGGCCCCTCCGGGGGCCATTTTCTTGTCCCGCCAAGAAAATGGATAAGAATGCGGCTTAAGGGGGCGCTGTCGGCGAAGCCGCCCCCCTTAAGAATCCTCCCGGCCTCAAAACCAACGGGGTTTGTACGATGGCCGCCCGGCGCGGACCCAGCGTCTAACGGGACCACTGTGAAGACAGCTTTTATCTTTCAAAATAAATCTAAACGAGCGAAAAACTTTCACGAATGTGAAAGAAAATGCACTTTAAAAGTCGTAATTTCTAGATCAACAGGATGTTTCGTAGAAAGTACGCCAAAACATTGCTACTCTAACGTAAAAGCGCGCCGGGAGGAGTCCAGAGGGGGGTGGTGCTCCGCGCAGCGAATTCAAATAGTACGATTGCCGGTGGCAATCGCACCATAACACATCGGCTCTGCGGCGGGAGCAAGCAGCGGTCAGCGCCCCCTCTGGCCGCATTCTTTCCCCCTTTCTTGGCGGGACAAGAAAGGGGCCCCTGGAGGGGCCCAGCCTGCGAGATTGCCGTGTGAATGTTTAACGAAATTTTTCGGAAATTGTCTGGCACAAAACCTACACTTTTTTCAATTCTTTTTATAGCACCGAATGAGACCTTGCCAGGTCAAATTCCTGTTCAATGGCCGCGTCGGGCCTCTTGGTCAGCAGGCTTACAAGAACGATGACCACCAGCCCCACCAGGAATGCGGGCAGGAGCTCGTAGATGCCGAAAACGCCGCCCAGGGGCTTGCACAGATATTTCCACACGAACACGGCAATGCCGCCCGCGGCCATACCGGCCACGGCACCGGGGAAGGTGGTGCGCTTCCAGAACAGGGCGCAGATCACCAGGGGACCAAAGCCCGCCCCGAAGCCCGCCCAGGCAAAGGACACGATGCCAAAAATGGAGCTGTTGGGGTCCTGGGCGATGAGGGCACCCAGAACCGCGATGGCAACCACCGTAAGCCTTGCCGCCACCATGCTCTGCTTTTGGTTCAGCTTTCGGTGCAGGGCCTCCTGCAAAAGATTCTGGGAAACGCTGGAGGAGGCGGCCAACAGTTGGGAGTCCGCCGTGGACATGGTGCTGGCGAGGATGCCCGCCAGAATCAGCCCCGCCATCAGCGCCGGGAAAATCCCCGCCTTGGAGAGAAGGCTTGCGATGCGGATAATCACCGTCTCGGTCTCGGAGCCGCCCAGCGTTTCAATTGCCCCGGCGGCGCTGAGGGCCTTGCCCACAATGCCGATGCAGATGGCCAGCGCCATGGCGATGACCACCCACACAGATGCCACCCGGCGGGAGAGCTTCAGCTTCTTTTCGTCGCCAATAGCCATGAACCGCAGCAGAATGTGGGGCATTCCGAAGTATCCAAGGCCCCAGGCCAGGGTGGAGACGATGGTGAGGAAGCTATAGGACCCGGCGGTGCCGGATTCTGCCAGGTAGGTGTGGGTGAACGACAGGTACCCCGGCAGGGCCTTGGCGTTTTCCATCACCGCCCCTACGCCCCCGGCCCGAACGGTGGCGTAGACCAGCACGAACAGAATGGCAATGGTCATAATGATGCTTTGAACCAAATCCGTAATGGAGGCCGCCAGGAAGCCTCCCGCCGCGGTATACCCCACGATGACCACGGCGGAGACAAGCATCGCCGTCATGTAGTTGATGCCAAACAGGGAGGAGAACAGCTTTCCACAGGCGGCAAAACCGGAGGCGGTGTAGGGAATGAAGAAAACGATGATAATCACCGCGGCCAGGGCGGCCAGGATGCTCTTTTCATCGTGGAACCGCTTGGAGAAGAACTGGGGGATGGTAAAGGAGCCGGTAATCTGGGTATAGCGCCGCAGGCGGCGGGCGGTAAAGAGCCAGTTAAAATAGGTGCCCAGCGCCAGACCGATGGCGGTCCAGCCCACGTCCGCCACACCGGACAGGTAGGCAAGCCCCGGAAGGCCCATCAGGAGATAGCTGGACATGTCGGAGGCCTCGGCGCTCATTGCGGTCACCAATGGGCCCAGGGTTCGGCCGCCCAGGTAAAAGTCGGCGGTGGAGGCGTTCTTTTTGGCGTAGTGCGCGCCAATCCACAGCATACCCAGCAGGTACACAAGGATTGTAACGGTGATGCAAACAGTCGAGGTCATTTTTCTCATCCTTTCTCTCAATATCCGGTCTTGACTTTGGGATGTATGGATTGTATCATAGAGCAATACATTTGAAAAGCGAATGTTTTGCATGAACTTCATAACAAATCCGCATGAAAGAGGCGCACCGCTATGGACATGAACATCCTCAAATACATGGCCTTTATCAAAACCGTGGAGTATGGCAGCTTTACCCGGGCCGCGCAGATGCTCAACTACTCCCAATCCGGGGTCAGCCGCATGATTCACGACCTGGAAAAGGAGTGGTCCATCACCCTTCTGGAGCGGGACCGCACCGGCATCCGCCTGACCTCCGACGGCTCCCGGCTGCTGCCCTACGCCAAAAGCCTGTGCGACGAATACCAGAAGCTGCAAATGCAGGTGGACGACCTCCACGGCCTCCAATCCGGTATCATCCGCATCGGCACCTTTTCCAGCGGTGCCATTCACTGGGTGCCCAATATCATCAAGGCCTTTCAGAAGGACTACCCCGGGGTGGACTATGAGCTTTTACTGGGGGACTACTCGGAAATTGAGGACTGGATTGCCCAGGGCCGGGTGGACTGCGGCTTCCTGCGGCTGCCCACCCGCCCGGAATTTGAAACCATCCCCATGGGAAGGGACCGGCTGCTGGCCATCCTGCCGGAAAATCACCCCCTGGCGGGGCTGGACAGGGTGCCCATTGAGGCTTTGTGTCAGGAGCCTTTTATGCTGTTGGAAAAGGCCTCTCAGGCAGAGGTTTCGGAGGTCTTTGAGCGCAACGGCCTAAAGCCCCGGGTCCACTTTACCACCTGGGATGACTACGCCATTATGTCCATGGTGGAAAGCGGCCTGGGGGTGAGCATCCTCACCGAGCTGATTTTGGAGCGCACCCCCTTCCACATCGTCGCCAAGGAGCTGGATGTCCCCGCCTACCGGGAAACCGCCCTGGCCCTAAGAGAACAAAAAACCGCCTCTCTGGCGGTGAAGAAGTTTATTCATTATTTGCAGTATCGGTAAAATCCCAACCTTCCCCGATGGGGAAGGTTAAAAAGCTTCCCCTCCGGGGAAGCTGGCAGGGCGTAGCCCTGACTGATGAGGGGCGGTACAGACTGACGGTATGAAAAATCCAAGGCGAATTCGTATAACCTAAAAACCAAAGCCCCTAGCCTTCTCCTGCTGGAGAAGGCTTTTGGGGCTTCCATCCGGGATTATACGAATTCGCCCGGGTCTGTTCATTCCGTCAGTCTGTACTGCCCTCATCCACCGCAAGCGGTCCCCCTTCCCCGACGGGGAAGGTTCAAAGGCTTCCCCACCGGGGAAGCTGGCAGGGCGTAGCCCTGACTGATGAGGGCAGTACGCAGAACCGATGCGGAGAAGGCTCGGGCGAATACATATAATCCAAGGCTCCCCTGAAAGGGGAGCTGGCCCGGCGAACGCCGGGTCTGAGAGGTCCGGCTTTTCCTTAGAAAAGCCTCCGCCGTAGGCGGAATTCAGGCTCGAATGTCCTGAAAACCCGGTATTTGCGCCTACGGTGCAAGGCTTGGCTTTCAGCCAAGCCTGACCCCTCAGTCAGCTGCGCTGCCAGCTCCCCTTTCAGGGGAGCCTTTATCTCTACGTATTCGCCCGGGTTTTCTCTGCACCGGTTCTGCGTACCGCCCTCATCAGTCTCGGCTACGCCGAGCCAGCTTCCCCAGAGGGGAAGCTTTTGCTGCAAAATAGCTCAGCTCAGCTGATTTTCGTAGGTGTAAACCTCGCTGGCATCCACGGCCTCGAAGTAGGCTTTCAGGATGGGCTCGGCGACGGGGGCCATGGAGGAGCCGTGGGCCACCTTTTCGCCGAAGATGGCGATGGCGATTTCCGGATCTTCCATGGGGGCAAAGCACACGAACGCGCCGTGGTCAGAGCCGCCGGAGGAGTGCTGGGCAGTACCGGTCTTGGCGCAGACCGTAATCTTGCTGGGCCACTGGGGGCCGTCCTCGTCCTTGGGGCCGCCGAAGCAGGTGGTGGCCGTGCCGCCGGGCATGGTGACCACTCGGCGCATACCGTCTACGTAGGTGGCGTAGGTGGTGTCGGAAATTTTCATTTCGCTGACAATCTCCGGGCTGTTGGAGTAGACCAGAGTCCGGTAGTCCGAGGAGGTGACCCGGTTCAGGAAGGTTGCCTTGTAGCGCACGCCCTGGTTTGCCAGAGTGGAGGCGTAGACCGCCAGCTGCAAGGGGGTGAACCGGTTCTCGGACTGGCCGATGGCGCAAAGCACTCGGTCGCCGCCGTTCCAGGCCGCGTCAACGCCGGTGTAGGAAGCTTTCTTACTTTCTCTGTTGGCTCGCCAGCCCACCTTCTCGGTCAGCTCAATGCCCGTGGGCTCGCCCAGGCCGAAGCCCTTGGCGGTTTCATCCATCATTTCAATGGTCATGCGGTAGCCCAGCTCGTAGAAGAACAGGTTACAGGAAACCTTCAAAGCATCCTGGGCGATCAGGTCACCGTGGGTGGCCATGCCCTTGGTGCTGGAATAGTACAGGCAGGTGGGGTGGAAGCCCTCGAAGCCGTTGGCATGGTCAAAGTAGCCGGTATCCCGGATGATCTCTCCGGCCTGGTAAATGGGCTGGCCTACCACGCCTCCTGTGTTGCCGGAAGTGTAGACGTTCTCCATAGCCGCCACCAGGGTGGACATTTTGTAGGTAGAGCCCGGGGCGTAGGTAGCGCCGAAGGCACGGTTGAAGAAGGGGTTCAAATCATCCTTGGTGATCTCGTCCCAGTCCTCGTTCATGGTGGCCAGGTTAAAGGTGGGGTAGCTGGCGCAGGCCAGGATTTCGCCGGTTTTCGCCTTCATGACGATGACGGCGGCACCCTGGGCATCCAGGCCCGTATGCTCGCCCACATCGGTGTTGATCTGGGGGTCCGTAATCTGCTTCATCCGCTCGGCAAGCGCGTCCTCGGCGATTTTCTGGATGTTGATATCGATGGTGGTCTCCACGTTGTTGCCGGCCACCGGCACCTTGCCCTCCACGTATTCCTGGGAGACAATGGTGCCCTCTTTTGTAACCTTGTCCAGACGCTGACCGTCGATGCCGTGGAGATAGTCCTCAAAGGCCTCCTCAAAGCCGGACTGGCCAATCTGGGCATCCATGGAGTAGCCCTCCTTTTTGTACTTGGCCCAGTCGTCATCGTCCATGCCGCCCATGTAGCCCAGAATGTGGGCAGCGTACTGGGTGTGGTACTCCCGGACGGTGGAGGATTCCACCATCAGGCCGGGGGTATTGAGCTCCAGGATGGCGGCCAGGTTTTCACTGTTGACGTCGGAGATGAAGACGTAGCTGGGCAGGTTCGTGACACCCCGGAGGTCAAACTCATAGCGAAGGCCAATCACCGCCCGGGCCTCCTCCTCGCTCCAGGTTGCAGGGATTTTGTAAAGCTCCCGCATTTTCTGAATCAGCAGCGGGGCCGTAATATCCGGGTCCCAGCTTCTATCCACCATGTAGCTCTGGAAATAGCCCTGCCAGGCGGTGGAGTACTGGCTCAGGGTGTATTCAAAGGGCCGGGTAGCGGTGATGGGCAGGTGGTCCTGATGCTCGACCCCCAACTCCTCACATTTTTTAAGCAAGGTGTACAGGTATTCGTTTCGGTTGTCCGCGGACTTGATAACGAAGTGGTTGAAAACCAGGTCGTAGCTGGCGCGGTTGCCAACCAAGACCTTGCCGTTCCGGTCCAGAATATCGCCTCGGGCGGCCCGGACGGTGGTAACGGTGGAATAAAGGGTGGTGTTATCCGTATTGCCGTCGGTATCGATAATCTGCAGCTTGAAAAGCCGCATGGCATACAGTACCATAATCAGGGCAAACAGGCCAAGCAGGGTGGCCGCGCGGTATCTGGTTACTCGTTCCATACATGTCCTCCAATAGAGCCAATGCGATAGATGAGCTGATACAGCGGAATCATCACCGCAATGGAGTAGAGCGCTGTCAGCAGGAAAAAGGGAAACCGGTCAAACCGGGTTTGGCCCAGGAACAGGGCCACACCATACAGCCCCACCTCGTAGATGAGCATGGCGATGGCGCTGCACAGAATCATAGAGCCGGTGCTCCTTCTCCAGAACTTCTGGCGGAACAGGCCGCAGAGCATGGCCGGGATGGTCAGAAGCGCCACACAGTAGGCCCCCGGCGCGGAGCCGGAGAAAAAGTAGACGGTTCCCGCAAGCAGCGCAAAAATGCTTCCGGTCTGGGTTCCTTCCAAAAGCGCGATTAAGAGCACCGCCGCAACCCCCAAATCGGTGGTCGCGCCGAACAGATGAATCCGGCTCATGACGCAGTCCTGGATGACCAGGCACAGAATACAGGTCAGAATCAGCAGGCCCCAGCGCAAAAGGTTCTGCCGCTGCTGCTTTGTAAAGTGCAGGGATTTGACCAGGGCGGATTCCTGCCGGTCCGGCTGGAACTCGGCCCGGGAGGCCTGGATTTTGTCCACCGTGTCCACCAGGAATCTGGCAAAGGCGTTCCCCTTTTTTCTGCGGCGGCGGCGCTTGGGGGGCGGCGTGGTGGGCCGCCGTTTTTTTCGTTGTTGTTCTGCCATAGGCCGCCTCAGGGAGTGGTGCCGTCGGTGGCAGCGGTGGTCTCCCCGGTGCCGCCGTCGGACGTGGTGGGAGCGATGATGGTCAGGCTGTCGGTATCGGTGGTGTACTGGGTGATGATAAACACCTGCTCCAGCGAGTCGATGTCCGCGGCGGCCTGCAAAAGGGCGTACTTGGCAACGCCGGTGGTCTCAAAGCCCGCGTCCACAATGGAGCCCACAATCAGGCCCCGGGGGTACACGGTGGAACCGGAGGTCACCACCTGCTGGTTGTTCCGGATGACGGCGGCGGAGGGCAGATAGTTCATCCGCAGGAGCTTTTCATTGCCCTTCAGATAGCCGCCGGAGACCATGCCGTTGTAGCCGGAGTCGGAGATGGTGGAGCTGATTTCCAGGGTGGAGTCCAGCACCGTTTTCACCTGGGCATAGTTGGGGCCCACCTGGGTGACCAGGCCCACCACTTCGCCGTTTTCCGTAACGGCACACATGTTCACATCAATGCCGGAATTGGTGCCCCGGTTGATGGTCAGCACATTTGTAAAGTCCGTGGAGCTCCAGCCGATGATGTAGGCATCCACGGTGACGTAGCTCTCGTGGCTGGTCAGCAGGTTATTGAGCTTCCGCAGACGCTCGTTTTCACGGGTGGTGGCATCGGCCTGACGGGCCGTATCCTCCATCTTGGCAAGGTCTGATTTGAGCTTTTCGTTTTCGGCCTGCAGGGCCTCGTATTTGAACATGTAGCTGTAGTACCGCTCCACCGTATTGGTAAAGCTGGTGGCCGCGCTGCGGAAGGGGGTAATCAGGCCCTGAATCACCATATCCGGCAGACTCTGATTGGTCAGGCCCGCCAGAACGGACAGTCCCGCCGTCACCAGCACCGCAATCACCAGAATAATCCGCAGCTTGGTATTGAATAACTGTTTCATTTACGCCTCCTGCTCCCATTCCGGAATCATTTCCTTCAAAACCTGCCCCAAATGGCACAGGGGAAGTCCCACAACGTTATAATAGTCCCCCTCCATGCCGGTGCAGAACAGTGCCCCGCCGCCCTGGATGCCGTAGGCCCCGGCCTTATCCAAGGGCTCTCCGCTTTCGGCATAGCGGCGGATTTCCCGCTCCGTCAGGGGACGGAAGTGCAGGGTGGTGACCTCCGTAAAGGTCACGTGCTGCTCGCCCCGCAAAACGGTGCAGCCGGTCATCACCTGATGCTCCCGGCCGGAGAGCAGGCGGAGCATCTCCATGGCCCGCTCCTGTGTCTTAGGCTTTCCCAGGACCTTTCCCTGGCAGACCACCACGGTATCCGCCGCAACCACCACGTCCTCCGGCGCTCTGGGCACGGCCAGGGCCTTTTGCAGGCTCAGCCGGGCCACCTCTTCATAGGGCAGCTTCTGGGGGTCCATAGTCTCGTCAATGTCCGCACTGCGCACCGTAAAGGGCAAGCCAAACACCCCCATAAGCTCCCGCCGCCGGGGGGACCCGGACGCTAAAATCAATCGCATCAATTTCATTTTCCCTTCGGAATCAATTTATTTTGCATCAAAAATAAGAACTTGGTTTGAATGAAACGTAAATAGTGCTGCCGTTGGTCGGTACGTATTCGCCTTGGCTTTCTCCGCATCGGTTCTGCGTACTGCCCCTCATCAGTCTCGCCCTACGGGCGAGCCAGCTTCCCCGGAGGGGAAGCCTTTGTATTCACTCCACACCCCGCAAGTATAAGCCTCTCGTGCAGGCACCGGGGTCGAAGGAGGTGGGGACTAAGTATTCTTCCAGAATCCGGTCCACCTCCCGGGCGTTTTCCGTGGTGAAATTCAGCCGGATGGCCCACAGGCCCAGCTTTGCCAAATCGTTCTGGCGGTCCAGCCAATAGAGCTTTTTGCCGTTGAGGAGCAGAGACCGACAGGTGTCCGCCTCCTTCATCACCGGGAAATCCGCGCCCGTCTTGTCCGTCAGCTTCACGGGGACCCCGCTCTGGCAGGCGCACTCCCCGGATTTGTTTTTGATGAGACACTGCTCTGTAATCATCAAAGGCAGCCGGCCATAGGCAATCAGCTCCATATTCACCGCCTTGCTGATATCCCGCACCTGGGGCAGGGTCATTTCAAAGCTCAGGGTTGCCGAGGCAAGCTTTAGTTCCCTCGCCACATTGGCAGAGGCGGAGTTGAAGATATTCAGCCCGAAATCCCCCCGGAGCCGGAAGCCCGCCTCCTTGGCAGGGATAAGCAAGCCTATATTGCCTACCAGGCAGTCCCGGATGCCCAGGGTCCGAACCTGGCTCATGCGGTTGCGCAGTCTGGGCAGCTCGTCATCGTGGACGATGCGGGGCAGCACCGCGGCCACCCGGCCACGGTTCGCCAAAAGCTGGCAGAGCTTGGCATCCGCCGCCAGAAGATGCAGGGGGACATAGAGCATACTGACCTCGGACTCCAGAAGCCTGGGGGTCAGCTGCTCCAGGCTGGACACCTGGACGGTCAGCCCCGGCTGGTCCGTGGGGCCCTTGAAATAGGGAATCTCCTTGGCCCGGCGGACGGGATGGTCCTCCCGCCTTGCCCGCAGGGCAGTCATCTGGTTCAGCACGTCCCGGCGCATGGCGTTGATGGCGGCGGCGGAGAGCATCAGCCCCGGGTCCACCTGGGTCCGCACCTCCACACAGCGGAAGGGGGTGCCGCCGGTTTTGCTCACCCGCTGGGCCAGGGCCTGACCGGTGAGGGGCACATTCATGGCCCGCTCCGGCATGGGGCCCTGGGCCATGCACATATGGCCCTCCTCGTCCGTGGCCGTCAGGCTGCTGCCATCCACCGTGACCACCGCCCGGAACTTGATGTCCACCAGGGGCGCTTCCCCGCTTTCAAAGCTCTGGCGGGCGGCAAGCAGAAATTTCTGGTCCTCCGGGGTATCCTCGTGGATGCCGAACATTTTTCTATCCACCTTACCCTGGTAATACCCGGCGGTAAAGCCCTGGCGGTTAAAGGCGGAAAGAAGGGTATCCATCATCTCCTGGGAAACCGGCTCGCCGTCGATGGCCTGGCGGTAAACCCTGGTCACCGCGGCCACATACTCCGGCCGCTTCATCCGGCCCTCCAGCTTCAAAGAGGCCACGCCCATTTCTTCAATCTGCTTGACGTATTTGACAAGGCAGTTGTCCTTCAGGCTCAGGGGGTACTTGTTTTCCCAGCGGGAATAGCCGTAGCTCTGACGGCAGGGCTGGGCGCAACGGCCCCGGTTGCCGGACCGGGAGCCAATCATGGCGGACAGGTAACACTGCCCGGAATAGCACATGCACAATGCGCCGTGGCCGAAAATCTCGATTTCAATGGGGGAATTGGCGCAGATATAGGCAATCTCCTGCCGGTTGAGCTCCCGGCTCAGCACCACCCGGGCCATGCCCATGGCGGCGCACATCTGGACCCCGGCCAGGGAATGGACCGTCATCTGGGTGGAGCCATGCACCGGCACATGGGGGGCAATCTGGCGGCACAGCTGCACCACGCCCCAGTCCTGGACAATAAAAGCATCCACCCCCGCCTGGGCGGCGGTGCGAATCAAATCCCGGACGGCCTGCATCTCCCGGTCCGTCACCAAGGTATTGAGGGTCAGGTGGACCTGTACCCCCCGGACATGGCAATACCGCAGGGCCTCCGTCAGGGTATCTACTGTAAAGTTCTTGGCGCTTTGCCGGGCATTAAAGGCACCCACGCCCAGGTAAACGGCGTTGGCACCATTCTGCACCGCAGCCCGCAGCGCATCCATCGACCCCGCAGGGGCCAGCAATTCCAACATAGGTATCCTCTCCATATGGTATACTTGGGGACATTCTATCATAGTTTGTGGAAAAATTCTACCCTTTCCGGCGGGTTTGTGGAAAATTAATAGAAATAGGGGCGGCTGTCAGCCGCCCCTACGGGAAAATACAATTTTTACTTGGCGAATTCCACAGCCTTGGTCTCCCGGATGACGTTGACCTTGATCTGGCCGGGGTATTCCAGCTCGGCCTCGATCTTCTTGGCAATGTCCCGGGCAAGGAGAATCATGTTGTCCTCGGAAACAACCTCGGGCTTGACCATAATCCGCACCTCTCGACCCGCCTGGATGGCATAGGCCTTCTCCACGCCGGGATAGGAGCCGGTGAGCTCCTCCAGCTTTTGCAGGCGGCGGATATAGTTCTCTACGTTCTCTCTGCGGGCACCGGGACGGGCGGCAGAGATGGCGTCTGCCGCCTGAATCAGGACGGCAATCACGGTCTTCGGCTCCACGTCGCCGTGGTGGGCCTCGATGGCATTGATGACAACGGGGTTTTCCTTGTACTTCCGGGCCAGATCCGCGCCCAGCTGCACATGGCTGCCCTCCACCTCATGGTCGATGGCCTTGCCCAGGTCATGCAGCAGGCCCGCCCGCTTGGCCAGGGCCACATCCACACCCAGCTCGGCGGCCATCAGGCCCGCGATATGGGCAACCTCGATGGAGTGGTTCAGCACGTTCTGACCGTAGGAGGTACGGTACTTCTGACGGCCCAGAATCTTGATAAGCTCCGGGTTCAGGTTGTGCACGCCGGTCTCGTAGCAGGCCCGCTCGCCCTCCTCCCGGATGGTGCGGTCCACTTCCTTGCGGGCCTTCTCCACCATGTCCTCGATGCGGGTGGGGTGAATCCGTCCGTCCAAAATCAGCTTCTCCAGGGCAAGCCTTGCCACCTCCCGGCGGACCGGGTCGAAGCTGGAAACGGTAATGGCCTCGGGGGTATCGTCGATGATCAGGTCTACACCGGTGATGGTCTCCAGGGTCCGGATGTTCCGGCCCTCCCGGCCGATAATCCGGCCCTTCATCTCGTCGTTGGGCAGGGCCACCACGGAGACGGTGGTCTCGGCGGCATGGTCGGCGGCGCAGCGCTGAATAGCGGTTGCGATGATCTCCCTGCCCTTTTCCTCCGCCTCGTCCTTCAGCTGCTGCTCGATCTCCTTGATCTTCATCGCGGCCTCGTGACGGACATCGTTTTCAATGCTGTCAAGCAGATACTGCTTGGCCTGGTCCTGAGTCAGGCCGGAGAGCTGCTCCAGGGTTTCCAGCTGCTGCTGGCGGATTTTTTCCGCCTCCGCCTGGGTCTGGGCGACGCTGGCCAGACGGCGGTTTAAGTCCTCTTCCTTCCGCTCAAAAGCTTCGGTCTTCTTGTCCAGGGTGGTCTCTTTCTGTTCAAGCCGGCGCTCCTGTTTGGTCAGTTCGGCACGGCGCTCTTTGACTTCTCTGTCGTTTTCTGTGCGGGATTTATGGATTTCGTCCTTGGCCTCCAGCAGCATTTCCTTCTTCCGGTTTTCACCGTTTCGGATTGCCTCATTGATCAGGCGGGTTGCCTCTGCCTCCGCAGAGCCGATTTCCCGCTCCGCGACCTTTTTCCGGTACAGAAAACCGCCGAAAAAGCCCAGTGCGGCTGCCACCAGAACACCCAGAACGATTGCTAGAATCGTATACCATTCCATAATTCCACAACGCACCTCCTTCCGTAAAATAGGCGCAGGAGGGCTGCGGATTGTGCATGTGAAATTGAGCTGATTTTGGCAAATGCCAATCTATCGCAAAACGCCACAAGGCGCAAAACGCATACCCCGGCTGATGCGCCGGTAAAGGAGCTGCCCGGAGGGTAGCTCACATCACGTCTTATTGTATCGGTAGAAAAGACAAATGTCAAGTAAAATTCAGCAAAAAAGCTGCCGCAGGGAGGGCTGTCTTTGACACTATTGTTCAAGTTGCCCACCGCCCTACCCTCAAAATTACCGCTGGACTTTTCCGTTTCCATGCTGTATACTGGCATCGTCCTGATATAGATATGCAACGCAAAGGAGTCTGTTATGAAGAAATCCCCATTTTCTTTTCGTTCCTTTCTGGAAGATAATTTCCCGATGCTGCCGCTGGCACTGCTGAGCTGCATGCTGTTCGGCATTGCCTCCTACGGCGTGTTGCTGTTTCAAAAGCTGTCCGTACATGACGACATCCATTACTTTTTCTCCGTTGGCGCAACCTATAGCTCCGGCCGGTGGTTTCTCGGACTGCTGGGAGAGCTTGTCTCCCGGGTGTTCGGCAGCGGCCATTTCAGCACCTCGGAGTGGAACGGCCTTCTGACGCTTCTGTTCCTGGGTCTTACCCAAGGGGTTCTGGTTTCTCTTCTGGAGCTGAAGCGGAAGCGGAGTGTAGTCCTCGTCTGCGGCATTCTGACGGTTTTCCCCAGTATTTGCAGCCTGTTTGGCTATGCCTTTACCGCACCGTACTACACCTTCGGTTATCTTCTGGCTGCCCTGGGCGTCTGGCTGACAATCAAGAGGCGCTGGGGATATCTGGGCGGCATCGTTCTGATCGCCTGCAGCACCGGCATCTATCAGGCCAATTTTGCCTTTTCCCTATGCCTGCTCCTGCTGGTGTTTCTGCACCGCGTCGCCGGGGCAGAACGCTGGACCTGGATGGATTTGGTCCGTGCCCTTCTGTGCAATGCCCTGGTCTGCGCGCTGGCCCTGGGGCTCTACCTGGCCGCCAATACTCTGGCTGTGAAGCTCAGCGGTACAGTCCTGGACAGCTATATGGGCATCAGCGATATGACAAGCCGCGGACTCTCCGTGTATCTCCGGCGGGTACGCCAGGCTCTTTTCCTTTTCTTCCGCCCCGGAGCCGCCTCCAGGCGGGCCCACGCGTTTCCCTTTCAAACCCTTCCATTGTATTACGTAACCCTTGTCTTGGATTTTCTCTACGCCCTCCTGCTGCTGTATCGCGCGAGAAAGAGCAGCCCAGCCCGGCTCCTTACCCTGATTCTGGGTATGGCCGCCTTCCCCCTGGCCGTCAACTTTATCTACGTTCTGAGCGATTTTCAGGACAGCCATGTTCTGATGGTCTACTGTCAGGCGATGGTTTTCGTCGCGCTGTGCGACCTGGCAGAGCATGTTCCTGTTTCTGTCCCCCTGCGCAGGCTTGCCGCCGCGGTTCTGGTTTTCACCGCACTGTGTTACGTCCGCTACGACAATATTTACGCAACCCAGTTTGAAATTTATCAGCAGCGCTCCATCAGCTATCTCAATCAGCTCGCCACTCAAATCAAGCAGTTCCCGGGCTACACTGCCCAGACCAAGGTTGCCTTTGTCAGCAAGAACGCGCAGATGGATGCCACCTTTCCGGATATTCCGGAGCTGGAGGTGGTCTCCGCCCTTCCCTTTTCCTACCACGTATCCGCCATCAGTGACGGATTCCGGGACTATCTGAATATTTGGTGCGGTTTCGTTCCGGAATACGCGGACCCTGCCGACTATCAGGACCTGCCCCAGGTAATGGCCATGCCCTCCTATCCGGACAGCGGCTCTATGGCCATGATTGGCGACACCCTGGTGGTAAAATTCTGGGGCGGCTGAGCGCCGGACAGAAAGCCAGCCTTTTCTGCGGAATTGGCTGGTTTTTTTCCTGCATGTATGTTATAATGGGGAAAATTACGACGCAGTGAAAGGAACTGACATTCCCATGAATCGAACCTCTCTGGGCAGGCATGCCCTTCGCTGTCTGCTCTGGCTGCTCATTTCCGTTCTGGCGGGCACTGTACTGATGACCGCGGTCTATGCCATCCCCACCGGACGGATGCACACCAATGTGGACCGCAGCATCCCCCTTCTGGAAAACGAGGGCGGAAGCTTCTTCTGGGCCCCGCCGGACGACATGTCCACCCGCTTGGATGGCTATACCGATGCCATCATGATGCAGACCGCCATCTATAACCGGGACCGGCACCACCTTCTGCAGGAGGCCATGCTCAACCGCCGGGTGGAATTCTATGAAACAGGGGACCCCATCACCTCCCTCATCCGCTATGTCTACGGAGAGCACCGGGGGCCCGTCAGCAGCTATGCCCGGTACTGGAACGGGTATCTTCTGTACCTCAAGCCCCTGCTGCTGTTTTTCTCCCTGCCCCAGATTCGGACCATGGATGCCTACTTCCAGTTCTGTCTGGCCGCGGCGGTCCTGCTGCTGGCCTTCCGGAAGGGGGGGCGCAGGCTGGCCGTTCCCATGGCGCTGATGATTCTGAGCCTGAACCCCATCTCAACGGCCATGAGCCTGCAATACACCAGCATGTATGTCCTGACCCTGGGCGGGGCGCTGGCCATGCTTTCCTTAGAAACCTGGAAAAAGGAAAACGGGTATCTTCTGTTTCTGTTTCTCGGCATCGGCACCGCCTTTTTTGACTTTCTGACCTATCCCGCCGCGGTGGTGGGGGTATGCCTTGCCCTCCAGGCGCTGCTGGATTCCCAGACCGGGAAAGAGGCCCTTGTTCACGCCGTTGGCTCCGGGGCCGCCTGGGGCTTCGGCTACGGCGGCATGTGGGGCAGCAAATGGGTGCTGGCCGAGCTGCTTACCGGGGAAAAGGTACTCTCGGACGCACTCAATCAGGTCCGCATCCGCTCCGGAAGCCAGGTCTCCGACCTGGCAGGCAGCGCCAGGATCAGCTTTTGGGGCGTGGTTGGGAAGAACCTCTCCGTCTATTTAACCGCCGGATATGTGCTTTTGGCCATTGTGCTGCTGCTTGGGCTTCTGTGGCTGCTGCTGGGCAAGCACTGTCGGTTTTCCCCGGACAAGGGCCGTCTGGCCGTCCTGGCCCTGTGCTTCGCGGTGCCCTTTGTGTGGTATCTGCTGCTGCGCAACCATTCCTCCCAGCACTACTGGATGACCCACCGGAATCTCAGCGCCGCTGTCTTTGCCCTGGCGGGCTTTGTCTGCTTCTCACTTCACAACCCTAAGGAGGACTGCTCCCATGGATAAAATTGCCGTTTTGATTCCCTGCTACAACGAGGAAAAAACCGTCGCCAAGGTGGTCTCCGATTTTAAGCGGGTACTGCCTGAAGCCGTTATTTACGTCTACAACAACAATTCCACAGACAGAACCGCCGGGCTTGCCAGGGAAGCCGGGGCCGTGGTCCGCAACGAATACATGCAGGGCAAGGGCAACGTGATTCGCCGGATGTTCCGGGAGATTGATGCCCAGTGCTACATCATGGCCGACGGCGACGACACCTACCCTGCCGAGGATGCCCCGGAAATGGTCCGGCTGGTGCTGGAACAGCAGGCGGACATGGTGGTGGGCGACCGGCTGTCCTCTACTTACTTTACGGAAAACACCCGCCCCTTCCACAATCTGGGCAACCGTCTGGTCCGGGGCAGCATTCAGCTGCTGTTCCGCAACAACATCAAGGACATTATGACGGGCTACCGGGCCTTCAGCTACGAGTTCGTGAAGACCTTCCCGGTGATTTCCAAGGGCTTTGAAATTGAGACGGAGATGAGCATTCACGCCGTCAATGCCAACATGCACCTGGAAAACGTGGTCATCGGCTACCGGGACCGGCCCGAGGGCAGCGTCTCCAAGCTGAACACCTATTCCGACGGCTTCAAGGTACTCAGGACCATTGCCAGACTCTACCGGGTCTACAAGCCCCTGGGCTTCTTCGGGATGATCTCGGCGATGCTCTTTCTGCTGGCCGTCCTGTTCTTCATCCCCGTGCTGAACACCTACGCCCAGACCGGCCTGGTGCCCAACTTCCCCACCCTGATTGTCTGCGGCTTTACGGTCATGGCCTCCCTGCAGTCCCTGTTCTCCGGGCTGATTCTGGAGACCATCCGCCAGAAAAACCGCCAGGATTTCGAAATGAACCTCATCCGCGCGGCAAACGAAAAGGCGGAGAAGATGAAATAATCCCTTTATGACAGTAACAGGGGGCGGCAACTTTGCCGCCCCCCGATGTTTTACTGTGCCTTTGTGGCATCCGGCATGTAGACGTTGATGTCCACGTCCCCCTGAATGCCCGGCACCCGGCCGGTGCAGGTGTACTGCCACATCTCCACCCGGAAGGGGTAGGTCATGCGGTTCTGGTACAGGGCCAGCCAGAAGGGATAGTCCTCCAGCTCGCTGAGGTACAGGGAGTTCTCCGACAGATGCCAGTTGAAATAGACCATGGGATTGTAGCCAAAGTTCACCATGGTCTCACAGAAGTGCTTCTGCATGGCGGTCAGGGTTTCGGCATCCACATTGGCGGTGCGGGCGGTATCGGAAATATACTCCCAGTCCAGCACAATGGGCATGGTCAGCTCAAAATCCCCCAGGGTCTGCATGAAAAAGAAGATTTCGTCGTCCACCTCGTCGATGGAGGTAGCCTGGGAGAAGAAGTAGGCCCCCACCTCCAGGCCCGCCTTCTGGGCACCCTCCAGGTTTTTCTTCGCGTACTCGTCCACCACCATGTTTCCGGCCATGCCGTAGCCCCGGTAGCCCAGGCGAATCATGGCAAAGCGGATACCGGAGGCCTTTACCTTTTTCCAGTTAATCTCCCCCTGGAAGGAGGAGACATCCACCCCGGGGTAGCTGTCCTGCTTGGTGCAGATGAGATAGTTGTTCCTGTCATACTGGAAATCCCGCTTTATATAGGGATTTGCCTCCGGCGGGACGGTTGCGGGCAGGGTTTCCTCCGTCTCCTCCGTGGGCTCCAGACTCTCCTGGGCCTCCTCCCGCCGATGCTGCAACATCGGTTCCGGGTCCGTCTCCTGCTCATAGTAGGGAATGCAGGCAATGAGCATCCCCATCAGCACCAAGGCGCTGAAAATTGCCACCAGGACAATCACCAGCTCCGGCTTCATCTGTTTCTTCCGTTTCGGCTCCATGGGGGCACACCCCTTTCAACGAATTTTGACCTATTGTATCATATTTCCCCAATTTCGCCAATAGCATTTTGCGTTTTTTAAGAATTTCCATTCTTAAACAATCCGTTAATTCTGGTTGCAGGCAGTTGAAATTCCTCTGTTTTGCAATATAATAAGGATAACAAATTTTCTTTCCGTTGATTAAGGTGATTTCCATGAACAAATTCTCTGATTGGCTGCGGCAGGCCGGCACCCGTTTTTCCGCCGGAATGTGCAGCTTTATGTCTGGCCGCTACGGCTCCGACCGGCTGAATATGGTGATTCTGATTTCCGGTCTGGTCGCCTGTATTCTCTCTTCCCTGTTCCGCAACCTGACGGTGCGGACGATTTTCTGGGCGCTGAGCTATGCCCTGATGTTCTGGGCCATTTTCCGGGCCCTGTCCCGGAACACCTACAGGCGCTACCAGGAAAACCGGCGGTTTCTGCTGATTTTCGATAGGCTCAAAGACCGGAACAACCGCTATTTTAACTGCCCCAAGTGCCGCCAGACCGTCCGGGTCCCCCGGGGCAAGGGCAAAATCTCCATCACCTGCCCCCGGTGCAAGGAGAAATTCATCCGCAAAACCTAATTTTTTCGGGCAGAACCGTGTTTTCCGGCTTGGTTCTGCCCGATTTTTATCTTTGTTGACACGCTTTCAGATATTCGGTATAATAAGCCTATCTTTCCCCGGAAACGGAGTGTTTTTATGCGACAACCGAAGTGGGCAGCGCCGATGCTGTCTCTTTTAAAGCCCTGCGCCGCGCTGTACTGGTGCGTTCTTTTGATAACGTCCGAGGCGGACTTTTCCCTGACCCCCTATGTCATTCCCTACCTTGCGGTGTGTGCCGCCGGGTTCTACTGCTGGGGCCGGAACCGAACGGCCGCGTCCATCCCCGCCAAGGGGCTTGACCGGTTTCTCACCCTGGCGCTGTCCTTCCTACTGACCTGTGCGGTGCTGCTTGCCAACTACAAGGTGTATCTGCCCGCGTATGACCGGCTGCTCACCAAGCTGGAATGCGGCGTTTCCCTGCTGCTTTCCGCCATCGGTGCCTTCTTCCTGTTCCACCAGATTGCTTTGCGCGTTTTCGCCAAGGTCCGGGGCCAGCCCCGGTGGACCGGCTTTGCCAGCGACCGCAAATGGATTTTCTGGGGGAGCTTTGCCTGCCTGGCCGGGCTGTATTTTCTCAATTTCTGGGCCGCCCTGTATCCCGGGGTCATGACCGTTGACAGCGTAGACCAGCTCCGGCAGATTCTTGCCGGGGAATACAGCAACCATCACCCCTACTGGCACACCCAGATCATCCGGCTGACGGTCCAATTGGGGCTTGCCCTGTTCGGAAATCTGACGGATGCCGTGGCCGTCTACAGTGTGTTCTCCCTTCTGTGCATGGCCGCCGTCTTCTCCGGCGTTGTGGATACCGTCTACCAGCTGAGCGGGCGAAGGCGGTTTGCGGCCCTGGCCTTTGTGTACTATTTTGCCATGCCCTACCACATTCTCTACAGCGTGACCATGTGGAAGGACGTGTTCTTCGGTGCCGCCGTCACTCTGTTTGCCATGGGGGTCCTCCGAACCCTGCTGGGCATTGGCCGCCACCCCAGGGGCAACCTGGCGCTCACCCTCTGCGCCTCCCTGGGGATGTGTTTGCTGCGCAGCAACGGCCTGATTGCGTATCTGGCGGCCCTGGTTGTCTTTCTGCTGCTGTTTTGGAAGGAGCGGAAGCGCTTTGCGGTGCCGCTGGCAGCCGTGGCCGTGGCCGGCATCTGCCTGACGGGGCCGGTTCTGACGCTTTTGAACGTGGCCCCTGTAAACATTGTGGAGTCCCTCTCCATCCCCCTGCAGCAGATTGGCCGCACCGTCTATGACGGCAGAGCTCTGACCGGGGAGCAGCAGGCCCTTCTGGACGCGGTTATGGACACGGAGGCAATTCCCAACGCCTACACCCCCTGGATTTCCGACCCCATGAAAAATCTGGTATCCCAAAAGAAAAACTGGTCCGCCCTGACCACCCCCGACTACGGCAAGCTCTATTTCTCCCTGGGGCTCCGGTATCCGGGCGAATACCTCTTTGCCTGGGTAGACCAGACCCAGGGCTACTGGAACGGCGGCTACCAATTCTGGGTCCGCGCCTATGGCATCACCGAAAATGACTGGGGGCTGGAGGTTCAGCCCCGGTCCGACACCCTGCGGCAGCTCTTTATAAGCTACAGTGAAAGCTTTCTGACCCAGCCCATGCTCCAGCTGTTTATGAGCATCGGCTTCTTTGTATGGATGCTTCTCTACTGCGCCTACGCGGCCTGCATCCGCCGGGATAAGGCGGCGCTATTCCTGTGCGTCCCCGTCCTCTGCGTGCTGCTGACGCTGCTCATTGCCACACCGGTGGCCGCGGAGCACCGCTACGCCTACAGCCTCTTCTGCACCATCCCCCTGGCCCTCACCGCCTGCCTGGGCAGCAGCCGGAAATAAAAGTGGATTTTTCCGAAAATAAATGTTTACAAATTGTGAATACACGTGGTATACTGTCTGCAACTCGTCCCAAGCGAACTATTCAGAAAGGAAGATTACTATGAAACGGAAATTAACAGCGAGAGAAACCCTGGCCGTAGCAAGTATGCTATTCGGTCTGTTCTTCGGAGCCGGCAATCTGATTTTCCCCGTACATATGGGACAGGCCGCCGGTTCCCACAGTGTAGTAGCTGTACTGGGCTTTGTAATTACCGGTGTCGGTCTTCCTTTGCTGGGGGTAGCCGCCATGGGACTTTCCCGCAGTGAAAGCCTGATGGATTTGGCCGGTCAGGTGGGCCGGGGCTACGGCATCTTCTTCACTGTCATGCTCTATCTGACCATCGGCCCCTGCTTCGCCATCCCCCGGTGCGCCACCACCTCCTTTACCGTGGGACTGGAGCCTCTGCTGGCGGAGGGCAGCCAGGGGCTGTGGCTTTTGGGCTTCTCCCTGGTGTTTTTCCTGCTGGTGCTCTATTTCTCCCTGCGGCCCAATGGGATTCTGACCTGGGTTGGCAAGGTGATCAACCCCATTTTCCTGGTGTTCCTGTCCACCCTGGTGATTGCCTCCCTGGTAAGCCCCATGGCCAAGGTCTCTCAGATTTCCCCGGAGGGCAGCTATGAAAACGCCGCCTTTTTCACCGGCTTCCTGGAGGGCTACAACACCATGGACACCCTGGCTGCCCTGGCCTTCGGCATTACGGTGATTCAGGTCATCCGTCAGCTGGGGGTTACAAAGCCCGAGGACCTGGCCTCCAGCACCTGCCTTTCCGGCTTTTTCAGCTGCCTGCTGATGGCGATTATCTACGCCTTGATTACCTGGATGGGTGCCCAGAGCCGCGGCATCTTTGCCACCAGCGCCAACGGCGGCATTGCGCTGGCCGACATCGCCCACCACTATTTTGGCCGGGCCGGCCAGCTGATTCTGGCCGCCACCGTTACATTGGCGTGCCTGAAAACCTCCATTGGTCTCGTCACCAGCTGCGCCGAGACCTTTTCCCTGCTGTTCCCCAAGTGCTCCTACAGAACATGGACCGTTCTTTTTAGCCTGTTTCCCCTGGTTGTCTCCAACCTGGGGCTTACCACCATTATCAGCTTCTCTCTGCCGGTGCTCATGTTCCTGTACCCGCTGTCCATCACCCTGATTCTTTTGAGCCTGGGCGGAAAGCTCTTTGGCAGGGACCGTCGTATTTTTATCAGCGTCACCGTCTTTACCCTGCTGGCCGCCTGTCTGGACATGCTGAACGCCATGCCCGAAGCGGCGAAGCTGACGCTTCACATAACCGGCCTGCTGAGCTGGGCGGAGCGCTTTCTCCCTCTGTTCACCATAGGGCTGGGCTGGCTGCTGCCCGCCGTGGTGGGCCTGATTGTCGGACTGATTTTGAAAAAAGTGAAACCCTGAACAGAAAAACTCCGTAGGAACGGCAAGCCTTGCCGAACCTGCGGAGTTTTTAAAAGCATCTATTTCTTGTAGGGGGCTGAGCATCGGCCCCCTACGGATATGCTCACCCATCGCATTCAAACAGCGCCGGAGGAAAAAGCCCCGGCGCTGTTGATCTGTGATTTTCCATCAGCCAAAAATCCTGCTGAATGCCGACGTGGTCTTTTCCATCTGCTTGGAGACGGTTTCCAGGGATTTGATGAGTTCGTTCATCTGGTCGATGTCCAGCTCCTGCAAATTTTTGGCGGCCTCGGTCAGAGCCTGGATGCCCTCGTTGACCGCATCCACATCCGCGGCGGCCAGATTTTCCGCCGCGCCCTTCAAAGAGTCCACCGCCTGATTGATGGTGTCCATATCCACATTTTCCAGCTGCGCCGCCGTATTCTGCACGGAAAGGATGACGGCATTCACCTTTTCCATATCCACGCCCCGGAACGCCTGCATGGCATTGTTGGCCTGAATGCCGATGACGGTCCCCACCGCCAGCAGCAGCACCAGGATTGCGGCCAAAAGTCCCGTTTGAATCTTCATCCAGAGCAAAAGGGAATCGTTCTTCTTTTCCGCCGTTTTCTCTACCGTTTTTTCTTCCATGGAGGAGCCTCCTTCTATATATAATAGGATAGGTCTATTCTATGCGGGAAGCGGCTTTTTGTCAAATCAAAAAGCGCGCTTTCGGACTCAGGGAACGGATTGCGCAAAAATCCGGAGGTCCGCTCATTCCGGCGCTGCGCCGCCTCTGTCTCCGCTGAGATAACTTTGCATCTCCCGCAGGAAGGTCTGGCCGATTTCGTCCAGCTCCGTATTTTTTGGCTGGATGTAGCCGATTTCCATTTTGGCGTTCTGATTGTCCTTATCCTCCCGATAGGGAACCGCCAGGTAGTCCGTGCCGTTGAGCTCCTCGCAGATAATACCGGAGCAGAGGGTAAAGCCGTTGAGCCCCACCATCAGGTTCAGCATGGTGGCCCGGTCCGTGGCCCGGATGACCTGGGGGTACTCCCGCTCGGAGAGAATCTCCTCGGCAAAATAGGACGAGCTCTGGTCCCCCTGCTCGAAGCTCAGGCAGGGGTAGTTGCACAGCTCCTCCATGGAGATAGATTCATTCTGTGCCAAGGGGTGCCCCCGCCACAGGTAGACATAGGCACTGCAATCCACCAGCGGGTGAAACTCCAGCCTGTTTTCGGCCAGCAGCTTATTGAGCACCGTCCGGTTGTGCTTGGAGCGGAAGAGCACCCCCAGGTCGCTGCGGCGCTGGGCCACATCGTGAATCACGTCGATGGTCCTGGTCTCCCGGATGGCGTATTCAAAGCGGCTGGCATCAAACCGGCGCACAGTTTCCACGAAGGCCTTGGTCACAAAGGAATAGTGCTGGGTGGACACGCCGAAAATCCGCTTTTTGGGGCGCAGATACTCCTGCTCCATGACCTCGTACTGCTGATAAATCTGCCGGGCATAGTGCAGGAACCGGCGACCCTCGTTGGTCAGGGTCACACCCCGATTGGTGCGGTTAAAAATGGTGACCCCCACCTCCTGCTCCAGCTCCTGGATGGCCCCGGTCAGGGCGGGCTGGGTCACATACAGCTGCTCTGCCGCCCGGTTCATGGAGCCAACCTGGGCAGTGGTCAGGCAATAGCGAATCTGCTGAAGCGTCATGGCGCTCTCCTTTTGATGCAGCGAAGGAGGCTGTTAGAAAACAACCTGTCATTGCGAACCAGTGCGCACACTGGTGTGGCA
>OIZI01000205.1_pt1 | contig 31156 bp, 26 predicted proteins | sample 1588441 | NCBI WGS metagenome assembly OIZI01 (sample SAMN03283284) | human gut metagenome | biome: human-associated habitat; material: feces | host: Homo sapiens | place: Peru | collected 2012 | reverse complement strand
CTTGCGGGGGACGCACGAGACAGCTCCCCTTGGTCAGCAAGGGGAGCCTTTGCGCCTCGCCGGGAAGTATTCTGACACTTGGATAGGATTTCCACGCCACTTAACCACCGGTTCGCAATGGCAACGTGCTTTGCGGACTTTTTTGACACGCTGAAACCCCGTCACTTGCGAACGCAAATGACGGGGTTTCGTTATTCCTCTTCCAGGAAGTCCGCCGGGTGCGCCTGAAGATCGTCCTGAACGTAATCCAGAAAGGCCTGGGAAAGCTCGCTCATCGTGGCGTCCCGCTTATGCACCAGCAGGTATTGCGCCTGCCGGGAAGGCTCCACAATCCGCCGGGAGACCATGCCCGGCATGGGCGCCGGAGTGGTCTGGGGAAAGATAGACACCCCCACATTGGCGTGAGCCATGGCCAGCACATCCAGAAAATTGGAGTGCTCCCCCACAATGTTCGGCTCTGCCCCCACCAGCCGGAACCAGCTGCGGATCTCGTCAATCCGGGAGCTTCGGTGGGGCACGATCAGCGGATACCCTGCCAGCTCCTTCAGAGGAAGCGGCTCCCCAGGCTGAGCCGCCAGGGGGTGGTTCTCCGAGAAAATGGCGCACCAGGGCTCATCGCCTACGGGAATGCCTTCCAGGTGCTCGCTGTCATAGGGTGCGGCAATAACGCCCAGCTCATAGTAGCCCCGGAGAATCTGGTCGCTGATGTCGTCGCTGCTGCCGTTGGCAATTTCAAAACGCACCAGGGGATATTCCTCCCGGAATCCTGCCAGCCACCGTCCGGTGAGAAATGCGGCAAGCCCCGCCACGCTGCCCAGGCACAATGTGCCGCTGAGACCCATGGCAAAGGAGGACACTTCCTCCCGGGTTCGCTCCGCCAAATCCAGCAGCTGCTCCGCCCGCCGATAGAGAAGCAGCCCCGCCTCGGTCAGCTGAAGGCTTCTTCCGCCCCGGACGAAGAGCTGGGTGCCCAGCTCCTCCTCCAAATTCCGGATCTGGTTGCTCAGCGGCGGCTGGCTCATATTCAGCCGCTGGGCCGCCCGGGTGAAATTCAGCTCCTCCGCTACAACGGTAAAATAATTCAGGCTGCGAAGATCCATGGCGTTTCCTCATTTCTCAAGAATCCGCTCTGCGTATACCGCAAAACAGACGTTTTGTCGCCGCTTCACAGAAATTCATAAAACCGCAAAGCAAGCAAATCCAAGTCCCGGCAAAGACCAGCCAAAGAAGATATTTCTCCTTTCCGGCCAGCGGGAACCATCGATATAGTATCCACCGTCCAATATTGAAGGCCAGCAGATGACCCAGATAAACATGATAACTTTCCCTGCCCGCAAACCGGACAAGGCTCGTCAATCGAGCCGGAAGGGAAATTTTCAAATTTTCAAAGGCAATCAGGGAGACTGCGCACACTGCGCACCAGAAAACGGAACCGGCGCCCAGAATCTGGAGCACTGTGCACATCCCTGCCACCAGGAGGATTCCTTCAAAGGGCTTTCCCTTCTTCACCGCTACGCAGGCAAGAATTCCTATTGCAAACTTATAGAAGCTGCAAATAGGTGAGTTCCACAGCAGTAAGTCCAGTTCATCCAGCCCCGGCACCGGGCAGAGCAGCGCGTACATCCAATTCCGCCAGGCTTCTGACAGCACAAATGTCAGCATCAGAAGAATAGACGCGCCTTTCAAAGAGCAAACCCTTCCGAGCACCATCGGAGCCAGTACATAAAACCAGAGGAAGCAGCTCATCGTCCATAAGCCGTAGGTATTGTTCCAGACATCGTAGGCGTTTGAGGGCAGGACGGTATTCAGCCCCAGGAAATACCGCAGCCAGCCCAGGCCGAAGATATCCCCGGTCACGTCACCTATTATGAACTGGCGGAATACCGCAGCCGCCAGAATCGCCCCATAGTAAGCCGGCAAAATCCGCAGCGCCCGTTTTTTATAATAGGCAGCAGTGCCCCCCCCCGCAAACAAACGTCCGTGCGGCAAGGAACCCACTTAAAACGAAGAACAGCGGAACTCCCGCTGAACCCCAGGTAAAGAGGAACTTCCACCGATTGGGAATCGGCAAATAGGTTGTCAGATGGATCAGCATCACCGCCATCATGGAGGTAATTCGTATCAGGTCAAACCCCGGATTATATTTCTTCTCTTCTGCTGGCATACTACCGCCCCCACTTCCGTTATTAAAATGGTAACACATTTCCTGCCGTTTTGCAACGGAAAATGGCAAAGAAACGTCCCATGCCGGTGGATTCCGGCATGGGACAAGATACCACAAAGGGAGCAATCCGTCAGCGTTATTTCTGATCCTCCGGGAAGGCATACCGGGCCTGATACCTGGCGTATTCCTCAGCGAAGGCGGCGCTCTCCTGAAGCTCGCCGGCTTTCAAAGAATTCAGATACTCATGTGCCTCCAGCTTGCCCTCAGACACCTGCAAAATCTCCACCGCCACATTGGAGCAGTGGTCTGCCGACCGCTCAAAGGCGGTGAGCAAATCCTCCAGCACGAAGCCGTACTCCACGCTGCACCGGCCGTCCCGGAGGCGGCGGATGTGCCGGGACTTGATCTCCCGAACCAAGGCATCCACCACCTGCTCCTGAGGCTCCACCTTCCGGGCCAGCTCCCGGTCAAAGTTCCGGTAGGCCTCCACCGTCCGACCCAGGATGTCGGAGATGGCTCGCTCCAGCACCTCCAGCTCCCCCTGAGCCTGCTGGGAGAAGACGATCTTCTTCTCCTCCATTTCCAGCGCCGCCTTGCCCACGTTCACCGCATGGTCGGCAATCCGCTCCACATCGGAAATGGTATACAGGAGGGTATTGAGAATCCGGCTGTCGGCAACGGACAGGCTCCGGCTGGACAGCTGCACGAGATAAGTGCCCAGAGCGTCCTCATAGCGGTCGGTATTGTTTTCCAGTTCCAGCACCCGATCCAGGCTCTTTCTGTCAAACTTCCGAATCAGCCCCATGGCCAGACCCATGGCCTGGGCAGAATCCTCCGCCATCCGGGCGGCAATATCCTGGGAGCGCTGAATGGCAACCGCCGGGGTGGCCAGCAGACGCTCGTCCAGCAGCACCGGCTTCTCCTCCTGCTTGCCATCCGGCACGGACAGGGTTGCCAGCTTGACCAGCAGCCCATTCAGCGGAAGCAGCAGAGCGGTGACGCAGACGTTGAAGGAGGTGTGGATGACCGCAATGTTCATCTCGCTGCAGGTATCCCCCAGGAAATTCCAGGGATGGAACAGGCCGATTCCGTAGAACACCAGAACAAAAAGCAGACTGCCGATGATATTGAAGTACAGGTGCACCATGGCCGCCCGCCGGGCATTCTTGTTTGCGCCGATGGCGCCCATCATCGCCGTAACACAGGTACCGATATTCTGACCCAGGATTACCGGGATGGCGCAGCCGTAGGTCACAATGCCGGTGGCGCACAGGCTCTGCAAAATGCCCACGGAGGCAGAGGAAGACTGGATAATGGCAGTCAGCGCCGCACCTACCAGGATTCCCACCAGCGGATTGGAGAAGGAAACCATCATCCGGACAAACCAGGCCTCGTCCTTCAGAAACTCCATAGAGCTGCTCATCAGCTCCATGCCGGTCATCAGAGCCATGAAGCCCAGCAGAATCCCGCCGATGTTCTTCTTTTTCTCGGAATTGGTAAACATATACAACACAATGCCCAGGGTACCCAGCAGCGGAGCCAGGGTAGTCGGCTTAAACAGCTGCACAAGCAGGCCGTCTCCCTCCAGACCGCTCAGGGACAGAATCCAGGCTGTGACCGTGGTGCCCACGTTGCTGCCCATGATGACACCCACGGCCTGCTTCAGGGTCAGAATGCCGGAGTTGACAAAGCCCACCACCATTACCGTAGTGGCCGAGGAGGACTGAATCACCGCCGTCACCGCCAGACCCAGCAGAAAGCCCTTGGGCACATTGGAGCTCATCTTCGCCAGAATGGTCTGAAGCTTGCCGCCGGCGGTGCGCTCCAGGGATTGACCCATGGTATCCATGCCGAACAGGAACAGTGCCAGACCCCCCAGCAGGGAAATCAGCTTCAAAAGATAAAAAGTCATGCTTGTCTCTCCTTATTGTTATTTCATGCTATCCATTCTATATTATAGGGAGCCACTGGAAGGAATGCCATCGGTTCTATGCAAAGCCTATGTAAAGTTCCTGTAAAGTTTCTGCTCGGAAATTTCCTTTGATTTGTCTGTGCCCCGGAAATCTGCCCCGGTCTTTCGTCATTTGGGATAAAACCGTATTGAATCTTCGGTGTGCATGTGCTATAATGCACATAATCCGGCGGGGAGGCAGTCCCCGCACTGTCGGGAGGTATTCTGAATGAAGCGTATTATCACCATCGGGAGAGAATTCGGCTCCGGCGGCAGCGATCTGGGTCGTCGTCTTGCCCGAGAGCTGGGCATTCCCTACTACGACCGGGACATTATCCTGCGCACTGCCAAGGCCAGTGCCCACCTGACCCCGGAGCAGGTTCGTCAGTGGGACGAGCGGGTGCCCATGGAGTTTGGCTTTACCCAGAGCCTGTTCAATTTCTACAGCCGCCCCTTAAGCGAGGAACTGTGGAACGCCCAGGTGAAGGCCATCCGGCAGATTGCGGACAAGGAAAGCTGCGTCCTCGTAGGCCGGAATGCGGACTACATCCTCAAGGAATACGACCACTGTCTGCGGGTATTTGTCCATGCGGACAGAAGCTGGCGGCTGCTGCGGGTGCGCAAGTCCATGCCCGATACTCCCTGGGACGAGCTGCAATCCGATATGGATACCGCCGACCGGGCCCGCCGAGCCTACTGCGAAAAAATGACCGGCAGAGCCTACGGAGACTGCCGGAATTATGACCTGACCCTGTGCACCAGCACCTTGGGCTTTGAAAAAGCGTACCAATTGCTGAAGAGTGCCGCCGAAATGATGGAATAATTTGTGAGTTCCGTAGAATATGGACAATTGTCCTTCTCTCGTGTTGATTTTTGCTTGCGAAAGTGGTAAAATACCGGCATGATGTTTGGTGATAGAGGCGTGATGTGTGACATTCCACCGTCTTTTTCCCGTGCATCTGCGCCGTACCCGGCGAAAATCCCATTTTTGTAAAAAACAGAGGAAAGGATGAATTGTTATGAAAAAGTTTACTGCACTGTGTCTGGCCATGGTAATGGTTCTGTCTCTGGCTGCCTGCGGCGGCTCCGCGAAGCCCGCCGAGACCCAGGCTCCCGCGGCTGCCGCCACTGAGGCTCCCGCCGCCGCTGCCACCGAGGCTCCCGCCGCTTCCGGAAAGAAGTGGGTCATCGCTTCCGACACCGTCTTCAAGCCCTTCGAGTACACCGATGCTTCCGGCAACTTCGTGGGCATTGACGTAGATATCGTCGCAGCCGTTGCCGCTGACCAGGGCTTTGACTACGAGATCAAGAGCCTGGGCTGGGACGCTGCCATTGCCGCCTGCCAGGCCGGCCAGGCTGACGGCATGATTGCCGGTGCCTCCATCACCGAGGAGCGGAAGGCCAACGGCTGGCTCTTCTCCGATGGCTACTACACCGCCACTCAGTCCATGACCGTGGCCGCCGATTCCGACATCACCGGCTTTGACGGTCTGAAGGGCAAGGACGTTGCCGTCAAGACCGGCACCCAGGGTGCTACCTACGCCGAGAGCCTGAAGGACGAGTACGGCTTCAACCTGGTCTACTTCGAGGATTCTCCCACCATGTACCAGGCGGTTCTGGGCGGTCAGTGCGTTGCCTGCTTCGAGGACACCCCCATCATGCAGGCTACCATCAAGGATAACGGTCTGGCTCTGAAGTGCCTGGAGGATACCGCAAACGCGGGCGGCGATTATGGCTTCGCCATCTTCAACGCCGACAACCAGGAGCTGCTGGACATGTTCAACAAGGGCCTGGCCAACATCAAGGCCAACGGCACCTACGACCAGATCCTGGCTAAGTATCTTGGCTGATTCATAATATGCCTGTGGGGGACGCCTGTAGGCGTCCCCCGCTTTCGCAAATCCCTTTCATACTGAACTCCAATTAAAATCTCTAAAAAAGATTTTAATTGCCTGAAGGGCATGGAGTTCCTATGAGACTTGTTTTGTGATTTCTTTCCTTATAAATCACAAAACAGGCAGCGCCTTCAGGCGATGCCTTCCTGATTAAAATTAAGATTTTAATCAGGAAATAGTATGAAACTATCACAAATCGGAGGAATCACCAATGACGAGTTTTCTCAACGCACTGCCCGGTGCCGTGTCCCAGGGGCTGATCTGGGGCATTATGGCCATCGGTCTTTACATCACCTATCGGATTCTTGACCTGGCTGACCTGACCGTGGACGGCTCCTTCTGCACCGGCGGTGTGGTCTGCGTTATGATGATTGTAAACGGCAACAGCGTGTGGATTGCCATGCTCTGCGCCTTCCTGGCCGGCTGCCTGACCGGCCTGGTCACCGGCTTTTTCCACACCAAGTGCGGCATTCCCGCCATCCTTGCCGGTATTCTCACCCAGCTGGGGCTGTGGTCTGTGAACCTTGCCACCATGGGCATGAAGGCAAACACCGCTCTGAACGTGAACAACTATAAGCTGCTGGTGTCCCTGCGTTATCTCCAGGAGGTCAACAAGGGCACCCGTCCCTTCTACTATCACCCCATTTTCGTAGTGGGCATTGTCACCGTAGTGGTCATCGCCGTCCTATACTGGTTCTTCGGCACCGAGCGGGGTGCTTCCATCCGGGCAACCGGTGCCAATGAGCACATGGCCCGGGCTCAGGGCATCAACACCAATGTGAACAAGGTGCTGGGTCTGGCTCTGTCCAACGGCCTGGTGGCCTTCGCCGGTGCTCTGCTGTGCCAGTATCAGTCCTATGCGGAGATCAACATGGGTCGTGGTGCCATCGTCATCGGCCTGGCCTCCGTCATCATCGGCGAGGTGGCCTTCAGCCGCCTGTTCCGGAATTTCGCCCTGAAGCTGCTGTCCGTGAGCCTGGGCGCTATCATCTACTACATCGTCATTCAGGCGGTTATCAGTCTGCTGAAGATCGACTCCAACTATCTGAAGCTGATTTCCGCTCTGATCGTGGCCTTCTTCCTGGCGGTTCCCTATTGGAAGAGCCAGCTGAAGCCTGCCAAGGCATCCAAGTAAGGAGGACGCAGTTATGCTGAAAATCGAAAATGTATGCAAAACCTTCAACCCCGGCACCGTCAACGAAAAGGTTGCCCTGCGGGGGCTAAATCTCCATCTTGCCGAGGGGGATTTCGTCACCGTCATCGGCGGCAACGGCGCGGGCAAGTCCACCATGCTCAACGCCGTGGCAGGCGTCTGGGGGGTGGATTCCGGAACCATCACCATTGGCGGCAACAATGTGACCAACCTGCCCGAATACAAGCGGGCTCAGTTCATCGGCCGGGTCTTCCAGGATCCCATGATGGGTACCGCCGCCACCATGCAGATCGAGGAGAATCTGGCTCTGGCCGCCCGCCGGGGGATGCCCAGAACCCTCCGGGCCGGTATCACCCGTGCCGAGCGGGAGGCCTATGTGGAGCAGCTGAAAATTCTGGATCTGGGTCTGGAAAACCGGCTCACTGCCAAGGTGGGTCTTCTGTCCGGCGGTCAGCGTCAGGCTCTGACCCTTTTGATGGCCACCCTGAAAAAGCCCGACCTGCTTCTGCTGGACGAGCATACCGCGGCTCTCGATCCCAAAACCGCCGCCAAGGTGCTGGAAGCTACCCAGCGGATTGTGGAAAAAGATCACCTGACCACCATGATGATCACCCACAACATGCGTGACGCCATTGCCTACGGCAACCGGCTGGTGATGATGTACGACGGTCACATTGTGGTAGATGTGTCCGGCGAGGAGAAGAAGCATCTGACCGTGGAGCAGCTGCTGAACCTGTTCAGCCAGGCCTCCGGCTCCGACGAGGCAGACGATAAGCTGCTGCTGTCCTGATCCTGATTTTTTCATGCGAGCCACAAAAGAGGCATGTCATTGCGAACCAATCCGCAGACTGGTGTGGCAATCCGTTTCCTAACCTTAGAATGTTGTGAAAAGGTGCCAGACTCCCTTGGGAGAGCCTGGCACCTTTTTGTATTGATTCTCATTGCGAATGGAATTCCAACGAAAGCTACTCCCGCTCATTTCAAATCCTCTTCAAATCATCAATTATGACAAAACACAATTGATAATGCTATTGCCATCTTGGAAAGCCTCGCTTATAATATGGTCAGAAAGAATAAATTGAGGAGGATATCCCATGCGCTATTTAGGAATTGAGTACAATACCAAGTACACGCCCAAGCTGGATCCCGGTTTTATCCCCTTCGGCGTCTGGATGGACGCATACCTGAAAAATGCAAAGAAGCCCATTGCCATCGCCGTGGAGCGGGACAAGGGGCAGATTTCCGTCCGCCACACCTTTATCCATGGAACGCCGGACATGGCTCAGGCCGATTACCGCTATGTGGAACGAATGGTCAAGTTCCTCCTGTGGTCCATCGGCGGCTTCCGGGTATCCATCTGCGGCGCCTCGGAAATCGCCCAGCAGATGATCCGGGACTACTCTCCCACCGGCAAGCGGGCCTTTGACTTTGACTTCTTCCATAAGCTCTACGAGGTGGATCTGGAAATCCGGGATCTGCCTCTGGAAAGCTGCCCTGCCGCCAATGAGAACCCCCAGCCTCTGGGCGGTCACATGGACGGCTGCCGGATCGGCTTCGATGCCGGCGGCTCTGACCGTAAGGTCTCCGCAGTCATCGACGGCGAGTGTGTCTACTCCGAAGAGGTGGTCTGGTTCCCCAAGCTGAATCCCGACCCCAACTATCAGTACAACGAAATTCTCACCGCCTTCCGCACCGCCGCCTCCAAAATGCCCCGGGTGGACGCCATCGGCGTGTCCTCCGCCGGTACCTTCATCGGCAACGCCCCCATGATCTCCTCCATCTTCTACAAAGTGCCCCGGGAGCGTTGGGATGAAGTGAAGACCTGCTACGACCGTGCCGCCGCCGCCATCGGTGACGTGCCCATTGTGGTGGCCAACGACGGTGACGTGTCCGCTCTGGCCGGTGCCATGGGTCTGGGCGAGGGCAACATCATGGGTCTTGCCATGGGTACCAGCGAGGCCGTTGGCTATGTGGACGCCGATAAGAACGTGCTGGGCTGGATCAGCGAGCTGGCCTTCGCCCCCGTTGACCTGAACGAGGATGCCATGCAGGACGAGTGGTCCACGGACTTCGGCGTAGGCTGCAAGTACTTCTCCCAGGACGCGGTCATCAAGCTGGCCCCCAGAAACGGCATTGAGCTGGATCCCGCTCAGTCCCCTGCCGAAAAGCTGAAGGTGGTTCAGAAGCACATGGCAGAGGGTGACCCCAGAGCCGCGGATGTCTTCCACGACATCGGCGTGTATCTTGCCTACACCGTGGTGCTCTACTCCCACTTCTACAATATCGAGCATCTGATGCTCATGGGTCGGGTCATGTCCGGCAAGGGCGGCGACATCATTCTCGACACCTGCAACGCCGTTCTGGCCGAGGAATACCCGGAGCTGGCAAAGAAGTGTCAGGTCATGCTTCCCGACGAGAAGACCCGCCGGGTGGGCCAGTCCGTGGCCGCCGCTTCCCTGCCCCAGCTGCGCAAGTAACCCTGTTTAAGACAATGTAAAAAACGGCCTATGGGCAGTCGCTGGACGCCCATAGGCCGTTTTCTTTTCATCGCATTCTTAAGCCTTGCCGCAAACTATCAGCCATTTCCGGTCAATAGCGGTAACATTGCAATGCCATAGAGCACCGCCAGGTGCAGCGGGTAATAGAGGTAGAACATCCAGCCCAGTGAGCGGCTACCCCGCTGGCCGTTGTACAGAAGCATCAGCGGCACCGCGGCCAGGGACCACCATTGCAGCCCGCCCAGAGACAGACACAGCAGCAGCATTCCGGGCACAATGCCCTTTTTTCCGGCATAGTAGAGAAGTATCGTCAGAAACACCCCAAAAAAGCCGTAATCCACCGCAAAGCCCGGAATCCAGCGAGGCAGCAGTTCGCAGATCGCCCCCACTCCCAGCAGCACGGCAGCTGCCGCCAGCGTCCATCCCAGGCTGCTTCTGCGCCGAGCCCTATCGATGGCGCTGATGCACAGCACCGACAGGGAGAAGGTCACAAGAATGCACTGATACAAGGAGCGGTCAGCCAGATAATACACGACCTGGCACGCCAGAGCCAGCCCCGCCAGCCGGAGGAAATACCGTCGCCGGTCATGGGTGTATCGGCAGCCCTGGGCAATCATGTAGGCATACAGAGGCATGGAGAGCCTGCCGATGATCCGCAAAATCACCAGCTGCGGCAAGAGCAGCAGCCCTACATGGTCAATGGTCATGGTCACGAGAGCAATGAGCTTCAGCTCATTGCCGGTCAGACCGAATTTTGTCTGTGTTTGCGGCATCGGATCACCTCCTTCGCGGTCATTGTACCACGGTGGTATCCTGCCGTCAACGAAAACCCCGCGCTCTTCCGATGGAAAAGCGCGGGGCTTGATTATCTTCCAAACAGGTGGAAAATGTCCTTTGCGTCCAGATAGATCAGAACGAAGGTCAGCGCCAGCAGCACAAGGCACACGCCTATGATGATGTCCAGCTGCTTCTGATTCAGGGGCACCCGGTCATACCAGTTCTCCTTCTGAAGCTGCCACTGGGACTTGAGCTGTTCTTCTTTTGCCGTTTCTTCCTTGATGTCTTTTTCTTCCATGGAATTACTTCTTGGCGACGTACTTACGGATATCCATGGCAACGGCGGTGATGACCACCAGACCCTGGACAATGTAGTTGAAGTTGGGGTCGGCGCCCACGAACTGCAGGATGATCTTCAGCAGCTCGAACACCAGCACGCCCACCAGGATGCCGCCAACGGTACCGATACCACCGGTGGTGGACACGCCGCCGATGGTACAGCCGGCGATGGCTTCCAGCTCGTAGCTGACGCCCATGGAGGCGGAGGCGCCGCCGGACTTGCCGGTCATCAGGAAGCCGGCGAAGGCGTACATCAGGCCTGCGGTCATGTAGATCAGGGTCTTTCTCACCCGCACGTTGACACCGGAGACCTCAGCGGCGTTCTCGTTGCCGCCGATGGCGTAGATGTACTTGCCGTGGGTGGTCTTGTTATACATGAACCAGAAAATCAGGCCGAAGAGCAGCGCAAAGAGGATATAGCCGTTGAAGCCCTTGAAGGAGCCGATGGGCAGCATCTTCCAGTTGAAGAAGGACTTGAAGCTGTCGGTGAAGCCGCCGATGGGCTGAGCGTTGGTGTAGATCAGGTTGATGCCGTAGATGATGGTCTGAATGCCCAGGGTAGCGATGAAGGGGGGCACGTTCAGGTAGGCGACGATCAGGCCGGTGATGGTACCGATGATAGCGCCCACAACCAGGACGATGAGCAGCACTGCCCACATGTTCATCTCGGGCATCCAGGAGAACATCCGGCTGGCATAATCGGCACGCTGGACCATGACGCCGGTCAGGGTAGCGGCCAGAGCGGCCTGACGGCCGGCGGACAGGTCGGTGCCCTTGGTGATCAGACAGCCGGAAACACCCAAAGCGATGAGGAATCGAACCGTGGTGTTGCACATCAGGTTATTCAGGTTATCCAGGGAGAAGAAGTTATTGATGGTAAAGCCCACGGCCAGGCTGATGATGGCCAGCATAATGACAATGGGGTTGCCCTTGATGACCTTCCAAATTTTCTGAGGTACACTCATCTGTGTTTTCATATTTCAAATTTCCTCCTTGCTCAAACTGTCTCAAACTGGGTTGCCAGTTCCATAATGTTTTCCTGGGTGGCATCCTTGCCGTCCACGAAGCCGGTCACTCTGCCGTCGCACATGACCATGATCCGATCGGACATACCGATGAGCTCCGCCATTTCGGAGGAAATCATGATGATGCTCTTTCCTGCCCGGGCCAGCTCTTCGATGATGCAGTAAATCTCGTACTTGGCACCCACGTCGATACCACGGGTGGGCTCGTCCAGGATCAGCACATCCGGGGCGTTTGCCAGCCAACGGCCGATCAGCACCTTCTGCTGGTTGCCGCCGGACAGGCTCTGGATCTGAGTCTTGCTGGAGGGAGTCTTGATGTTCATCTTCTTGACGTTTGCCTGAACCAGGGCTTCGACCTTCTTGTCGTTGATCATAATACCGTAATCCAGGTACTGCTTCAGGGATGCCACGGAAATATTGTCCGCGATGCTCAACACGCCCAGAATACCCGTTGCCCGCCGATCCTCGGTCAGCATGGCGATGCCCTGGTCGATAGCATCCTTGGGCCGATTAATTTTCAGTTCCTTGCCCTGGAACCGGATGGTACCGGTGGTATGGGAGCGGATGCCGAACAGGCCTTCCATCAGCTCTGTCCGCTGAGCACCCACCAGACCGCCGACGCCCAGGATCTCGCCCTTGCGGACGTTGAAGCTGACGTGACGGAAACTTCTGGGGTTGATGGAGGTGAAGTCCTCCACCTCGAACACCACCTCGCCGGGCACATTGTGCCGCTCGGGGTACAGGTTCGTCAGTTCCCGGCCCACCATCTTGGAGATGATGAAGTCGGTGGTCAGATCCTTGCTGTCCCAGGTGCCGATGTAGTGGCCGTCACGCATGACGGTGACTTCGTCGGAAATCCGCAGAATCTCGTCCATCTTGTGGGAGATGTAAACGATGGCAACGCCGTCGGCCTTCAGATCCTCAATGATCCGGAACAGGGCCTCCACTTCGTTTGCCGTCAGGGAGGAGGTGGGCTCGTCCAGAATCAGCACCTTACAGTTGGCGGAGACGGCCTTGGCAATTTCCACAGACTGCATCTGGGAAACGCTCAGCTCGCCCAGCATCTGCTTGGGATCGAAGTCCATCCGCACCTTCTTCAGAAGCTTGGCGGTGTCGGCGTACATTTTTTCATGATCGACCACGGGGATAAAGCCCAGCAGCTTCTTCATGGGATAGCGGCCCAGGAAGATGTTCTCGCCGATGGTACGGGCGGGGATGGGCTGAAGCTCCTGGTGAACCATGGCAATGCCCATTTTCAGTGCTTCCAGAGGGTCCTTGATGGTGACCTTCTGACCCTCGTAGTAAATCTCGCCTTCGTCCATGCTGTAGATACCGAACATACACTTCATCAGCGTAGATTTGCCGGCACCGTTTTCTCCCATGAGCGCATGTACTTTGCCGGGATGCAGGCACAGCTGAGCATGATCCAGGGCCTTTACACCGGGGAAAGACTTACAAACACCGCGCATTTCCAAGCGGTATTCACTCATAGAGCAGACCTCCTATTCTTTTCCTTATTCAAGACTTATGGTTTCGTCTCAGGGGGATATGAAAGACTGTTCCGTTCAACCGGGGGATTGCCACACCAGTGTGCGCACTGGTTCGCAATGACAGGCTATAAACGGCAGCTTTTTTCATAATCCCCTCAAACGAAACCCCATTCTGAAAGGGGTGGGCTGCAAGCAGCCCACCCACAGAAGTTCAGACGGGATATTAGCCGAAGTAGGAAGCGTCAACCTTGACGTAGTCAACCCAGTAGTAGTTGTCGATGGGTTCGCCGTTCAGAGCCTGGATGGCGACATCAACAGCCTTGTGGGACTGACCGATGTGGTCGTTCAGAACGGTACCGGTCATGGTGCCCTTCTGGACCATCTCCTGGCACTCGTCCAGAGCGTCAACGCCCAGCAGGTAGATGTCCTCACCGACCTTACGGCCAGCGGCTTCGATGGCAGCGGCAGCGCCCAGAGCCATGCCGTCGTTGTTGCAGAAGACAACCTCGATCTCATCGCCGTACTGAGTCAGAGCGGCAGCCACGATCTCCTGGCCCTTGGTCTGATCCCAGTTACCAACGTTCTTGACCAGCTCCTTGACCTGCACGCCGGCATCGGTCAGAGCCTTGATGGAGTACTCGGTACGGTACTGCGCATCGGGGTTCTCGGGGTCGCCGACGACCATGACGTAGGAAACAACGCCGTCGCCGTTGATGTCGCCCTTGTTGGGCAGAGCCAGAACGATCTCGCCCTGGTAGGTACCGGACTGACGAGCGTCAGCACCGACGTAGCAAACGGTGGGGTTGTCGATGATGCCGGGGTAGGACTCGTCACCGTTGTCGCCCAGAGGCTCACGGTTGATCAGAACCAGAGGAATGCCGGCGGCAACAACCTTGTCGATGATGACTTCGGCAGAGGAGGTCTGAACCAGGTTGCAGATGATGACGTCCATCTTCTGAGTGATGAAGGTGTCGATCTGGTTGGTCTGCTCACCCATGTCGTTCTTGCCGTCGACCATGGTGACCTCGTACTTGACGGTGTCGGTCTCCAGGGTCTTGAAGTAGTTCTCGATCTCCTGGCGGTACAGGGTCATGAAGTTGTCGTTGTACTGATAGATGGCGACGCCGACCTTGTAGGTCTTGACATCACCGGCGGGCTCGGCAGCGGCAGCGGGGGCCTCGGTAGCAGCGGGAGCTGCGGGGGTAGTCTCTGCGGGCTTTGCGCCGCAGGCGGTCATGGACATGATGATCATCAGGGCCAGAACCAGTGCGATAATCTTTTTCATTCGTCTCGTACTCCTTACAAAATTTTCGCCGGCTGTTACACACGGCTTATAGTGCAAGTATAACTGCCCAAATGGGACTTGTCAAGAATTCGTATGCTTCTAAGAGATTTTTCGTATAGGTGGACAATACAAATTTAGAATTTAGCAATACAATTCCTCCTTTCATTTTTAAGAATTTATCATTCTATGGTTAAAAATTCTGATTTTCCCGGAAAACACCTGCTATATTTATCATTTTCGACTGTTATTCCGCTTGTCATGTCTTTCAGGCCGCTTCCGTCATTGTTCACAAAAACTGTCTGCTATCCGGCTTTTCTTTCAATGCTTTGCATTTTCCACTCCGGGTTTGGAAACGATTCCCCGCCTCCGTTTTTCGTGTTTTTTCTCCTTATTCTTGCGGGAATCTCCCGAATTTAATACAACTTTGTTAAGAAATCCGGAACATACTCCGGACAACTTCTTTGCATTTTTCAATTGTATCGACCTGTGAAAAAAGTTCTAGCATTTTCCAGGGTTTATGCTATAGTGTGGTTAACACGCATTGAGAAGGTGGAAAAATGCCCACAAAATACGCCCAGCTGGCCGCGTCGCTGCGCTCCGCCATCGCCGCTGGGGATTACCGCGCCACAAATCGGCTGCCTACCGAGCAGCAGCTGATGGAAATCTATCACGTCAGCCGTCAGACCGTCCGCAGCGCACTGGAAATCCTGACCCGGGAGGGGCTCATCGCCCGCCGCCAGGGCAGCGGAACCGTAATCCTGGAGCAGAAGGAGCCGGTCACGTCCGGCAACAACACCGTGGCCATCGTCATCAGCTTTGCCAACACCTATATCTTCCCTGCCCTGCTGATGGAATGTCAGCAGACTCTGCTGGAAAACGGCTTCTCCGCCCTGGTCTACGGCACGGACAATCAATTTGAAAAAGAACGGAAGATCCTGACCCAACTGCTGGAGCATCCGGTGCAGGGCCTCATCATCGAGGGCACCAAGTCCGCCCTGCCCAATCCCAATCTGGATCTGTACGAGAAGCTCCGGGCCACCGGAATGCCCATTGTCTTCATTTACAGCTGCTATCCGGAGTTGAGCCTGCCTGTGCTGCGGGACGATGACGAGACCGGCGGTTATCTGGCCACCCGGCATCTGCTGGAAAAGGGCCACACCCGGATCGGCGGTATTTTCAAGCTGGACGATCGGCAGGGCGCCCTGCGCTACTCCGGCATGATGCAGGCTCTGCGGGAGCGGAATCTGCTTTCCCGGGAGGAAGCGGTTTTCTGGTATGATACCAATCAGCGGCTGACTCTGGTTGAGCAGGGAGATACCTCCTGGCTGGAATTTTTTGCGGGAAAGCTCCGGGAAACCTGCACCGCCGTGGTGTGCTACAACGACGAAATCGCCTCCCGGCTGCTGGAAATTCTCCTGAATCAGGGGGTAAAGGTTCCCCGGGACTTTGCCATTATCAGCTTTGACAACAGTCACTACAGCAGTCTGGGCCCTGTGGGCATGACCAGCCTGGCTCCCGAACCAGGTATGCTGGGCGCTCTGAGTGCCCAGGCCATTCTCAGCCGCATCCGGGGTGAGCCGGTCTCCGGCCAGAAGCTTCCCTGGAAGCTGGTGCAACGGAAGAGCACCTGACTATAACGGCCGCCTCCCAGAGCCCAGAGGGACTTACCAGATGGACCTTTCCGGCATTTTCACTATGTACTTCTCACCACCTGCGTTCGGTTAGAGGAGATTCCTTTACTACGCATTCCTTCGGAAAAACACAATATATCTGTATAAAATAATCATCGACCGCTACATATAGTGTTTCTACGTTTTTAGACGCAAAAATAGGCCATCAACTCGAAAATTGATGACCTAAATATCGGTGCAAAAAGCTCACTTATTTGATTATTGAAAAAAGCCCACTTGGTTTCCGTTCCTGCCTGCTATGCTTTAAGCAAGCCGGATGGTAACCAAGTGGGCTTCTTTAATTTCAGATATTCTATTTTCCAGTTCGACCTCTTCCTTTGCTTCGCCACACGCCCCTCACATCGCCCCACTGTCGGCTTTTTCTTCCGGGGTGGGATTTGTTAACCTTCTGCCCGACACAGGGCAAACGTGGGGCTTCCTGTTCCGTCCAGCACTCTCCCATTTTCAATCGGCAGTGCTTCTTGAATTTGAAAGCTGACCAACCGCTGCTCCGGGAATGGATTTCCAATCATGCAATAAGACCTGCGCTTATCCCATTGGGCATTTTTTTAACCATTCGCACGAAGGCCACGCACTCGATCTCATACGAGTTTTTAATAAAACGCTTAAAAGCGTTTTATTACCAAGTCACTATGGCGCTCTTCCATCCTTTTCCTGCTGCGGTAGGCTCATACGCATACAGATAGAAAAACATGGCCAAAAAGGAAAGAAGAAGCAAAAAGCCAAACGGCTCATATAGCGCAGTCAGGATGTTTGTGAGGATCTTCCCGAATAAATCAATAGTTTCTTTCAGCATTGTTTAGAGATCACTGAACAGATCAGCCTTGTACACACCGTTCTCCAGCATCTTTTTAAAGCTGTCCTTTACGGCCGCAACATCTTCATGGTAGGTCATGCCGTACCAGGTGTCGTTGGTCTTCAGAACCTTCACAGACATCTCGCCCTGCTCCAGCAGCTCACCGATGAAAATAGGAATCAGATACTCTGCTTTCAGAGGATTGCCCGGAACTTCCTTCTCGAAGAACTCTTTGAATCCGTCCTCCAACACATCCAGAAAATCGGGAGTCAAGCCCCACATATTCATGGAAACCAAAGAATTCACATCAACAACTACACCGTCTGCCTCTGCTCCATCTGCAGTCTTTACGATGTTCTTGGTCTCCACAACCTCAGTCAGGTTGTCTTCCTCATCCATCTTGCAGATACCGCGAGTCACGCCGCCGTTATCGGACAGTGTGTTTTTCAGCACAAAGCCTGCCATGCAAGACTTGCCACCATTCACCAAATACTCATGGACAGCTTTGAAGCCTTCCTTTCCATAGTAATCATCTGCATTTATGACAATGAACGGGGTCTTGATGACAGCCTTTGCTGCAAGCACAGCCTGACCAGTTCCCCACGGTTTTGTGCGGCCTTCTGGCAGAGTTCCCGGGATGTCATTGATATCCTGGAAAGCGTAGTCCACAGTTACATCATGAGAAGCGCAAATAGCGGCAATGCGATCACCAATAACCTCTTTAAACTCTTTCTCGATATCCTTGCGGATGATAAACACCACATGATTGAAGCCAGCCTCGATTGCATCATGGATTGAGTAGTCCATGATGATATGGTTAGAAGTATCCACCGGCTCCAGCTGTTTAATTCCCGTTCCGAAACGGCTACCAATACCGGCTGCCATGATAAGTAATGTTGTGTTCATAATTTCTTCCTCTTTTCTTTATGTTCCAATATGTAAAAACGTAAATATCTCACCTAATAAATGTCATTAGGTTATCTCGAATTTTTCTAGGCAAGCTAGATTTGATTCTACTTAGAAAATTCACAATTATCAAACTAATGGCAAAAACCACCGCAACAACCACTAATGAGCACAATGTATTTTCCTGAAGTTCCGTAATAGTAACATTCATGCCTACACGTTGCGTTCCCATTTCAGCAATTTTTAATACGATTCTTTTAATTGGCTCATGTACAGCTAAAATTGTAATCGTATTCTGACCGAGGAACTGTAGAAATGTATTCCGTGTAACGAACCACTTACATACAAATCCTAGCCATATGGAGCCGATAATTCCGCCTAGCATAAATAATAAATAATTTTCCCCATATGAATTACTCCACATCGACACCCCTGGATTCAAATATCCTATTGCTACAGAAAGCAAAAAAAGTAGACTTGTCAAAAATATTTTCTGCTTAGATGCTAATGATATCATTCTTATATCTTGCTCAACGATTCCACATACATATCCGAGGATGTACCACATTAAACCATTTAAAAATCGCAAAAACCACGATGACAAAAAGTTTGCTGGCAGCACCAACTTTAGAGTAAACCATAAAACAGCAACTAAGCAACATACGGAAACGATCCAAAAAGAGTTACTTTTTTTATTGTAAAAAATCGGATATGCCACAAGTTCCGCAAGATATAGTATAATAAGAAACCATATCGGCCCCATATCAAAATCTCTAAAATGAGATTCAATTACAATCCAGTATATAAACAGTAATAATCTAAACAGAATAAACGGCCAAAGAATTGATTTAGTTCGCTTCTGCAAAAATTTTTGAAAAGGAATATACTTTCCAAATTTGTATAGTATGTAACCTGATAGTGCAAAAAACAGTGGCATATGGAATGTATAAAGCCATTGGACTAGAAACCCTTTTGTGTTCACATGACCAATGACCACTAGTATGATTCCTATACCTTTTAGTACATCAATCCAGTCTGCTCTGCTCCGCTCCGCTCCGCTCTCAAGAGTATTCTCTCCTTTGTACATCTTGTCAATCCCTTTTAAATTTCTTTTCAACTTTATTTATTGCTTGTCTTATCGTCTGTTCTCGAAATACTAACAGCGCACAAACATAAATAACAACACCTATTATTCCGCCAACAAAACACCTACAAAGATCATTGAGCGAATCAAAAAATGGCATGATTCCCGCAATTCCTGCGCACATACAAGTCATTGCCAAAAATGCCTTCATAAATGTTCTAATTGCTTTTCTATACTTAAATCCATCCATCTTTTTGCACATCTGAATTAAAAGCAGTATTGTACAGACCGTTGCTGAAACGGATGTTGCTAGAGCTAACCCCAGATATTCAAATTTCTTTACTAGTAAGATGTTCAACCCAATATTTACAGCAACTGCAATCGTTCCATTAATCATTGGTGTCTTTGTGTCCTTCATAGAATAGAAAACTTTATTCAGGACATCTCTAAAAGACGCTCCCACAATACCTAATGCGTAAATTTTTAAGGCACGGCTTACAAATAAGACTGTATTTTCATTGAATGCTCCACGTCCAAATAAAATTTGTACAATCTCTTTAGAAAACACAAAAATCAACGCGGCTAATGGAAGTACTAATAATGACACCGCATTAATATAAGTTAGGGTAAAGGAATTTTTTTCTGCCTTGTTATTTCTTGCGAATAACTCAGTCATTTTAGGATATAGGATCGTTGTCAAACTTAAAATAACGACTTGCGTAACCATATTTGCAACTTCACTTGAATAGTTCAGTGCAGAGACACTTCCCTCTACCAAACCAGAAGCCATTGAACGATCCACAATTGAGTTAAGCTGATTTACACCCGTGCTGATAAATACCGGCCCCACCAGTATTAACATTTGCTTGATATTTGTATCTCGAAGATCTAAAACACGTCGATGCCTGAAATCAGTTTTTTTCTTTATAAGTACCCTTAAATAAACAAATTGTCCAAAGGATGCTAGAAGTAGACCAACTGCAAGAATATATGCGTTTCCTACATAGAATCCGATTGCAATAAAAGCAATTTGAATCAAATTGTAAGGAACATTCATCAAAGAGTTTTGATTGAAATAGCCCTCAATTTGCAAATACGCATTATATATATATACCAAAATAATGGCAATACATGTAGGCATAATAATCTTTGCAAATTGATTGCATAGGATAAAAGTCTCTCCCTGAAATCCGCCTGCAAATAACTTCACAAGCTGCTTTGAAAAGAGAACCCCTAAAATCGTCAAAAAAACAGATAGCAAACAAAAGATATTAAACACATTGTTTGCGAATCTATCTGCCAGCTCTTTGTTTTTCTTGACGTTTATTTCAGTGTACAGTGGTATAAAACCTGTCGTAACCGCTGTACCAAACACTGTAAATATAATTGCGGGGATATTTTGAACTGCAACAAAAACATCCGATACATAGCTAGTCCCATAGTAATTAGCCAAAACCATTTCTCGAACAAAGCCCAATCCTTTTGCTATGAACGCAGCAAGAATCAACTCAACTACCTTTATTGCAATGCTCTTATCCCTTTTTTTTGCCATTAATTGAAACCTCTCTTTACCGCCAGATTAGCTTTCTTTCTAAGGTAAAAGGCCAATTTGCCGAATGTTATTTTCTTTCGATAGAACCAGGCTACTTTTGCATAGAAGTGCAACGTACTACATGTGCCATGTTTTTTTATAAACTTATAATTTAGTTTATCTTTCTCAATTTCTTTAACGACATCTGGATATATCGCATAAATGATATCTTTTGAATATGTTTTTGCTTTAAAAGAAATTGGTCTTGAGAAAAGATGTATATACATATATTCTTCTCTCTTCACATTTGTCCCATCTAAATAATTTCTAATAATCTTGCCATTTTCCCAAGTAAATACCTGTCTGTTATTCTTATATCCATCTTCCTCCGGCAAATACAACAAATAAAAGCTCGTTGTAAATCTATCCAGGTGAGCAAAATTGGTTTCTTTATAATACGGTATTTCCAGTGCATCGTATATTTCGCAAATACCAACCTCATCAAAAAATTTTCCATCACCAGATGTGAATACATCCTTATAATTCGGAGCATTTTCTACTTGATTTCGATATCGTTGGTTAACCTCCGGTGTATTTCGGTAAATCACAGAATGTCCCTGAAATCCAATTTTATCGTATTTTTCAAGTATCGCATCAGTTATGAATGCTCTTATATCTCCAAAAATCAGGTCCATATCGCAATGGCCCCAGTAGTCATATGTTTTTAATTCATCACTAAATATTTCTCCATATGCAGGGCGAAAATCACACAATTTCCATGGTTTACTAATTACAATCGGAAAATCAAAATTATTCTGTATTCTTTCTTTTACACTGTCATAGGTGCAGTAATGTACTTTTACATTATTAGGGTAGTTATACTCTGTCCTATCATCAGTAAGTAAAATCCAATCAATCGTTTCATTTGCTGCACATGAAAGCAGCCACATCTTAAATCCAACCGGAAGTTTTCCGAAATACGGAACCAAATAAGCTATTGATTTCATCTATTCAATCCTTTCTTAACTGCCAACACATATCCAATCGGATATCCACAAGTGACAAGCACCTTTCTATATATTCCATCAATTGAAGAAATTGCTTCCTTATATTTCCGGCCAATTCTAATATTATCTCGGCTATATCCAATATATGCTTTGACAAACGCTTTGGGATATTTCCAAAAATAGTCCATTGCCTCATTGATATAAAAGCGCCATAAATAGATTGTTTCTCTTGCACGTCCCGTACTTTGTTTAATCACGGAATTTTCTTGATCGTGATAATAGGCTCTTATGTTCTCATCAATATAACGAGTCTTGTACTTTCGTGCCATTCTCCACCAGACAACCGATTCTGGGTAGAACTTGAGTTTTTCATTTGGTTCTGGAAATGGAAGTTCCTTCATTACATCGGTGCGAACAATATTCCATTTTTCAAAGCAAAGTCTCTGTACAAAATAAGCATCCAGATCATTACTGTCAAACATATGCTGCGGATAAGATCCAATCGGTGTTCCATCTTCAGCATTATAGCATTTTGCAATAACGCCCTTATATTGATTCCTTTCCCCTTCAGGTATTGATTCCCATGTATTGATAAAAACCTCTAGTGCATTTGCCTTGAAAGAATCATCTGAATCTGCAATTAAAAACAGCTCCGATGTAGTTTCCTGCAGTGCCCTGTTTATTGCCGAATGTTTTCCTGCATTTTCTTGGTAAATATATATAATTTTGAAATCTGCTTCTTTTTCAAATTCTACCACAAGACTTTTAGTATCATCTGTTGACCCATCATCTACAATGATCCAAATAAAATCCCGGAATGTCTGTCTCTTCAAGCTTTCAAATACACGAGGTAAAGATTTTCTTCTGTTATATGTCGGTGTAAAAACTGTAATTCGTTCCATTTTCCTCTCCATCGTTCTCACCATTTCTTGTTGTCATGCCAGTTATCGACATCATTAGATATATTAAAACCCAAATATGCGCACATCCCGCTCCAAATAGATGATTGAAATAGCATTCAAAAAATACATAACATATTAGAGCAAATGACATTCTATTAACGGATGCAGCCCTCATATAAACGTATGTAAATACAATTGACCCTAAAATTCCACATTCCAGATACATCTGAACTAAATCATTGTGCATACTACGACTTGCAAAATTCGATCCATGCATAGTATTTAGATATCGAGTCAAATATGTTGTCACCGAACCTAATCCATATTTAATTTGTCCCGAATTCATTACCGCCTCTATTCTTGAAGATCTCGAAAGCGTTGCCTCGTATAATGTTATATGGAATGTTTGGTAAAACCACGCTTCAAATGCATCATTCAGCATCACGCATGTTAGTGTTGGAAGTAATACAAAAATAATCACAGTTGCAAAAACCATTTTTTTACTCACAGGTTTCTTTTGTATAAGCCATTTTGAAAGTACAAAAAAACTTATCGCAACCAACATACAAATTCTCTTAAAGCTCAAAATACAGAGAATCAGAGAAATTATAGCTTTTTTTCTTTTTCCCATATAAAGATAAAAACATTCAAATATTAGGAAAACAAATGCCAGTTCACTTTCAAACGGGCTATACGAATTTGCGAAAGAAATGCTTTTTATATTTACAAGAGTAAGCTGCCCAGCAAAATTCTTAAAAAAAGCTATAATATACAGCACAAACAAGTAGTTTAAAATTGTTTCTACATCTTGTTCATCAGAAATCTGCGAATATACAATTATAAAAATCAGTGGAGTATAATAGTATACTGCTTCATTTATTGCATATGAATTAAATCCATTTATCATTTGCAATCTTGCTGTTATCACAAACAAAAATGTAATTCCACCAAAAATCAATAAATATTCTTTTCCGATTCCTTTTAATCTGCATTTTTCATATAGACCGCTCCCTAAAAAATAAACCGCCGAAAAGCACCATGCCATTGCATATTTTAAATTTCCGAAATCAAATGCATATGCAATCATCACCAGCAAAAAGAAATAATCCACTTGCCGAAGTTTTCTTATTTGTAACATACACATTTCACCCCTTTATTTTTCTTAAAGTTGCCATCAGTCCACCCTTGTAAGCAATTCCCTTTATGGATTCCAGCAGTCTATCTTTATAGGTGACTTTTATATACTTCTGAATGTGTTCATCCATTTCGTGTTCATCCAAATCCGTATAGAAGGAGGCTCTATCTTTATGTGGAGTAGCTGAATTACGAACCATTATTCCATCTAGTGCTATCGCCTTTTCTGCATCTACTTGGAATATCTCATATGCGGCAGCAATCTCTTTTAGTAGTTCGCCACCCTTGTCAGTATGAACTAGGAGATTCGTATATCCTCTATCATCATCCTTTTTCCCCAACAATTCTCCCATGTGCCAACAGTCGAATACTGTATAATCACTAACTCGATTTAGCTGCTTAAATTTACAAGTATAGCAAGACGGCCGAGATGCAATCTCCGAAAAGAAACTTTTTAGCATATAGTCAACTCTTGCACTGCCTGTATATTTTTTCCCATTCTCAAATTTAAGCATCATTGTGCCACTATGATAGCCATATGTCTTGTTTCTAAAATTGATGTCCGTTATCCTTGAATTATACTTCTTGGTTTGAAAATCTATATATTTCTCCCACAGTTTAGGTGATGGTGTTCCATGACATACCAAATCCACCGTTATTAATTTCTCATAGTCTTTTTTCAAGAATTCCTTCAATCCATAGACCTGACAAGTAGTACCAATAAAGCAAACCCATTGTCCTTTTTTTAATTCATCCTGAATTTTTGTATATGTATCTCCCAAATAACTTTGGACATACTTTGACCCTCTCGTTTTTGAGAAATCCACATCATCCTTAGTAAATTCTCTATGAACAACATTCCAATTATTGTCATAGCTTGCAGTCCAAACACTGCCACCTTTACTAAAAAACCATTGAGCGAGAGGCGTAGAAAATCCACCTGATGTACTTTGCATAAGGTCATTTTGATTTTTTGTGCGAATCACATAGGCTGCCGGTGTTTTTTCTTCAATCGGCTTATAATTCAATATCGGACATACTTTTTCGCACAAACCACAGTTTGCGCATTGCTTTTTATCGACGATTGGATATAAAAAACCTTCTGTATCTGGCTGCATTGAAATGCACTTTTTGGGGCAAATATTAAAGCAGGCTGTACAGCCACAGCATTTCACTTTATCTGTAATCTCGATCACTCTTTTATCTCTCCGCTTTCTTTAGTCTTCTAAAACAAATATCAATCACTCTTTTAGCAATTAAAGCAAAAACAATTGTTATTATGATGGTCAGGGACAGAACTACAATGTAAGCAATATTTCCATTATTGATTCGGTACGCAATTCCAAATTTCTCAACAACCCGGAATATCATCATATGAGAAAGATATACTTCCAAGCTTACCTGACTTAAAGTCTTTGTAACACTGTTTTCTAACAATTTCATCGGCTGAGAAATAGCAAATATCACCCAAATTGCAAACAGGATACTTGTTTTCACTGTAAAAAAGAGCGAGAACTCATTTGCTGGAATAAAATACCACACCATTGTTATAACAACTGTCGCCAACAGTACCACGAATGTAGGGATTCTACTCACTTTTTCTTGAATATAACCTTTATAGAGATATAAAACTCCACCAATTACAAAGTAAACTGATAAAAACAAAAAGTTGGCACCATCTGTTTTACCTACAGATTCGTAGTAATTACAACAGCACCAATTTAAAATATAGCAAATAATCACCGTGAACCATGCTCTCTTTTTTGTAGAAAGCAAGAAAACGTAGAACGGAAACATAAAATAGAAAGCAAAAATCACGCCGAGTGTCCAACCAACACCAATCACTGACATATCATGTGAAGGCATCAAATTAAAGGCCATTGTAAGCGAAGAGAAAACATCTCTCCATACAACTGTTTTTATACTAAACAATGTGTCAATGCATACCAACAATGCAAAAAATGGGAGATTTTTTTCAAAACGCCGGATGTAAAACTTTTCCAGATTTACTTTTCCACTTTTGAATCTCTCATAATATCCGCAACACATTCCAAAGCCGCTCAATATCAGAAATAACTTTACAAAATGTGTCATGCTACCGATAACATTGGTAGCGATTTCTGATGTAAGAGGATGTCCCATATTAGATGACACGTGCATAGCAACGATGCCAAAAGCAGCAATAACTTTTAGCCCATCTAAATTTTCATATCTATTATTACTGCCTATCGGCATAAACAATTTCTCCTTTTAAGCACGCCCTTTAATTTCACGCAAAATAGTGTTGAGATATTCATCTGTTACTAGCTTAAGGTTTTTATATTTTTCCCCTACAGCTTTATAATCAATATCATCTTTTACAACATCAGATAAACTCATTCCGTTTTTATAACGCCGATTTTCCAGACCAAAATTTACACACAGAGTATCTATGCGAGAATTTTTTGAAAAGCTGGAATTTTCAGCATATCTGTTAAATACCACAAACTGCTTTTCATTAAGAATAGAAAATGCAGTCCCGTGGAAAGAATCTGTGCAGACATACTCTGCATTTCGCAGAAGATTCAGAAATCTCTCTGGGCTCACGTCATACGGAGCAAAGTCTCCAAAGTTTTCATCTTCTTCTACATACTGATCCATGTGTCGCAATGCAACGACTTTCATGCCCTTGTCGCGAGCTAATTTCTTTACTGCATTGCGATATTCCTGTGTGGCACCAAGGAAGTATGCAAAAATATATGGCTCATTGATTTCTCTCTTATTAGGAATTCTCTCCAGCCATTCATTTTTACTCAAAAAGAAAACAGGGTCTAAAATCGTAGGAACATCTCGACCAGTCAATTCCTTGACAATCTCACTTCCTCGATTCTCACGCATACTAATGTATTCAATGCGATTCAAATACTGTATCGTTCTTTTCTTTTGATACCACGGAATTTCCTTTACTCCGAAACTAGAAGCAATTGAAATTTTTAGCGTATCATCCGGAACAAACATCAAATTGTAATAATTCGTTGGCAATCCTGCTGGACTCCAAAGCTGATCGCTTCCTGTTATAACCGCTGAATATTTCTTTCCACCCTCGCGTAATGCCGCATAGCCGATATACTCATCGGAGAAATCCTTAAAAGCCCATTTTTTGAATCCGGCAAATGCTTTCATACGAACTTCATTATTCTTTGCATACTCAGGATGATTTTTTAGACTAAGTTTTCTCTGAATTCCCTCATATCTGCTATTAAACCAAACTGCATTAAAAAGGCGCGGCACATCTTTCAGTGCTTCTGTCACAGTCTTCTTTCTAGTATATCGAACCAACTCATACTCAATATTTTGATTTTCCAAATAACTAACAGTTGCATATGCTTGCAATATGCCTCCGTAATTTTCATGCATATACTTTATGCATACTCCAACCATTTTAAACTCTCCTCTATGCTGCACATCTTACTTTTTCAGCAGTTCCTCATATATTGCCTGATACTTCTTATTTTTTTCCTGCCAAGTATATTTTTCCGCTTTCTTTCGCGCGTTTTTTCCACGTCTTGTCACTTCATCAGGATTAGCAATACATTCAAGAATAGCCTTTTTCAAATTCTCAATGTATTCTTCTTTCGTATTTCCTTCATAAAGCCAACCCGTGTCTTTATCAAAAAGAGTTGCTCCGCCAAACTTATTAATGGTGATAACTGGAATACCTTTTGACATTGCCTCCAATAAGACCGTGCCTGTCGTCTCTCGAATGCTTGGCATAATAAAAACATTCGTACCTGCATATTCCTTTTCCATTTCCATATACGGAATGGAGCCCATGCAGTGCACATGCTCAGACAAGTTCAAGTCATCCTTACAACGTCTACGCAGATGCTCAAGCTCAGGACCATCGCCAACAACCCTAACCTGATATCTAGTTTCCTGCGGGATTCTCATCAATGCATCAAAAAGGAAATCCAGTCCTTTTCGATATATCATTCTTCCTGCAACCAGAAAAACGCATTCTTTATTTTTGCTTTTTTCATTGTAAGTATCTTTAATATCATCTATATCTACCGCAACCTCAGTCACTGGTTCGTCACTTACATTGTAGTTCTTCATTCACTTATCCTTTTCTGTCCAGTTCACTAATTCGTCTAGTCTTAATCCGTTATCAAAGACCAATTCATACGGACAGTTTAGTTCTGCCCCCTCCCCACGAGGAATTCTTGAGTCTCTTTGTTTGCAAACATAATATAGTCGCAGCGATTTAGTTTTCCCGTGATTCTCAGCTTAAAACGATACCAACGATTTATCCCTGAACGGACGACTTCAATGATTTCATGTCCCTTTGCGTAATCCTTTAAACCATTAGGCAAAGACTCACCTCCACCAAGTGGACCGCAAACAAATTTAACATTTGCTATCTTTCCATAGTCTCCGATGGCACGAAACTCAATCGGTGTAATCTGGTGAACAACATCAATTTTTTTATCCGCACAAATCTTTTCCGCAAGAGGAAGCACCCGTTTATTCCACACATTAAGCCTTCCAGAATACATAAATCCCTTAAAGACTTTTTTGTAGCTATTGGGAATATCGACATAGTAAAACTCTATATTTTCATGTGGGTGACTCTGAAAATATCTTTCGACTGGTTCACGTTGCTCTTCTTTTGTGATTACATAAACTTTATTTGTTTTTGAACTTTCATAAGGAACGCACCAACCGATTTTATCTTCGCTTCCGGCAAAAGGATTACACGAATAAGCTATATATAGGATATTCATCACTTTGTCTCCATCTGCTGTGCGATATCGGCATCCACAATTTCCTCGCCGGTCTTATGCTTCAGCTGCTCCTTAGAAGCTTCACTCAAACCATTGTTGATCACGCAGTTCATATCGCAGGTGCTGCACTTATCCAGATTCTCTTTGGTAACTTTGCCATCACGATAATCGCGGCAGATTTTCAGCTCGTACATGCTGTACGGATGCTTGGTGAACAGAGCCTTGAACTTGTGAACCAGAACCCAGGTAGCAGGCTTCCAGATGTACTTGTGCATCGCAGGACTTACGCTGCCGATCATCCAGCAGTCACGGTCGCAGCAACGAACCTTCGCACGAACCTTCTCTGCCTCCGGGCTGTTCCACAGCTCATCCCAAGTCTGATTGTTCAGATTGCCCATGACCTCTTTATCCTTGGTACCATTACAAGGCATGACATCACCATACGGGTCGATGAAGAAGGTATCGAAGCTCATGTCGCAAGGCAGCAGACGCTTCTGGCCGTAGATGTAGTTAATCAGACCGTGGTTAAAATATGCACGGAACCACTTTTTCGGGCTGTTGCTGCGGAGCAGTTCATTGACCAGATTCTCGAAGTTCTTTGCAACCATCGGGCGGTCGTGGATGATGTTCTTTGCTTCAACAAAGTAGAAGCTGTTATGCAGAGAAGCCGTAGCAAACTCCATGCCCATCTCATCGGAGATTTTATACAGCGGAACCAGGTCAGGAGCATTTTTGTCCTGAACGGTCATACCGAAGCCAACGTCCTTCATCCCCATCGCACGCAGTTTCTTCAGCGTGCCGTAACCACGCTGGTAGCCATTCTGCAGGCCTCGGATCTCGTTGTTGGTCTTCTCCAGACCCTCGATGGAGATACGAATACCGATCTGCGGGAACTCTTTGCACAGGTCAACGATACGGTCTGTGAAGAAACCGTTGGTAGAAATAACGATACGGTCAGACTTCTTGTACAGTTCGCGCACGATATCCTTCAGGTCGGTACGGATGAACGGCTCACCACCGGTGATATTTGTGAAGTACATCTTCGGCAGCTTCTTGATGGTTTCGATGCTGATTTCCTCTTCCGGCTTGGAAGGTGCTTTATAACGGTTGCACATGGAGCAACGAGCGTTGCAGCGATAAGTGACGATGACAGTACCATTCAGTTTCTTTTCGTTATTGTTAGCCATTTTTCTAATACCTCTATCTCTCTTTTTATCTATAAATTTTCATAATTTTCTCGTAATACTCATCAATAGTATCAAAGCTGATGTCCTTACAGTTCGCACTGTACTCCGCACATAGCTCCTTATCACCCCAGAGCTTCTCGATCTTTTTCTTCAGATCTTCGGCATTACCGCTCTCAAACAGCTCGCCGGTCTTGCCAACCTGAATCAGTTCCGGGATGCCACCAATGTCTGCTCCCAGTACCGGTGTGCCATACATCTGGGATTCCATTACGGAGAACGGGCAGTTCTCATACCACTCAGAAGGGTAAATGGAGAACCGTGCCTCACGGATCAGCTTCTCCAGTGCTTCGCCTTCCTGGAAGCCGACGTTTTTGATGTTCTTAATACCATTTACTGTCTCTTCCAGCGGGCCAGTACCGGCGAAGATGAACTGCACATCCGGCAGTTCTTTACAGACCTTGATGAGCGTGCCGATACCCTTCTCCTCAGAGAAGCGGCCGAAGTAGAGGACGTAATCCTTCTTCGGAGTCTCTTTCCACTCCACCTTATCGATGAAGTTGTGCATTGCCACAGTCTTCGTTGCAAACAGCGGGTTGCTGTCCATTTTGCTCTTCATGAACTCCGAGCAGCAGATCATGGTGTCAATGTACTTGTAGGTACCCTTCCACTTCCAGAACTCAGCCTCCATCATGCCGATGGCCGACTTCGCAGTGGAACCGTGGATGCACTTGCCTTTCATGCAGTTCACGAAATGGCCGCCGAGGCACTTCTCACAGTTCTGGTGGGTGTTCGGATTGTTCAGCATGTGGTTCGGGCAGACCAGCTGGTAGTCATGTGCCGTGAAGATGATCTTACACTCTCTTCCGGTTTCCTTGCGCCACTTCACGATTTCCAGGATGATGGAAGGTGTCAGCTGGTAGTTGAAGTTGTTCAGGTGACAGACATCCGGCTTGAAGTCGTCCAGCACTTTTCTCAGCTGTACTCTTGCTTCCTTGCTGTAGATAGTTTTGATGGGGTAGGTCAGCTTGCTCAGTTTGCTGCCGCCGTGGAAATCCATATCAGATGTATAAGCATTGACCCGGTTGCCCACGCAGCGACCTTCATGCTCCATACCGAAGTACTGAACCTCGTGTCCATGCTGCTCCAGTGCCTCACCCAGCTTAAATATGTAGGTTTCTGATCCACCGTTTGGATATAGAAATTTATTTATTATCAATACTCTCATCAATCATTTACTCCTATACAACTTCATCGTTTCTTTTACGACATCATCCCAGTTGTATTTCTCGCAGATAAAGTCAGCAGCCTGCTTCTTCATTTTCATAACCATTTCAGGATGGTCACAGGCCTCTTGCAGTTTTTCTCGCAAGTCCTCTACATCCGACTTTTTGAAAATCAATGCCTTATCTTCCACAACCTCTGCGCACTCTGGAATGTCGGAAACCAGGCAGCAGTTTCCATAGCTCATTGCTTCCAGCAGACTCAGAGGCATTCCTTCCAGATCAGACGGCAGCGTGTAGATGTAAGCGTTGCTGTACAGTTCATCCAACATCGCTCCCTGTACAAACCCGGTAAAGA
>OIZI01000204.1_pt1 | contig 31217 bp, 38 predicted proteins | sample 1588441 | NCBI WGS metagenome assembly OIZI01 (sample SAMN03283284) | human gut metagenome | biome: human-associated habitat; material: feces | host: Homo sapiens | place: Peru | collected 2012 | reverse complement strand
AGAAACTGTGTACTGTTTACCACCTGTTGCTATAATTGCGTACATATGGCACCTCCTAAATTAAATACTCGCCAGTTTTGGAAAGACCTTATAGGTCTGTTTATGTCCTAACTGTGCGGCACACAAAAGTTATAATATATAATTTCTGCCAATTTGTCAATATAAAATATATATTTTTATATAAAAAATAATAATCCGCATAAGATGCTTATGATTATCCCGGATATTATATCTTTCGGGTAATGTACCCCGCAGATAATGCGTACAAATCCCTGGATTACAGTCATGCACCAAAGTACTGCACCGAGCCATATATTGTAGTACAGCCCTGCCATGGCAATTATTCCAAGTGAGGCTGTATGTCTGCTTGGAAATGATTCACCGCCTTTGTCTCTTGGAATAAGCGGCGTTATATTGTCCCTGGTATATGGTCTGTCTGAATTGACAATTTTTCTAAATATTGTCACAGCCACGAATGTCACAAATGGAATCAGGATTGTCTTTATACAAGCATAGATATCCCTTGTAAAGTAAGTTGCAATTATGATGTAAAAGTATATTAAAGCAGTGATTACCGGAATAATGTAGTACAATACTTTTAAAAGCGTGATATGTTCTTTAAATGGTTTTGTAATTTTTAGATAAAAATCATTATAATTCATTGCCAGCCGCCTCACCATTCAGACACTCTTTTAACATAGCTCCTGCCCTCTTTCTTGTTATCTCTACAAGACCAAGCTTTGTAATATCAACAACACTTGTCGTGACAGAATCTTTCTTGAATTCATCTTTAAGGATTTTAAGTATTCCCTGGATGTGTTCAGGATTTTCCATATTAATAAAGTCCACGATTACCATACCAGAAATGTTGCGCAGACGCAGTTGTCTTGCAATCTCTGTGGCAGCCTGCGAATTTACAAGATAAAATGCATTCTCTTTAGCCTGTGCATCATGCTTTTTAGTCACATATTTACCGCTGTTAACGTCAATAACTGTCATGGCTTCTGTGTAATCTATTATGATATATCCGCCTGATTTCAGCCATATCTTGCGTGACAGGGCTTTTTCAATCTCTTTTCTTACATCATACAGATTGTATAAAGGAAGCATTTCATCGGAATACAGACGTATGCATGAATCAGGATTATCAGATATATAGCTGCATCGCTGGCTTATCTGTCCGAATATTTCACTGTCATCAGTTATTACCTGTCCAAGCTCAGACAAAGGCATATCATTAATTATGTTAATGTATTCTGGCAGTGCCTCATAGAGGCATACAGGAGCTTTCTGATATATCGCATTATGGATTAGCAGGGATAATGACTGGATTAAATCTTTGGCCTCCTTAACTGCTGGTTCTATATCAGTGAGTGATGCGGCATTAGACCTTACGATAATCCCCGGATTAATGCCATAGTTGCAGAAATCTTCACATTCTGACTGTGAATCGAGTAAATCCTGAAGGCTGTGTCTTAATTCAATAATTGTATCAGTGTCTTTTATTTTTTTGGATACAACTACCCCTTTGACATCAAGTGATATGACAACATAGTGTCCGGGAAGTTCAATTTTATCGGACAGGCTTGCCGGCTTTAACTTGGTTGCATCTTTTTTTACCTGGACAAGTATAGAATCCCCCTGATTAACGGCTGTGTTATTCTTAGGGTTAAAAAAATAGTGCTTTTTGTTGTCAGTAAGTGAGTAATAGCATGTATTATTCTTATCTATGGAAACAAAGGCACTATTAATGTTCTTAACAATATTATCAACCCTGCCAAGGTAGATATTGCCTATTATGCTTGATGTATTATGGATATTAAGGCTCACACATCCATTGTCATCATAAATAGCAGAGACAGTGCGTGTAACACTGCCTCTGCTTGTATTTAATGGAATATTTGTAATTATGATATTATTAATCATCGATTAGCAAGCTCCTTGACGATATCTTCCCATGTAACTCCTCTTAATACCATAAGAACCATTACATGATAGAGGAAATCTGAAATCTCGTACTTGATTTCTTCTGGGTCTGGGTTCTTAGCTGCAATAATAATTTCAGTAGCTTCCTCACCACATTTTTTAAGGATTTTATCAATACCCTTATCGAATAGATAATTAGTATAAGAACCCTCTTTTGGATGGAGTTTTCTGTCCTCTATTATATCCATAACCTGATTAAAAATCTTTAATGGATTAGTTTCAGCATATTCAGTTGAAACAAGATTGCGGTAGAAACAGCTTCTGTTGCCAGTGTGGCATGCAGCACCAATCTGCTTAACCTTTGCAAGTAATGTGTCATTATCACAGTCAATCTCAATTGAGCGCACATACTGGTAATGGCCAGATGTCTCACCCTTAACCCATAACTCCTGACGGCTTCTGCTGTAATATGTCATTCTTCCTGTATGGATAGTTGCGTTATAAGACTCCTCATTCATATAGGCAAGCATAAGAACTTCGTCAGTCTTATAATCCTGAACTATAACAGGAATAAGTCCATCATTATTAAGCTTAAATTCGCTGAATGGAATAGAACTTTCAAATGTGTTAGTGTCAACACCAGCCTGCTTTAATGTATGCTTTGCTTTCATGAAATCATATGTAGTCTGGCTGATAACTGTTCCAGATACACCATAGATATTGTCATTAACAAGGATTTCTTTTAATATATCAAGAGAGCTGTCAAAATCAACAGTATTCTCAGAATCAGCACTTATAATTGCAGGAATTCCTGCAAAATTTGTCGAAAATGACATATATTTTGATAAAGACTTTGTGAAAATGAAAGACAAATCATTATCCTTAACCATATTGGCTATATCAGCATCATATTCGCTTATTACAACACCAATCTTATCCTTGCCAAAACGGTCAGCAACCTCCTTCATCATAACCATGTTAGACTCTCTTCTGTCATCAAGGATAGCTGCCTTGGCACCAGCATACAGATACTTCTTTACATCCTCAACCCTCTTGACATTACCGCCAACAAGAATAGGTGTATCTATTGATTTAGTTATCTGTCGTAATATGCCAATTGCTTCTTCGTGTGATGCATCATCATATGAAAGGTCAAATATGATAATTTCATCAGCACCATTCTCGCTGTAGCGTGTGGCGATATCTAATGCACTGCCATCACTTATAGCGATATTTAAATCTTCATCTGCATATGCTTTAGTGTCTTTAAGATATATAGCTGGAATTAATTTTTTGCAAGACATAATAATAAGTTCTCCATTCCTGCGTATGTACGCATCTGTATTATATTTAGTATTGATTATTGTCTACAGTGAGCCTTTAGTTGAAAGAACACTTGTAATACGTGGGTCTTTGATTGTCGCTTCATCAAGGGCTTTGGCAAATGCTTTAAACATTCCCTCTATTATATGATGATCGTTAAAACCGCTTATCTGGCGTATATGAAGATTCATGGCAGCACTATATGACACTGCATAGAAAAATTCACGGACCATCTGTGTATCAAAGTAACCAACCCTGTCACTTCCAAATTCACCTTCAAATACAAGGTAAGGTCTTCCTGACAAATCAATTGCACACATTATAAGTGCCTCATCCATAGGAAGAATTATATCACCATATCTTCTGATGGCTTTCTTATCTCCGATGGCTTTTTTGATGGCTTCGCCGAGAACGATACCAACATCTTCAATAGTATGATGACAGTCAACAATAAGATCACCCTTTACTGTCAAATCAAGATCAAACAGACCATGCTTTGCAAAGCTTATCAGCATATGGTCAAAGAAGCCTATGCCTGTGTTAACATTTGCTTTGCCTGAACCATCAATTACAAGATGCATATTGATGTCTGTTTCTTTTGTCTTTCTTGTTATAGATGCCTGTCTTATTATAGAATCTGCCATGTTATACTCCTGCTCCTTTAAACAAAATTCATTATTCAAATCTTACATGTATAGAGTTAGCATGAGCTGTTAAGTGCTCTGCTGTTGCAAAACTTTCGATATCAGTATGTATTGCCTGAAGTGCTTCTCTTGAATAAGATATGATGCTTGATTTCTTGATGAAATCGTCAACACTTAATGGTGAGAAGAACTTAGCTGTACCATTAGTAGGCAGTACGTGGTTAGGACCTGCAAAGTAATCACCGAGAGGTTCAGAACTGTATTCACCTAAGAACATTGCACCGGCATTTCTTACTCTTGTCATTGTATCGAATGGATTCTTAGTAACAATCTCAAGGTGCTCAGAAGCTATCTCATTGACAACATCAATCGCTTCTGACATAGAAGATGCAATAAGAATATATCCATATGTATCAAGAGATTTCTGGATGATTTCTTTACGTGAGAGATCCTTTACAAATCCGTCAACTTCCTCAGATACCTTTGCTGCTAATTCCTCACTTGTTGTTACAAGGATTGCAGATGCCATCTCATCATGCTCAGCCTGGGAAAGAAGGTCGGCTGCAACATATCGTGGATTAGCTGTCTCATCAGCGAGAACCATAATCTCACTTGGACCGGCAACTGAATCAATTGATACATAGCCGAATACAGCTTTCTTGGCAAGTGCAACATAGATGTTACCAGGACCGACAATCTTATCTACTTTAGGGATAGATGCTGTTCCATATGCCATGGCACCGATAGCCTGTGCTCCACCGACTTTGTATATTACATCAACACCAGCTTCTTTAGCAGCTACAAGTGTTGTAGGGTAAACCTTGCCATCTTTTCCAGGAGGTGTACACATTATTATCTCATCAACACCAGCTACTTTGGCAGGAATTACATTCATAAGAACGCTTGATGGATAAGCAGCCTTGCCACCTGGTACATATACACCAACTCTGGCAAGTGCACTTACCTTCTGTCCAAGTAATGTTCCATCTGGCTTAGAATCAAACCAGCTATACTGCTTCTGTTTTTCATGGTATGAACGGATATTAACAAGAGATTTTCTTATTACTTCAATAAGCCCGCTGTCAACAAGCTTATATGCCTCATCTATTTCTTCCTGTGTTACAACAACATTGGATGCATTGATATCTGCTTTATCAAATTCCTTAGTGTAGTTAAATAATGCCTTATCTCCGTCAGCTTTGACATTGGCAAGAATTTCGTTAACAGAACTCTCGAATTTGCCATAGCTGTTAGGACTTCTTTTAAGAAGATTTTCCAGGATGTTTTTTTTGGTTTCTGAAGTTAATTTTACAATTCTCATGTTCTTATCCCTTTCTCTTACATATGAAAATCTTATAAATCTGTAAATCAATCCTTTGATTCAAGGTATTGTTTAAGATCATGGATTATCTTATTAATTCTTTCGCTCTCCATCTTCATGCTGACCTGGTTAACAACAAGTCTTGCAGATAATGGACAAACCTCTTCAAGCACTTCAAGACCATTCTCACGAAGTGTTGCACCAGTCTCCACGATATCGACAATAACTTCTGAAAGACCTACTATAGGAGCAAGCTCTACAGAACCATTAAGCTTAATAATCTCAACAGTCTGATGTTTTGTGTTATAGAAATAATCTTTGGCTATATTAGGATATTTAGATGCAACTCGTATAAGTTCATGATGCATAAGCTTTTCCTTGGCTGATGCAGGACCGCATACGCACATCTTACATCTTCCAGTCTTTAAATCAAGGACTTCATAAAGCTTTCTGCCCTCTTCAAGAAGTGTATCTTTACCAACGATACCGATATCTGCTGCCCCATATTCTACATATGTAGGTACATCAGATGGTTTGGCAAGAAAGAATTTCATACCGAGTTCTTCATTGACAAATATAAGCTTTCTTGTACTTTCGTCCTTCATCTCATCACATGTGATTCCGATGTGTTCAAACATATCAAGGGCTTTTTTGGCAAGTCTGCCTTTTGATAAAGCAACAGTTATATATCGCATTATAATTCACCTCCAAGAAGTTGTGCTACTGATATCTCTTTGGAAATACCTGTGCTGGCATCAATAGATGTCACATGGATATTGCCATTGTTGTCATCTGACATGCCCTCAAGGCAAGGAAGTATGATGACATGTTTAAGCTGTGAATTAATAGCGTATTCACAATACTGTTCAGTAGTTTTTGAATCATTGTATGTGATTGTACATACAGGGATATCGAGCTTTCTCAGTGAATCAGCAATTGAAACAACATTGAGAAGGTCATCTTCATTATAGATTAAAAGTAATCCTGAATTATCTACTGGAATATCAATATTCTGGCGTGATATAGCAGCCATCATTGCATCAACAGTTATAGAGAAACCGATAGAAGGCTTGTCACATCCAAACTGTCCAAGAAGCTTGTTATATCTACCACCGCATATTACAGGCTCTCCTGTGCCGAATGTGTATGCATAGAAAAGTATGCCTGTGTAATATGCATGTTTGCTTACTGCACCTAAATCAAATGATACATATTTGTCAGCACCTGTAAGCTTGCATAATTCATGTAACTTATATAATCTGTCAATTGCTTTAAGGCTTATATCATTAGTCGCAAGCTTTTTAGCTTTTTCAAGAACCTCTATAGAGCCGAAAAGCTGTGGAAGTTCAAGTAAAACATCAGCAATTTTCTTGTCAATGTTAAGTGATGATAAAAGCTCAGCCTCACCGAGATAATTCTTCTCCTGGATAAGTTCAATAAGAGATTCCTTGTCATCGCCGTCTATTCCGGCTTCTGCAAGAAGACCATTGAAATATGCAACATTACCAATCTCAACCTGAAATTCCTTTAATCCGGAATTCTTCATACACTCTATCACCATAGAGATTATCTCAAAATCTGCATAGATAGAATCATCACCGATAAGCTCTGCGCCTATAGTTGTATTTTCTTTTAGCTTGCCCTGATAATACTGGCTTACATTGATAAATGTGTTGCCGACATAACATAACTTCACAGGAAGAAGTCTGTCTGCGTAATACTTGGCAGCAGTTCTTGCTATTGAAGGTGTCATATCAGGACGCATAACAAGTGTATTGCCGTATCTGTCGAATAACTTGAACATTTCATTAGATGGAACACTTCCACGCTCTTTATTAAATACATCGAAGAATTCGAGTGTTGGTGTCTGAATGTCATTGTAGCCATATTTGATACAAACATCATGAAGTCTGTTCTGTAAAACCAGTTTTTTGGCACATTCAGTATTATATATATCTCTTACACCTTCTGGTGTATGTAATAAATCTTTTTTCATGATTAGTCCTTTCCGTAGGTAAGATGTATTTATTTAATTTCTCCGTGAAGATGTTCACGATATATAATATATTTGCTTGTTCCTCTTGTATGGCAGATATCTAATGCTCTTGTTAATTTCTTTAGAACAATATCAAAATTCTCACCATTCTGAGGGTATCTGGCAACTCCGATTGACAATGTCACATTCTCGACATTGTTCTGGATAAGTTCATTCCATGTTATAGAACTCCTGAATGATTCAAGGAATGATCTTAAATTAATCTCCTGATTAATATCGCGTACTACAACAGAGAATTTTGTGTCATCATGCCTGCATATGATGCCTCTGCCGTCAATAACGGATTTAGATGTATTAATAGCAGTCTCAAGAAGCTTCTTTGCGAACGCTTCACCATGACTTGCAACATAATCGTTGTAATTATCAATCTCCACAAGCAGAATTGTGAATTCATTGCTCTTGCTCTCAATAAGATTACGGCAGTAATGCAGAGCCTCTTCTTTAGAGTAAAGCAAATCCTGATGAATAAAATTCTCGACAGGTTTATTGGCATTGACAACAGATTCAAGCTTGCTGTATCTTTTCTTGAGCGCAAGTATGTCTGATGCTGCTACCTCATAGTAATCAAGAGTTGTACTGAGAGCTCTTAATCTGAATCTTGCAATATGTAAAAGAATCCAGCGGTATGAATTATCAGCTCGTCTCATACGGACAATCATGTCGGCTTCCTGACTGTCTCTAAGGTGATGACAGACATCAATGAAGTCATCAAGATCTACCTGATGGATAGTCTCCATAAAAGAGATATTAGTTGAAATACCGATGAAACGGTACATTTCTTCGTTAGCAGATATTACATTATAATTCAGGTCTATAATAGCCTGACCATTGATAAGCTCATATTTTTCGATTATATTTTTTTCCATATCCCCCATTACTCCCTTGATGAAATATCTTTTTGAAGTGCTTCAAGATAATGTACGATGACACCCTTAGATGAATGAATCTGATATGATTTATCTATCTCATCGTATGTAAAACTCTTTCTGCCACCATTTTCCCCACGTAACCAATAATGAATTATATCACAGAATGGAATATAATAAAACTCATCTCTGGAAGAAAAATACAAAATTATAAAAGAAATGCCATTCTGTTTCTCAAAATTCGTCATGAATTCAATCTGATGCTTATGAATATTCTGTAATGGAAATGTGTCAACAGCCGTCTCCTTGGCATCAAAGCATACAGGTATGCCCTGGACAACACCTATATAGTCAACGGTACTTTTCTGGTCGAAGTAAGCAAGTGTTATATGCCTGCTTTCCTGATCCATCTTGATTGGCTTTATCGGTGTTGGAATCTTCTGGATAAGAGCCAGTCCGTTGGCAAGGTATTTCTCATTGCTCATATTGATAAAATCTTCTAGTGTAGAGCCCCTAAGACCTCTTGAATTCCAGGTTGCCATATATCTTCTCCTTTAAGAACCCGCACAAATTCCTCAGGAATACAGGTCGTTATGTGCAGGTCATCGTTAAGGTCTGGATAAGCCTTAACTGGTATAATAAGTTCATATGCATGAAGCATCTGATCTTTAATCTGATAATTTTTTTTCATATAGTCATTAAAAGAACTGCTGCCGTATTTGTAATCGCCGGCAATCGGATAACCTATATGTTTAAGGTGTGCCCTTATCTGGTGTGTTTTACCAGTTATAAGGTGAACCTTTACAAGTGAGATATCATTGCTGTGTGCCACAGGGATAAATTCTGTATTGACAGGCGAATAATTATTCCTGTCGGAAGGATTTATCTGGTTAAATTCATCTTCAGATAATATTGTAACAATGTTACCGGTTTCGTCTTTTCTTATGAATCCATTGAGACACTGACGCTTGGTGAAAACGCCTTTAACGATACATATGTAGTATTTATAAATCGTTCTGTCATGAAAAGCAGCAGACATAGTCTGAAGACCATGGATATTCTTGCCGGCAACTACTATTCCACTTGTATTTCTGTCCAATCTGTTACATATGCCCGGTTTGAATGACTGCTCTTTTTTGTCAAAATCGGACATGATATAACTGCCGATAATCTCATTGATTGAGATATCATCAGGCTTTGCTTTCTGTGATAAAACACCAGATGGCTTATTAACGATAACTATATTGTCATCCTCATATATAATATCAAGAGTTTTAACTTTATTTTTTATTATATTATCATAATTCTTATTCTGTGGTATTTTGTCAGAATGAGAAAATTTATCAAATGTCTCATCAGAGAAGAAGATTTTTACAATATCCCCCTGTGATATCTTTTCGCTGCCGTCAGATTTTTTATTGTTGAGCACAATATTTTTCTTTCTGAGCATCTTATATATAAAGCTTTTTCCAGCTTCCGGAAGCAGCTTGCACAGATACTTGTCAAACCGCTGTCCGGCATCGATATTATCAATTATTATCTCTTTCAAAATAATCTCCTGATTCTTATAATTATAAGCACATTGCTAATATTGATTTTGCATTGCGCTCTATTCTTGTAGATGGTTCACTGTCAGGCGTATTACCTGAACTCATTAATTTTGCCTTGGCGATAAATGATGTCTTATCAGTGAAAAGAGACACATTCACAGGATGTCCATCCTTTTCCATGAATTCAGAGACACTTTTTTCAAACAGTTTCTTATCTGCTTTAGTTTCATCAGTGAGAGCTATTACTAAAGAGTCAGATACAACGACAGCCTGTGTGCCTATAGGACTGGTACTGTTGGAAAATATAAGGTCATAGTATGTTATAAGACCGTGGAAAGTGTCATTAGTACCTGAGTGTACATCTTCTGGTGTACTGTGATGTGGAATAAGAATTATATATGCGACTGTGAATTTAGCTGCTGGCAGAGTAAGAACTGCTGCTATGACAGTCATTATATTGTTGTTAGTTCCAGTTACAATGTATCCTGTAAAGAATACTGCTGCAATAACTAAGAATGATGCAAGCATGATTATCAGTGACAGCTTCTTTTTGTAATTAAGGTATCCATAGGAACCCTTTGGCATTTTTTTCATATAAAACCTCATGTATTATATTAGTTTTTATTATATATGGCTTTTAAAGCATTAAGCTCATCTGTGGTTAAAGGTCTGTATTCCCCGGTATTAAGAGTGTCATCAAGTGTTAACGGACCGAATGATATTCTCTTAAGATAATATACAAAGCTGTCAACAGCCTCAAACATTCTTTTAACCTGATGGAATTTGCCTTCGTGGATTGTGATAAGTATGTCAGACTCATCTTTATCCTTGTCATATGACAGCACTTCCAGGATAGCTGGCAGAGCTGTGAGCTCGGAATCAACACGCAGACCATTCTTAAACAGATTGATAGTTTCATCAGTTATTAAACCTTTAACTGTCGCGAAGTAGGTTTTATCGACATGGCTTTTAGGAGCAAGCATGTAATGTGCAAGGTCTCCGTCATTAGTGATAAGCAGAAGTCCTTCTGTGTCCTTATCAAGTCTTCCGACAGGAAAAAGGTCTTTTCTTTTTGATTCTATAAGGTCTGTGACAGTGCGTGCCATCTTATCGGTTGTTGCAGTTATGACACCTGCCGGTTTATTAAGCATATAGTATTCATATTCAACATATCCGACAGGATTTCCGTCAACACATACAGTATCTGAATCTGTGTCTATCTTTAAATCACTTGCCTTAATGACAAGATTATTAACTGTTATACGTCCCTTTTTGATATATTCTTTTACCTGGCTTCTGGTGCCAATCTGCATATCTGAAAGATACTTATCAAGTCTTATTTTCATAACTCTCCTATTACATCCATCTCCAGCCGGCAAGATATTTGTTTTTAAGGGAATATCCGTCATATTTGCCCCATCCTAAAGGATAGTTGTCTACACAGAAAAGAATCCATCCTTTCTTGACACTGTCAGTAAATTCAGGAAGGTCAATAGTTTCGCCCTTAAGATATTTGATAACCCTCTCATCACTAACAGGAAGACTGATTGTGTATGGATATTCACCTGCTTTTAATACCATTGCCAGAGCCTGGCTTGGCTCAAAACGATTTTTCTTTAATTCGCCTAAAAGCAGACCGCTTCTTAATATTCTAAGCTTATTATTGTCTGGCATATATGGTGATATGCAGTACACATATGTGTCACGGACAAATATATCACTTTCCTTGATAGGAAGATCAATAAGCTTAAGGAAATCTGCAAGTTCAGGTGCAAGCTTTGCAGTATTCTTTTTCCTTAAAGGATGGAATGTCTCTGGTGAATTGGCATCCTTTTCAAGTAATGCAACAAAATGTCCCTCACCTGGCATCTTATGAGGAAAAATGCGGACAGTTTTTCTAAGACCATATTTTTCCTCGTCAGCATCACTGCATATTCCAGTTGCAAAGCCTTCATATGGCTTAATTGGAAGAAGATGCATATCAGGTCTGTTATCAATAAGGTGTTTAATTGTATCCTCATCTTCAAGCTGTGAAAATGTACATGTTGAATATAACATCCTGCCACCCGGCTTTAACATGTCTGCGCCGGCAAGAATAATATTCTTCTGAATCTGTGAGTAGAATTCAGGACCATTCTTCTCCCATGCCTTAATAAGCTTGTTATCTTTCCTGAACATTCCCTCACCAGAGCATGGTGCATCAATTAAAATCTTATCAAAAAATCCTGTAAAACGGTCAGTTATCTGTACCGGGTCTTCATTTAGAAGACATACGTTAGGTATTCCGAACACCTCGACATTCTTTAGAAGAGCCTTGGCTCTGGAATTGCTGATATCGTTAGTGATAAGAAGTCCTGTCCTGTTAAGCTTTGCACCAAGTTCAGTCGATTTGCCGCCGGGAGCGGCACACATATCAAGGACAACGTCATTGTCTTCAATTGGAAGTACATTGGCAGGTGTCATTGCGCTTGGTTCCTGAATATAGTACAATCCCGCAAAATAATATGGATGTTTGGCTGGCTTGTCATTCTCACTATAGTAAAAACCATTCTCAATCCATGGAATCGGAGTGAGTTCAAATGGAGAAATCTTCAAAAAATCTTCGACAGAAATCTTTAATGTATTAACTCTTAAACCATACAGTCTTGTGTCATTAAAGCTTTTAAGATAAGCATCATACTCATCTCCCAAAAGCTCTTTCATGCTGTCTGTATATTTTGATGGTAAATTCATTCTATTAAAAACCTTTCTTAAAGCATATTAGTTAAGTGACTGCGCACGATAACCCTCAGCTATTATATCAAGCTGTTTGTTGAACTGTTCGAGTCTGTTAATATCGCCATTTTTGTATACTTCATAAAATTCATCCTGAATCTTTGATATCTCACGTTTATTGGCATATTTGTATAGATTTTCAATATTGCCAAGAATGTCGGATACTGCATTGGCACGTATGTAATATGAATTCTGCGCATCGATAACTTCATCATGTATAGATTCCATCTCATTGTCAAGAGTAAGTATGGCATTAGCTGTTACGTTAAGTCTTTCTTTGACATGAGCAGGAATATTGCCATTGTACTTGTACTGGAGAGAATGTTCTATAACAGCCCAGAAATTCATTCCAAGTGTTCTTATCTGGATTTCAACAGGAATCTCATGAGTACCTGAGGTAGTTTCAACCTTGTAGAGAACAATAATATGATAGCTTCTGTATCCACTGTCTTTAATATGCGTTATGTAATCTTTTTCTTCTTTGATTACCATATCACTTCTTCCACGTATAAGGTCAACAACAGAATATATATCGTTGGCAAACTGGCATATAAGACGTATACCGGCTATATCTTCAATATATTCAGTGATTTTATCCATATCAATGTTTTTTTTCTGGGCTTTGCCGATAATACTTGATATGCTTTTGACACGTCCAGATACCTGTTCAATTGGAGAATAATATCCCTGCTGCCTGTATTCTTTTATTATGTGATTGAATTTGACTGTCAGTTCTTCGACAGCCAGATCATAAGGTGCGATAATTTCTTTCCAGAGTTGTAAATCCATATATTTAAAAGTCCTCACAAATAATCATTATTATATAAATAATAGCATATTTTTTAATAATAATACACTAAATTAATCAAATAATATGCAGAAAAAATGTATAAATAAAATTGTAATAATTGAGATTATATTATTGGTAATAATGCTGGTGCGTCCTGCTACTGCCATGCAGGGAGCAAGGAATGGACTTATATTGTGGGCATACACTGTTCTTCCTGGAATATTCCCGGCAGGCTTTCTTGCCAGTGTGATAATGAGTGAGTTAAAAATAAGTGCAAAATATATGAAAATATATGTAATCATATGTGGAATCCTTACCGGATTTCCGGGAGCAGCCATTCTGTACTCACAGTTTAAAAATATATATAAAGATGACACATCGCTGGATGGTGTCCTTGCCTACTGCAACATATCCAGTCCGTCATTTATATGCAATTATATATATGCGTATGAAGTGATGCACAGGGTTACTTTAAGTAAGCTTATCATAATTATATATGCCTCTTCTATTGCGGGGATTATTGGAAGCCTTGTTATTTATAAGATACTGCATAAAGGTGACAGAAAGGCAGAGATTCGTGAGAATAAAATGTCTAAGCACATACATACGGATTGTGGCAGACTTATGGAGGTATGCTGTATTAATATGCTTAAAGCTGGCGGTTATATAGTATTTTTTGCATGTGTATCACAATACATTATTAACATTCTGCCAGACAGCTTTACTTATAGGGGAATTATAACCGGAATTATAGAGATAACCACTGGAATTAACCAGATTGGAAATGATTATATGGCAGGCAATGCATACTGGTTATCAGATGGCGCATTAATTATCATACTAATCAATAATTTTGGTGGATTATCTACAATATTGCAGACTATATCAGTAGCCGGAGCTGGGCTTAATATAAAAAAATACATATACAACAAATGTATATACTGTGTTATCACTGTACTTGTATATACTTTAGCTGTATATGTATTATAAATTCTTTAATATGACTTATGCAGTTGGCTGATTGTTGTCATCCTGTGATGGTTTTTCATCATCCTTTGCATTAAGCTCACGTCTGTTATTGTTGACAACAGATAAAACTTCCTCTAATCCAGAGATAAGTGAACCATACTGCTGCTTATTGTCATTGATTGAGTGCTCAATAATATACTGTAACTTTGAAAGCATATCATCTGTATATGATACAGCACCAATTCTTATATTGTTAGCATCTTCAATGGCATTATCAAGAATACTCTGTGCCTTGGCAGTTGCCTGTTCTATAAGCTCATTGGCAGAGGCATATGCACGCTGCATAATCTCATGCTCATTCATAAGCTTCTCTGTCTGTGCCTGTGCGGCATTAAGAATCTGGTCAGCCTGCTCTTTAGCCTCATTGATAATGGCATCTTTATTATTAATGATTTTCTGGTACTTCTTTACTTCATCAGGAGTTTTGAGTCTTAATTCTGATAAAAACTCTTCCAACTGCTCTTTATCAACTATGATTTTCGTGTTGGAAAATGGCTGAAATTTACAACCATCAAGATATTCTTCAATTTCGCTGATTAATTGCTCAATTCTGCTCATGGTTCTCTCCCTTATTAAACTCTTTTTATATTGTACTTTTCATAGATTGGTTCAATAACGTTAGCTGGCACGAATTTGCTCACATCGCCGCCATACTGTGCAACCTCCTTTACCATACTTGAACTTAAATATGCATATTTGAGACTTGTGTTAAGGAATATGGTATCAATGTCCGGATTAACAACACGGTTAGTCTGTGACATCGCAAGCTCATATTCAAAGTCTGTTACCGCTCTTAAACCTCTGATTACAACATTACAGTCCTTCTGCTTGGCAAAGTCAACAAGTAAGCCGCTGAAGCTTACTATCTCAACATTAGGAATGTCTTTTGTCGCTTCTTTTAACATATTAACACGTTCATCTAGTGAAAACAATGGAGTTTTTGAACTATTATTAAGGACACCAACAATCAGATGGTCGGTAAGACCGGCTGAACGTCTTATTATATCAAGATGTCCTAATGTAACTGGGTCAAAACTTCCGGGATATATAGCACTTTTCATTCTGTTCCTCATTTCTATGTAGAAGGTTATTATTCAGAAACACCTATGAATACATGCTTGTTTGTCTTGTATTCCTTGACTTTTTTGATATATAGCCTGTCAATGTCATCTACATATGAAAAGTCAGTGTCAAGTGCTTCTTCTACAATTATAGTTGAATACTTATCAACAAGCTTTGATGCTGATAAAGCTTCAAGTACATCCTGTTCAATGCCACTCTTGTATGGAGCATCCATGAATACTATGTCAAATGACTCAGATGCATTGATACGGTTGATTGCAGATAAAACATCCTGTTCCATGACAACAGCGTTAGAATCAAGATGTGTGAATTTAAGGTTAGACTTGATACATTCAACGCAGGCTTTGGAATGTTCAACAAAATAAGCCTCTTTTGCGCCTCTGCTGAGTGCTTCGATACCGATAGCACCGCTGCCGGCAAATAAATCCAGAAAACGGCATCCAGATATCTCTGTCTGTAACATATTAAATAATGTCTCTTTAATTCTGTCTGTTGTTGGTCTTGTGTCAAGACCTTCTATAGTTTTAAGAGGCAGGCTTCGTGCGCTGCCAGCTATTACTCTCATACGTTACCATCCTTTAAAATGTTAAATCAATTATTCCCAGTCGCTTCTGCTGTCTGCTTCAATCTTCTTATCTCTAAGCATGAGGTCTCTTACAGCAAGGTCTGGCTTTTTATTGTCAAATAATACTTCGTTAACTTGATATACGATAGGCATATCTACGTTATATTTCTGTGCAAGTTTAAGTGCTGCCTTGGCAGAATATACACCTTCTACTACCATCTGGACTTCCTTCATAGCCTCATCCTTAGTGTAGCCCTTTCCTATTAGGATACCTGCACGTCTGTTACGGCTGTGCATGCTTGCACATGTAACAATGAGGTCACCTATACCTGAAAGACCTGTGAAAGTTGCTGGATCTGCACCCATTGCGATACCTAATCTTGTAATCTCAGCGATACCTCTTGTTATAAGAGCTGCCTTGGAATTATCACCATAGCCAAGACCATCAGCTATACCAGCCGCAAGTGCGATGACATTCTTTAAAGAACCGCCTATACATATACCAAGTACATCAGGGCTTGTATACACACGGAATACATCACTCATAAAGATATTCTGGAGATATTCAGCATCTTTTTTATGCTTGGTACCGATAACACATGTAGTTGGAATTCCGCGTCCAACCTCCTCTGCGTGGCTTGGGCCAGATAAAACTGCAATTGTAGCCTGAGGAATCTCATCAGCTACAACCTCACACAATGTTTTAAGAGAATCTTCTTCAATACCCTTTCCAACATTGACAATGAACTGTCCTTCGCGCACATATTCAGAGAAAAGCCTGGCTGTAGACCTTGTATAAGGAGATGCAACAGCAAGAACTATTACTTCTGCACCCTCAACAGCCGCCTTAGTATCAGCAGTGAAATGAATGTTTTCAGGGATAATAACTCCCGGAAGACATTTTTTATTCTCTCTTGTCTCGTTAAGTTCTTTTATTTCATCTGGAAATACTGACCATACAGTAACATTGTGTCCGTTATTGTTAAGTAAAATTGATAATGCGATGCCCCAGCTTCCGGCACCCATAACTGTTATATTAGCCATTTGAACCTTCTTTCTTTTTCTGACCTATCTTTCTCTCTGTTCCATTCATAAGACGTTGCATATTGCCCTTATGTCTTACGAAACCGAGTGCAGTGATGATAAACATAACTATACATGCCTCATACAGATGCATTCCTGTGAGTGGAAGCAGTCCGAAACCAGCCCATGTGATAAATAACGCAAAAACCATTCCAATTCCGATAAGTGAGCCAAGAGATACATACTTAGTTGTAAACATTACAAGGAAGAATGTAATCATGCCGGCAATAAGTATTATCCAGCAGTGCTGTGGGAATATAGAAAGTGTTATGACAACACCGGATGTAGCAGCTATTCCCTTGCCACCCTTGAATCCCATGTAGAATGGAAAATTATGTCCAAGCACTACACCAAGACCGCTGTAGATGAATAAAAGCATCTCATAGTCACAGTCACGGCCAAAAAGGAAATGTACAATTATACATGATAAGGCAGGCTTGAATGCATCAAGAAAATATGTTGCAAAACCAGCCTTTTTGCCAAGAGTTCTCATTACATTAGTTGTTCCGGCATTACCGCTTCCATATTGACGTATATCAATGTGATTAATCTTACCAAGCCAGTATCCAGCCTGGATAAGTGAACCTATTAAATAGCCGATAGCTATAATAATCAAACGTTCTATCATTCTTTTTCTTTGCGCTCCCTGTTAATAAATCTTATAGATGTACCTCTGAATCCAAATGCATCTCTTATTTTATTCTCAATATATCTTGTGTATGAGAAATGAGTAAGCTGTTTGTCATTGACGAACATGACAAATGTAGGTGGTTTAACAGAAACCTGTGTAATGTAATATATACGGAGCCTCTTACCCTTATCAGAAGGTGGCTGCTGCATGGCAACTGCTTCTGTGAGGATTTCATTAAGAACACCTGTTGGAACTCTTAAATTCTGGCTCTCAATTATCTGGTCAACAAGGTCATAAATCTTTACAAGTCTCTGGCCTGTGGCAGCAGATATGAAGATAATCTCGGCATATGACATGAATGCAAGAGTATCTTTAATCTTGTCAGTAAATTCCTTGACTGTTTTGTCGTTTTTCTCAATGGCATCCCACTTGTTGACAGCAACGATTATTCCTTTGCCACGCTCATGTGCAATACCTGCAATCTTGGCATCCTGCTCTGTGATACCCTCAGTTGCATCAATTACAATAATGACGACATCTGCTCTTTCAACAGCAGATACAGTACGGATAATACTGTATTTTTCAATCTCTTCTTTAATCTTATTCTTACGGCGCAGACCCGCAGTATCAATAAAGATATATTCTTTGCCATTATATTTTATAGTTGTATCAATTGCATCTCTTGTTGTTCCGGCAATATCTGACACGATAACACGGTTCTTTCCGACAAGTCTGTTGATGATAGATGACTTACCAACATTAGGCTTACCAACGATGGCAATTCTAGGTCTGTCATCATCCTCATCTGTATCTGCATTCTCTGGGAAATGCTTAACAACCTCATCAAGCATATCACCAAGTCCGAGCTTGCCGATTGCTGATATTGGCATTGGGTCGCCGATTCCGAGATTATAGAACTCGTATACGTCAGGCATAAATTTATCAATGTCATCAACCTTGTTAACGACAAGAACAACTGGTTTATGTGAACGTCTTAACATATCAGCTACTTTTGCATCAGAATCAACTAATCCCTGACGTACATCTGTCAGGAAGATTATTACATCTGCTGTATCAATGGCAATCTGTGCCTGTTCTCTCATCTGTGAGAGAATAATATCATTGGATTCTGGTTCAATACCACCAGTGTCAATTAATGTAAAAGACTTGTCAAGCCATGTGACATCTGCATAAATTCTGTCTCTTGTTACACCTGGTGTATCTTTTACGATGGAAATCTGCTGCCCTGCCAGGTCGTTAAAAAGTGTTGACTTACCAACGTTAGGACGGCCTACGACAGCTACAATAGGTTTACTCATATATAATCAATACCCTTTCATAAAACAAATTAATAAATAATTAAGAAAAACATACTTATATATAATATCAATAAAATTGCATTTTGTAAAGTTGTATGATATGTTGTTAGCATAGTGTTTAAGCTAAATAAGTCTAATCGTAAAGGAACTTGTAAAATGAAACTTAAGAAACATTCAATATTAAAAAAATTACAGTGTCTTGCAGTATCAGTTTTTATGACTGCATCAATGTGTGTTACTGCCCTGGCAGATACCAATTCAGATACGTACACATATAATCTTGCCGATCTTGATGTTGCAGTTACTGTAACTGAGGATCTTGTTGGATTCACACAGAATATGACATCTAACAATTCATATCTTGATAAGATTGGAGCAAGTGATGTTGAGGAAGTAAGAGCTGCATTGCAGCTTAATAACATTTATCTTGAGCTTATTCCTAAAGAGGGTGACGTTGATTATGAAATCCTTTTAAGCGGCAAGAATGCCCCAACAGGAGCCTCTAACTTCAATGAGCTATCCCAGTCAGAACTCGAAGAATATTTTAATGAATATATCGAGAGTGCGAAGAGTCTCAAAGAAAGCACAGATGCTGTTACAGAGACAATAACATCAAGTGCTATCGTACAGCTTAACAATGTCAATTATTTTATGACAGAGGTTACATCTGTATCAGGCAATCTTGTAACTGTCTATCTTAAGAAATATTACACAATTATGCAGGGAAAAGCTGTTGTATTCACATTGCAGACTAATCAGCCGGCAATAACAGAAAAGATGGATAATATGCTTACAGATATAATAAATACAGCAGACTATAAGCCAATTAAGAAAACAATCATGGATAACCCATTCTTTGTTGAGATAACGACTTCATTTTTAAGCCTGCTGTTATTTGTCGGAGTACTTGCTCTTATATTATTCCTTATGTTAAGAGTTGGTAAGAAAAAGAAAAGAAATTAAATTATCCGTTAGTAAGGTTACTGATATTTTCTCTTAATTCCTGCATTCTCACATCTGTGTGGTAGATATTTTCTGCACACTTTGTAAGCTCGTTAACGATTTCTGGCATATCGTTATTCTCGAACTGCTTATAATGCATCTGATGTTCAAGACTTGCCCAGAAATTCATGGCTATTGTTCTTATCTGTACCTCAACCTTCATATACTCTTTGCCAGTTGAGAGGAATATAGGTATGATAAGAACATAATGCAGGCTTCTATATCCATTAGGTTTAGGATTCTTTATGTAGTCTTTAACTTCCATTACTTCAATATCATCCTGGGATATAAGCATCTTGGCTACATCATATATATCACTTATGAATGGGCACACAACCCTTACACCAGCCACATCATTGAGGTTATCAGCGATTGACTGCAATGTGAGTGGTTTGCCGCGCTTTGCAAGCTTCTGGTATATGCTTGTGGGACTTTTTATACGTGTCTTTATGCTGTCAATTGGATTTCTCTGTCTGCTTGTCAGAAATTCATCATTCAGATTCTCAAGTTTAGTCTGGACTTCACGTATGGCACTTCTGTACATCATCATCAGTTCTGCAAATTTAGTGCTCTCTTCCGCTTTTTTCATGAACAGCTCTTCATTAATATTAGAGTAGTCTGATTCATTCTGATTAGTTATTAAATCGAAATCGTTCATTAGTTAACTCCTTTTATATAGATGAAATTGCACATTAATCCCCTCTTACCGCCAGTTGCCCTGTGCGATGATAAAAGTCTCGGATTACAGCATGTACATACATCAGCAGTATATATATTAGACGATTCAATACCACAATTGATAAGATTAAGGCGGTTAGCCATGAGTAAATCAAGATAAAACTTGTCACTGCTCCTGCCTGGTTTAAGAATCATAGGTATCTGGCTGTCAGAATATGCGCTTGTAAATTCGTCTGCAACATCCAGGCTTATCTCATAACAGCCGCTGCATATTCCCGGACCGATAAATCCGATAAGATGTTCTGGTTTGCAGTCGTAATCTGCCTGCATTATATCTATAGCATTCTTTGAGATATTACCTACTGTTCCACGCCATCCAGAATGCAGTGATGCTATAACCTTCTCTACAGGGTCAATAATAACAACAGGAATACAGTCTGCAAATGATGTCACAAGGCATATGCCGGGAACATTCGTTATCAGACCATCTATATTGTTATAATCCCTGTCTTTTATAATTCCCATACCTTTATGGTGGTCATCAATCTTTAAGACATTAGTGGTATGTGTCTGCTTAGAATATACCATATTCTCTACTGGAACGCCTATAGAATCAGCGATAATTTTAAAGTTATTTAATACATTATCATGTGAATCAGACAGATTAAATGACAAATTCATTGATTCATATATTCCACTGCTTACGCCGCCAAGCCTTGTAGAGAATGACTGGCTTAACCAGTCATATTTTTCAAGCTCGCCGAAATGGAACATTGGAACATTATTATTGTTATCAAGAAAAATTGTATCTACATAATTGTTATTATTTTTTAACTGGCTGTCAGGCTGTATTCTTTTAAGCCCTTTAACAGCCTCATTATAATCGTTAAATGAAGGTATCATAGTAATTTTCTCCAGTATCAAAATGCATTTTTAATATAAGTGATAATACCATTATCAAATCCACACACATCAAATCTTATTTTATTATTCATGGGAATATTGTGGCTGATAAGATAGTGTTTTGCTACGTTAATGATTGTATGCTGCTTTTTAGGTGTTACTGCCTCATACGATAATCCGTACCGTGTACTGCTTCTGTATTTTACTTCAATGAATATATAGGTGTCAGAATCTTTTCCAATGATGTCGATTTCACCCATATGACAGCGGTAATTGCGCTCAAGAATTGTAATATTATTAGACGTAAGGTATTCACATGCCTTATCTTCCCAGATGGAACCAGTTCTGCGGTTATTCATAGTAATCCTTTACTGTTTTAGTGCTTTGTTTTGGCTCTGATTCTGTCGCAGTCATCTACGAAAACAAGGATTTCAGCGACAACATTATATAATTCAGGTGGAATCATATCTCCGATTTCAAGCTTGGATAAAGTCGCTGCTAATTTGGAATCCTCATATACAGGCACATCTGCTTCCTTGGCTTTTTCAATGATTTTTTCCGCAAGCACGCCTTTACCAGTTGCGATGATTTTAGGAGCTTCCTCACCCGGAACATATTCAAGCGCAACAGATATTTTATTTTTTTTCTCAGTATTATTATCCTTAGTGCTTTTATAACCTGAATAATCTGCCATAAGATACCTCTTTTACTGCCCATAAATCAGGCTTTAATATCAAAAACAAACTGTGATGTTGAGTGAGAAGGAATATCCTTTTCTATAAAATCATCTACAAAATTAAATGAATCATTCTTTGCAGTTACATTCATTTCAAATTTGGTATTGTAACCAAGTTTTTCAAGTCTGTCGTTAAGTTTATCAATATTAGAATATACAAAATCCAGAAGTTCTTCTGTCTCAAGGCAGAAATTAGTTGTAACATTTTTTCCAGCCATCTTTACATAGACATCCATAGGACCAAGATTATCCATATCGAGATGAAGAAGCGCACTCACATTATCAGTGTTTTGGGATAACGCTTTTTTATTCGTGAATACATATAATTCACCATCTCCATTGCTGTGCTTGAAATGTACAGGCATCTGGAAGTAAGTCATATTCTTGTTAAGGTCATTCATGAAATCAATATTAGATTTTACCTGATTAAGATTCTTATTCATATCAGAGAAACTATCATCTGTAAGCTCTTTTTCCGCTTTCTCAAGAATTGATTTCACACGCTTATAGTAATTCTTGATGCCGTCCTGCTTTGCGATATTTTCAGGTGTTATCTTAAGTGTTTCGTTTATCATCTGCTCCACAAGCTTAGGTGATATCTCCTGAAGCAGAGCTGATTTAAGGTCAGGTTTATCTTTGAATAAATCGGACTTGGAATCAACTAAAGAAGTAACAATATCTTTAACAGTTGCTGTCTTATTATCAAGCTTCTGCATTATTTCATTGAATGTATCAGAAACTTCAGAAGAACCAGAATTAGAAAAAGCCTCTTTTAAAGTATTTAATTCTTCATCTGATAATACGTTAGTTAAAAGGCTGCTTGGAACATCAGCGGTATTGCCGCCAGTTTCATCAGCAGAGTAAAGTGTGTTGATAAAATTAATAGTCTGGTCAGCAGCCGCAGAATCAGATGGGTTGTTTAATATATTGCCTATTATATCGTTTAGCTGTTCTCCCATAACCTCATAATTACCAGAAACGGAATGTTCAAGACTTCTGTACGCATCAAACTGGGCAATGTTCTCAGCGGTTACAGGCATTTCAAGACGCATAAGGTTAGCTATTGTGTTAAGATTGCTGTCAGGGTATTGAAGAGAATATTTAACCATATCGCCAAGTGTCTTTGCATCTATTGGCATATTCATGTCAAGAAGCTGCGATACAATGTTAATATTAGATTCATTGGGCGACAGATTGGCAGCCTCGAGTGCTTTGTCGATAAGTATTGCCTCCTGGCCAGAAGCTCCAAGAGGTTTAAGCCTGATATTGTCAGGAGTATTTTCTTCGATAAGAAATGTTATATTCTGTCCAACAGATATATTGGAATTGTCTGATAATCTCGCACTGACATTAGAGCCGTTGTTAAGCATAATCAATGCAGTATCATCCTGTAAACCTATTATTTTGCCAGAAAATGTCTCGCCTGATAACATATTTTTTAATATGGCAAGACCGGAGTTATCAATGTTTCCCTGACTATCTATAGAAGCTTTGGAGAAGTCAGAGGAAGCACCATTAATCTGGCTGTTATTTAATTGGTTTAATAGAGATGATAGATTAATAGCCATATTTAACCTCTTGGTGTATTAATATTTTTGATAAAGGTCTTTCTATGGATTGGAGAAGGACCTTGAAGTTTTAATGCATCAATGTGTTTAGCTGTTCCATATCCTTTGTTGGATGCAAAATCATATCCGGGATAGATTTTATCATATTCTACCATCATTCTATCCCTTGTAACTTTGGCTACGATACTTGCACAAGCGATGGACAGGCTCTTTGCATCACCTTTTATGATTGGAACCTGTGGTATATCAACCTCTGGAATTGTAACAGCATCATTAAGTAATATATCGGGTTTTACACTAAGATTATTAATAGCCTGACGCATGGCTTCATATGTTGCCTGAAGAATATTAATCTCGTCAATTACGTTCCAGTCAACTATACCTATGCCATATGAAACCGCCTCTTTAGTTATCACGTCATATAATTCATTACGTTTTTTCTCGCTTAACTTTTTGGAATCGTTGACATATAGAATTCTTGCATCTTTAGGAAGAACTACTGCACACGCAACAACAGGACCAGCAAGAGGGCCTCTTCCAACTTCATCTATGCCGCATATATAATCACAATCAGAATGTTCTTTTTCATATATGCACATATCTTCTATACGCTGCTGTTCTTTTGCTAATTTCTCTGCACGCTTTAAAGCAGCTTCTTCTTTTTTAGTCATTGCGCAGTTCTCCTTTTGAATATTTAATTTGAAGGCATCTCAAGAGTTATTCTGCCAATTCTTCCACTTCTGAAATCATCTGCAATGATGCCTGCAAGTTTCTCATAGTCTATGAGAGCATTTTTCTTAAGGCATCCTCTCTTTTCACCAATCTGGTTCATTATGTCTATAACTTCCTGCTCTTCATCTATTTCATAACGCGCATGTATGAGTCCCGGATAATTTTCCTTGATGAATTTAAGAATCTCAAATGACAGGTTTTCTATATTAAGAACCTGGTCATTCATTGAACCAATCATGGCAAGGCGCATGCCGACAAGTTTATCATCGAATTTAGGCCATAATATACCGGGTGTATCAAGCAGTTCAAGATTTTTGTTGATATGAATCCACTGTTTACCTTTAGTAACGCCCGGTTTATTACCTGTCTTAGTGCAGGCTTTTCCAGCAAATGCATTGATAAAAGTAGATTTGCCGACATTAGGGATACCGACAATCATTGCCCTGATTGGTCTGTTAAGTATGCCTCTTGCTTTATCTCTTTCAATCTTGGCACTGCATGCTTCATTGATAAGTGCAGGGAGCTGCTTTAAACCATAACCATTCTTGGCATTGATTTTAAGGCAGTAAAATCCTTTATTTTTGTAATAATCCATCCATACCTGATTAGAGCTGTCATCTGACAGGTCAGATTTGTTCAAAAGTATGATTCTTGATTTGTTCTTTGCTAATGTATCTATGTCAGGGTTTCTGCTGCTAAACGGAATTCTTGCATCAATTATCTCAATGACTAAGTCTATAAGCTTGATATTATCTTCCATCATTCGTTTAGCTTTGGTCATATGACCAGGGTACCATTGATAATCCATGTAAATCTCCTTGACTCTATTTGATAAATCCAAAACGGTTTACAGGCGATGTGATAAGCCATGCAGAACCGATTATATTAGATTTTTTGACAATTCCTATATTGGCAAAACGACTGTCCTCACTATTATTCCTGTTGTCACCTAATACAAAATATTCATCCTTGCCCAGTGTCAGCGCATTGGCAGCAAGACCAGCCGTAAGGATATTATCTGTGAATACGTCATCAACAAGCTGTTCGTCATTAATATATACTTTGCCATCTATTATTGCAACTTTATCGCCAGGAACACCGATAACTCTCTTTATGTATATCTTATTAAATCCTGTTCCAGATGTCTTGAATGCGATAACATCGTATCTTTTTGGACTTGTATATGCATATGAGAAACGGTTAATCATCACATTGTCGCCGTTACATAAAACCGGCTGCATGGAATTACCGCTGATGTTAGTTCTCTCGCACGTAAAAAGAATTATCACATACGCAGCAAGCGCAATTATAACTACATCTGAAATTACCTTTAATATATTTAATAAAGTCGTGTTTTCCTGATATCTTCTTGAAAAGTTTGACATATATATCCCCAATTCTGTAATTAGAAAAAAGAGCACTGAAAAGCCAGGCTCTCCAATGCTCAAATCTTAAGACACAAAATAATTACTTAACTAATTCCTTAACCTTTGCAGCCTTACCAGTTCTCTGACGTAAGTAGTTAAGCTTAGCACGTCTAACCTTACCATGTCTAACAACCTCAATCTTCTCTACGATTGGTGAGTGTAATGGCCAAGTCTTCTCAACGCCGATACCATTAGAAATTTTTCTAACTGTGAAAGTCTTACGAACTCCTGTACCCTGGATCTTAAGTACTGTACCCTCGAATACCTGGATTCTCTCACGGTTACCCTCTTTAATCTTAGCTGATACCTTAACTGTATCACCAACATTAAACTGGTCAACGTTAGCCTTTAACTGTGCATCTTCAATGTTCTTAATAATTTCGTTCATGTGTGACCTCCTTAATATTCGGATGTTCTTAATACAATCTATGTAACAGAGGACCATCTCTTTTCTCACAACTTGTTTAATATATCATAACAAGTAAAAAAATGCAATATATTTTTTTAGCTATTATATCCTGCATCTGCATCTAATACCTTATTGATTGAATCCTGCATTAAAGCAACAGCGATTATGTTAAAACCAAAAAGTTCAAGAATAAGGTAAAGAATGTTAGAACTTCCATTAGGGATGTTGCGGACAGATTTAGCATAATCAAGTCTGTCGCCCTGCTTATAAGCCCAGTATAATCCGTAAAGATTACATGTAATGAGGCTTAAAAGAAATGAAACACCACCACTTGTGCCATTGACATCACCAACAATCTGTCTGGCTTCATCAGTGACAACTATAAACCAATATATTCCATATATACCACATGTAATAATAGAAAGTATAATACATACTGCTATGTTTCTTTTTGCTATTGGCATATTAATTTCCCCCCTATAATTATTTGTTAATGTCTAATAAACCAGGTAAAAGATGGACTGTTATAACACGTGCGTCACAGTCATGTGATAATATACACTGGTCTATAACAGGAATAAGAACCTGCTCATTATTATCATTAGTTACTTCGTAAACATTATTAGCACCAGTCTCATACACTTCAGTTAACTTACCAAGCCTGGTACCTTCATCGGTTACGACATCCATACCGATGAGATCACATATAAAATATTCGCCCGGCTCGCATTTAACGGCATTATCTCTTGTAACCAGAAGGTCACATTTGACATAATCAAGAATATCATTAATATTATCATATTCTTTAAATTTCAAAATGACATACTGTTTGAAAAATTTAACACTTGAAACTGTCACATGAACATCCTGTCTTTTTGCACGTATAATACATTCCTTTAAATCCTTGAATCTTTCAGGATCGTCAGTTGTCGGAAATACTTTAACTTCTCCCCTGATGCCATGAGTCTGTGTTATAACGCCAACTCTTAGTAAATCTTCCATCAATTCCTCCGTGATGATAAAGAAAATGGCACAAGAAAACTTGTGCCTTACAATTAGTTATCAATTTCTACGATAACTTTTTTATCCGACTTAGCAGATGCAGCGGACACAACAGTTCTGATAGACTTAGCTATACGTCCAGACTTGCCGATTACCTTACCCATATCAGACTGGGCAACCTTTAAATCTATAACAATAACCTTATCTTTCTCATTTTCCGATACAACAACCTCATCTGGATTATCAACTAGTGCCTTAGCAATCACTTCAACTAATTCTTTCATGAAATCACCTCCACTAGCTAATTACTTCTCAATACCAGCCATCTTGAAGAGCTTTGCAACAACCTCTGTAGGCTGAGCACCATTAGCTAACCACTTCTTTGCAGCCTCAGCATCAATATCAAGCTTGCATGGATCATAATTAGGATCATAAGTACCAATCTGATCGATAAATCTACCATTTCTTGGAGATCTTGAATCAGCTACGATAATTCTATAGAAAGGAGACTTCTTCTCACCTAATCTCTTTAATCTAATCTTTACTGCCATCTTTAATTTCACCTCCTAAATATTATTGAATAAATCTATAGACTGTAAACAGTCATGTTAAAAAGGAAGTTTAAAACGTCCCTTTTTAGCACCTTTCATCATGCCTGGCATCTGCTTCATCATCTTTTTCATCTGCTCAAACTGTTTTACCAGGCGGTTGACATCACTTATGTCAACACCAGCACCTCTGGCAATTCTGTTCTTTCTTGACGGATTAAGGATGTCAGGATTACTTCTCTCCTTAGCTGTCATTGAATAGATAATTGACTCCGTCTTTTTAAGATTTGCCTCAGCGTCATCTGTCATATTGGCATCGAGACCTTTTAGCTGTCCTCCAAGTCCCATTCCCGGAAGCATGTTAAGAATTGAACCGATACCGCCCATATTCTTAATCTGTCCCATATACTCAAGGAAATCGTTGAAATCAAACTCAGCTTTTTTGAACTTCTGTTCCATCTCTTTGGCTTTTTCCTGATCAATCTGGGCTTCCGCTTTCTCGATAAGAGTGAGCACATCTCCCATTCCAAGGATTCTTGAAGCCATTCTGTCTGGATAGAACTGTTCAAGGTCTGATAATTTCTCTCCCATACCTACATAAAGTATAGGCTTGCCGGTTACAGCCTTAATAGAAAGGGCTGCACCACCTCTTGTATCACCATCAAGCTTGGTAAGTATAACGCCGTCAATTCCAATTTTTTCATTAAATGATGCAGCTACATTAACGGCATCCTGACCAGTCATGGAATCTACTACTAATATAGTCTGGTCTACATCGACAGCGTTCTTGATGTTGATTAACTCTTCCATCATGTCTTCATCGACATGAAGACGACCAGCAGTATCTAAAATAACAATATTATAATTATTATTCTTTGCATGTGCGATTGAAGCTTTAGCTATATCTACAGGACTGTTATTAGTTCCCATAGAAAATACTTCAACGCCCTGTTTCTCACCGTTGATTTTTAATTGTTCAACAGCGGCTGGTCTGTATACATCACATGCAACTAAGAGTGGCTTTTTGCCTTTAGACTTGAACTTGCCAGCTAACTTGGCTGTTGTAGTTGTCTTACCAGCACCCTGAAGACCTGCCATCATAATAACAGTAACTTCGTTGCCGGACTTTAGGGCAATCTCAGTAGTCTCAGAACCCATAAGAGATACCATCTCTTCGTTAACAATCTTAATAACCATCTGACCTGGTGTAAGACTTGACATTACATCTTGTCCGATTGCACGTTCCTCAACTGACTTAACGAATTGCTTTACAACTTTAAAATTAACATCAGCTTCAAGCAAAGCCATCTTAACTTCTTTAAGTGCAGCCTTAACATCTGCTTCACTTAAACGGCCTTTTCCACGAAGGTTTTTAAATATGTTCTGCAGTTTATCAGATAAACTATCAAATGCCATACGCCCTCCTAAAAATTATCAATTATATCATTGGCTATCTTCTGTATAGCCTCAATCTTAGAAATATCTTTATCTGCGATATATTCGTCAGAAAGTTTTTGAATATCATGAATCTTAGCTTTAGTCGATATGAATTTATCTACAAGGTGAAGCTTGTTCTCATACTCAGCAAGTGTTTTATTAACACGCTTAATCAAATCAAATACACCTTGTCTGGATATACCATATTCATCAGCAACTTCACTCAAAGACAAATCATTAAAAACTACATCTTCATATATGCTTTTCTGATGGTCATTAAGAAGTTCGCCATAAAAATCATATAAAAGTGTCTGCTCAACAATTTTTTCCATGACAACAACCTATTCTTGATAATTTCAAACCTTAAGTATATTATCATGAGTAAAAACACTTGTCAAGCATTTTTACTTGACATTCATTTCTTTTTGTTTTGAATCCCTTTTTATAAGCTTTTCTGCTCTCTTTACCTGTCTTGCCTTTTTTTTCTCCTGCTTTATGGTGTCTTTATCAGGGTAATCGTCACGGTATTCATTAGCCATATCTGTCTGTCCGCGTTTTTCCAGTCCGGAGAATACCAGATTAGTAATAAGGTGATATATAACAGCAAAAAGTGGAACGCCTATTAACATTCCTGCAAATCCCCATATATCCCCGAACAGGAATATGGAAAAGAGAACCCACAGGCTTGAGATACCAGTTGTGTTGCCAAGTATCTTAGGACCGATTATATTGCCATCTATCTGCTGTAATATGAAATCAAATACCACAAAAAAGATGCATTGTACAGGGTTGACAATCAATATAAGCAGCGCAGACAGGAACAAGCCTATATACCAGCCAAAGAATGGTATTACATTAAATATGCCGACAATTACAGCAACCAGTATCTCGCTCATAAGATTTTTATTAGGTGTAATCCAGTGGAAAATCATCATTCCTATGTAGCATATTATAGAGATAACGACGGCATCTAATATCTTGCCATTGATAAATCCTGTAAATACACTGTTAATATAGCCTACTTCATCAACGATTTTATCTGCAATATTCTCTTTGAATATGCTGTAGCATATAAGGTTAGCCTGTCTTGAAAGCTTTTTCCTTCCAAGAAGAATATAGACAGCTACTATTATTCCGACAAACAGATTAAATAATGCAGTGAAGAATCCCATAATACTTGATGAAAGACTTGTTGCAAATATCTGAACCTGTTTAAGAAGCTCATTGTTAATCCAGTTCTGTGCTTCCTTATATCCTCTGTCAATCAGATCCTGCATACTGTCTCTTATCTCAGGATGTGATGTAAGTGTGTGGTCAAGGTAGTTAATCAGCTTGTTGGCACTGACTGGTAATATGTTAACCAGTGCTATGACACTTGATATAAGGTGTGGAATGATAACCATAAGAATTATATATACAATTATAAGTGATATTATAATTCCAGAAAACACACTGAGAGTACTTGAGATTTTAGTTCTCTTAGACTCATTTTTCATTCTGGAAAACAGCTTATTGTATAGAACCTCGAACTGGTTGCACATAGGATATATTATATATGCAAGAATAATTCCTATGACAAATGGCATCATTGTTTTGAATATATGTCCAAGAACAGAACGTATTGCATCAATTTTATATAGAACAAAGAATAAAATAATAGCTAATGCAAATGACGTGAAAAGACATAATGATATTGTCAGGTATTTTTTGACATTCTCTTTCATTGCCAGCCTCCATATGTAGAATAAGTACTTTAAATATTATGATGTTGGGGTCAAAAGGTATTTTGACCCCTTTGATACCAGATTGCTACG